>Ga0307379_10003940_pt1 | contig 21353 bp, 17 predicted proteins | sample UN2MG_FD_202237 | JGI IMG/M metagenome (GOLD analysis project Ga0307379, IMG submission 202237) | Soil microbial communities from Risofladan, Vaasa, Finland - UN-2 | ecosystem: Environmental > Terrestrial > Soil > Coastal area > Acid sulfate soil | place: Finland: Risofladan, Vaasa | collected... | reverse complement strand
ATAAACGAAACCTCATGCAACATCCCATCCACTCCTCTCTTTGCTGCTTGAAGAAAAGGAGACGGAGATTAAAATAAGGTTGTATCAATTACTGATTTGATTAAAAATTGAATCTGACAAAGTCAAGGTATTCAACTTTTTTTTTTTTAAATATGAATAGAAAAAGCAGATCATAAAAAAGACTAACTTAGAGACAGAACAGATACTTTTAGCTCGTCTATATGAAGAAACAATGACAAAAGTTTATTAATTCTTTTCCTATTTCTTCACCGAGAATTATCACAAGAGGTTTGACTATGGGGAAGACAATTACGGAAAAAATACTTTCTATTCATATTATCGAAGGAAAACCAGAAAAAGGCAAAGAAGTCGGCATTAAAATCGACCAGACACTCACCCAGGATGCCACGGGAACCATGGCATACCTCCAATTCGAGGCAATGAATGTTCCAAAAGTAAAAACAGAACTCTCGGTTAGTTACGTTGATCATAATACCGTTCAAATCGGATTTGAAAACGCAGACGACCACAAATACCTCCAGAGTGTCGCTGCAAAGTACGGTATCGTCTACTCACGAGCAGGAAATGGTATCTGTCATCAGGTTCATCTCGAGCGATTCGGAAAACCAGGGAAAACACTGCTTGGTTCAGATTCGCACACTCCCACCGGTGGTGGTATCGGTATGATTGCGATTGGTGCCGGGGGACTTGACGTCGCAGTCGCAATGGCTGGTGGATCTTTCTACCTTACCTATCCGAAAGTCATTAAGATTAATTTAACCGGAAAACTCAGACCTTGGGTCGCGGCAAAAGACGTGATATTAAAGGTCCTAGAAATTTTCTCAACGAAAGGAAACGTCGGATGTGTCTTTGAATATGGTGGTGAAGGAGTTAAGACCCTCTCTGTTCCTGACCGTGCGACTATCACGAATATGGGTGCGGAATGTGGTGTGACTACCTCGGTTTTTCCCAGTGATGAAATCACGAAACAATTCCTCAAAGCACAAGGAAGGGAAAAAGACTGGGTTGAGCTGCGGGCTGACGGTGATGCAACCTACGATCGTGTCGTCGACATCAACCTTAGTGAACTCGAGCCACTGGCGGCAACGCCGCATAGCCCGGGGAACATTAAGAAAATCAGGGATATCGAAGGTCTTGATGTGGATCAGGTATGCATCGGTAGCTGTACAAACTCCTCCTACACTGATATGATGACGGTTGCTCATATCCTCAAAGATAAAAAAGTCCACCCTAACGTAAGTTTTGTCGTTGCTCCTGGGTCAAAACAGGTGCTTGAAAATATTACTCGCGATGGTGGCCTGACGTATCTCCTTGGTGCTGGTGCGCGACTTGCAGAATCTGCCTGTGGGTTCTGCATCGGGAACAGCCAGTCACCTAAATCAGGGGCTATTTCCTTGCGGACAAGTAATCGGAACTTTCTCGGAAGGTCAGGAACCAAAGATGCACAGGTCTACCTTGTCAGCCCTGAGACTGCCGCTGCAGCGGTCATCACCGGGAAAATCACCGACCCACGAGACTTAGAAAAAATCGGTATACCTTATCCGAAGATGGCGATGCCTAAGAAATTCTACATCGATGACGGTATGTTTATTATGCCACCAGCGGACCCTTCGAAGATTAAAATCCAGCGCGGACCAAACATCGGACAACCACCGAAGAACACCCCGCTGCCTGAGTCTCTCAAAGCAGAAGTCACTATCAAGGTCGGTGATGAGATTACCACTGATCATATCATCCCTGCAGGAGCGAAAATGAAATATCGATCAAACGTCCCAAAATACTCTGAGTTTCTCTTCGAAGTCGTCGACCCGAAGTTCTATGAGCGGGCGAAAAAAATCAAGGAATCCGGGTTGCATAACGTTATTGTTGCCGGTGTCAGCTACGGTCAAGGGTCCTCTCGTGAACACGCAGCGCTCTGCCCGATGTACATGGGTGTGAAAGCGGTTATCGCCAAAAGCATGGAGCGGATCCATAAGGCAAACCTGATTAACTTCGGGATCCTCCCCTTAACGTTCATAAACAAGGATGATTACTCTATGATTGATCCGGGAGATCACCTTGAGATACCAGGGATACGCAAAATCCTCACCGAAAAAGAAAACACAGTAAAAGTTATCAATATCACAAAAGGCAAGGATTTTCAAGCGACCTTTGATCTTTCAGAACGCGATAAAAACATCATCCTGGCAGGAGGGTCACTCAATTACATTAAATAAGATAGGAGGAATCAAACACATGAAAAAAGGAGACACTAGAAATAAAATTAAAGTGAAAAATACCATCGTGGAAATCGATGGAGACGAAATGACCAGAGTCATGTGGGCGATGGTCAAAGAAAAACTCCTCATGCCGTATCTTGACCTAAAATTGGAGTACTACGATCTTGGGTTGAAACAACGCGATGAGACTGATGATAAAATTACTTTTGATGCGGCAAACGCGATCAAGAAACATGGGGTGGGCGTCAAATGTGCAACGATCACACCAAACAAGGATCGGGTCAAAGAATACAATTTAAAAAAGGAATGGCCAAGCCCGAATGGGACCATCCGAGCAGTCCTGGATGGAACCGTGTTTCGCGGTCCCATTCTCGTCAAAAACATTCCTCCAAGTGTTCGGAATTGGACCAAACCAATTCTTATCGGCAGACATGCCTATGGTGACGTCTATAAAAACCAGGAGATACGTGTCCCTGGTGCAGGCAAAGCAGAGATCCTATTTACCCCCTCTGACGGTGGGCAGCCTATTACACACACGATTCATGAATTCAAAGGACCAGGGGTCATCCAAGGGATCCATAACACAGATAAATCCATTAGTAGCTTTGCGAAAGCATGCTTTACCTTTGCACTCGATCAGAAAGTACCACTTTGGTTTGCGACAAAAGACACAATCTCAAAAACATATGATGCACGGTTCCGGCAGATCTTCCAAGAGGAATTCGAGAAGAATTGGAAGAAAAAATATGAGGATGCAGGGATCGAGTATTTCTTCACCTTGATCGATGACGCTGTCGCCAGAATCATGAAATCCCAGGGTGGTATGCTATGGGCATGTAAAAACTATGATGGTGATGTGATGTCTGATATGCTTGGGTCTGCCTACGGTAGTCTTGCCATGATGACCTCGGTGCTGGTATCCCCTGAAGGATTCTTTGAATACGAGGCAGCCCATGGGACCGTTCAAAAACATTATTATAAATATCTGAAAGGCGAAAAAACCAGTTCTAACCCAATGGCATTGATTTTCGCTTGGACCGGTGCGCTTAAGAAACGAGGAGCGCTGGATAAAACCCCGGAGGTCGGCGAGTTCGCCCATAAACTTGAACAAGCATCCCTTGAGACAATCGAAGATGGTATTATGACTGGTGATTTGCTTAAGGTCGCCACCCCAAACCCGAAAAACAAACAAGTCTACACCGAGGATTTCATTGACGAGATTGCGGACCGATTAGCAAAAAAAATGGTATGAAAGGAGGATGAATAATGGCACAAAAAGCAATACGAGAAGCAGATGGGAAGCGGATGATGGCCCGGTTACTTAAGGAGTATACGAATGGAAATTACTCTCTTGAAAATAAATTTGTGACAATTGGGCCAGACACGGATTTGAAAAAACTCCCAAACCAGTACAAATGGCTGACGAAAGAAAAACTCGTCGTCAAACCAGACCAGCTTATCAAACGACGAGGGAAGAGCAAACTGCTGTTGCTTAACGCAGATTGGAAAGATGCGGAGAAATGGATTAGGGAGCGGATGAAAAAACCAGTCACCGTAGGGACCGTTACCGGTATCCTTAATCATTTCATCGTCGAACCCTTCGTTCCCCATGACCAATCCGATGAGTACTATCTCGCGATTATTTCGGATCGAGACGGCGATCAAATCCTATTTCATCATGAGGGCGGTATCAATGTCGGTGATATCGATGCAAAAGCAGTCCGGATGAAGATCCCGATTGGTACCTATCCAACAACTGCTGATATTGAAGAGCGTTTGCTTGGGAACGTTCCGAAAGAACGGCAAAAGCTTATCGCGGGTTTCATTGAAGGGATGTTTAAATTTTACGCGGATCTCAACTATACCTATCTTGAGATAAACCCGTTTATCGTCAGTAAAAATCATATTGTCCCCCTGGATTTAGCTGCGAAACTTGATGACACCGCTGAGTTTGTCAGTGGGAAGAAATGGGCTGATATGGAATTCCCCTCACCGTTTGGCAGAATGTTGACAAAAGAAGAAGCCTACATCGAGGAGTTAGATTCCAAGACCGGTGCATCATTGAAACTTACTATCATCAATCCAGAAGGACGGGTTTGGACCATGGTTGCAGGAGGAGGAGCATCCGTCATCTATGCCGACACAATCACGGACTTAGGATTCATGAACGAGATGGCAAACTATGGTGAATACTCTGGTGACCCGAATGAAGAGTTCACATATCTCTATGCAAAAACGATCCTGGATCTTATGACACGGAAGAAGAACCCGAAAGGAAAATTTTTATTGATCGGTGGTGGTATCGCAAATTTCACTGATGTCGCTAAAACCTTTAAAGGGATCGTGCGAGCGTTACGGGAATATAAACAAAAGCTTAAGGAAAACAAGGTGAAAATCTATGTGCGACGCGGCGGGCCAAACTACAAGGACGGATTACGGATCATGCGGGAGCTTGGCAATGAACTCGGTGTTCCTATAGAAGTCTATGGTCCGGAGACCCATATGACTAAAATCGTAAGCATGGCACTCAAAGGAGGGAGCTAATCATGACCGGGAAGAAAGACTATATTTTATTTGATAAAAACACTCAAGCCTTCATCTATAACATGCAGACGAATGCTGTTCAGCGGATGCTGGATTTTGATTATGTCGCAGGAAGGAAAACCCCTTCTGTTGCTGCGATTATCAATCCTGCGGGGAATGATAGTTTCCAGAAGTTTTTCTTCGGGCCAAAGGAAATCCTTGTTCCTGTCTATAAATCGTTGAAGAATGCTGCTTCGAAATTCAAGAATGTCGATGTGATGATCAATTTTGCATCGTTCCGTTCCGCTGCCGCGTCGACCGAGGAGGCATTTTCGATTCTGCAGATACGGACCGTTGTCATCATCGCAGAAGGTGTCCCTGAGCGTCGGATGCGAGAGTTAACTGTAAAAGCAACGCAACTCAATAAGGTCATCATTGGTCCTGCAACCGTCGGTGGTATTGTCGCAGGTGCGTTTAAAATAGGGAACACAGGGGGGACTATCGAGAACATCATGGAGTCAAAGCTGCATCGATCCGGCTCTGTGGGGTTTGTCTCAAAATCCGGTGGGCTCAGCAATGAAGCGTATAATATTGTTGCTCAGAACACTGATGGTCTGTACGAAGGCATCGCAATCGGTGGTGATCGTTACCCAGGGTCCATCTTGCTTGATCATCTGCTTCGATATGAGAAAAACCCTGAGATAAAGATGCTGGTGTGTCTTGGTGAGGTCGGTGGGTCAGATGAATACACGATTGTTGATGCGTTAAAGAAGAAACGTATCACTAAACCATTGGTCATATGGGTGACTGGGACCTGCTCAAAGGCATTTAAAACCGAGGTGCAGTTTGGTCATGCCGGGGCAAAAGCCGGCTCTGAATCCGAGACAGCAGATGCAAAGAATGCTGCGCTGAAGGCAGCTGGTGCGGTGGTCCCGAATTCTTTTGATGATTATGGGGATAAAATCGCGATGGTCTACAAAGAGTTGGTGAAAAAGAAAATAATTGTCCCTAAACCAGAACCGTCCGTGGCCAAGATACCCATGGATTATAATGCTGCGATCAAAGCAAAGTTGATCCGCAGGCCAGCGAATTTCATCTCTACGATTTCTGATGACCGTGGTGAGGAACTTTTGTATGGGAACATGGCCATCACCGAGGTGTTTAAAAAAGATATAGGGGTTGGTGGGGTCTTAAGCATCCTTTGGTTCAAGAGATTGTTACCAAAATATGCGACGAAATTCATTGAGATGTGCGTCATGGTCACCGCGGATCATGGTCCTGCTGTTTCTGGTGCGCATAACACGATTGTGGCGACCAGGGCTGGCAAAGACTTGATCTCTTCGCTTGTGTCCGGGATGCTGACCATTGGCCCCCGGTTTGGAGGGGCAATTGATGGTGCTGCGCAGATGTTCTCTGAGGCGTTGGACTCTGGGAAGACACCGCAGCAGTTCGTCGATGGAATGAAAGCCAAGGGTGTGAACATCCAGGGGATTGGTCATCGGATTAAATCCATTCATAACCCTGATCTTCGTGTGACGATCATTAAGGACTATGCGAAGAAGCATTTCAAAAGCACAGCCTTGCTAGATTATGCTCTTGCGGTGGAAAAGATCACGACATCAAAGCGGGATAATTTAATTCTTAACGTCGACGGCTGTATCGGTATCTGCTTTGCGGACATGCTACGTTCAGAGATGAAGAAAGAAGAGGCAGATGAGTACGTTAAAATGGGGGCGCTTAACGGGTTGTTTGTCCTTGGCCGAAGCATCGGGCTTATCGGACATTTCCTTGATCAGAAGCGGTTAAAACAAGGATTGTACCGCCACCCGTGGGACGACATCGCCTATATGCTGCCGGAAAAAGAAAAATAACTCTGATGAAAAACGAGCCGTTGTTCAGGTTCGTTCTTTCTCTTTTTTTTTAGAACAAACTATAGTTAATGTACCTGCTATAAAATAAAAGGAAGGAAGTATTATAGATTGATAATACTCCTGTTTATTTTGACAGAGATATCTCGATGGATGAGACGTTTGAGGTTCGTCCTTCTTCGTTGGTGATCGCTTCTGTTCCTATGCGTATTTCTTTGATCTTCGCATCTTGGACAAACCGATTTCTGGTTATCTCTGCTGCGTCGACCGCTCTGCTAATTGCTCTACCACGTGCTTTGATGACTACTTCGGTAGACCCGCTGTTGAATTGCGTAACAACTGCCAGAACGTAGCTCATTGGTGGTTTGTTTCCTACATAGATCACGTTTTCTTCGCTTTCTTCTTTTGCTGTCATAAACTATACCTCTCCGTTAGTTTCTAGGTTGGTGGGCGGTCCTATCACTGTCATCATTTATATACGTTTCGTAATTTTGTATCTTATGGTATCGAGGGATTTACCAATTTCTTAATTTTTAAAAGAACATCTTCTGGGTTTTTTCCTAACACACGGATCATGGGTTCTTTTCCAACAGAGCCTGTATCATAAATGATATCGGGTACCCGCCTGAGTGTCGTTATCGCGTGTTTCGTTCCCCATTCCATGGTTGATGAAGCGGTTGCTGGCTCATGCTTTCGATCAAATGAACCAAGAGTAAAACCGAGGGCGGTACAGAGCGGTAATGTTTTTTGCGTAAAGCGGATATTTAATGCGGATCGCATGGTTTGGTCAGATGACATCGCAGCAAGAATGATGGATGCGACGTGTTTGGAGGCGCCAAAATCAAGAGTGCCGCAGAGGACAGGGCGTTCTTTGCGTTTGGTTATTCTTCCATCGATTGCACAGACGTCATCTCGTGTTTTTGCGTTGGGAAGTGCGTAAGCGAAGTTCATCCCAACTTCAGGGATATACCCTGCTGGGAGCAAGGAAACCAGTGATTCGATTCCGGTTTTTAGCTGCAGCCAGACCAAGAATTGTTCGTTGGATCGTATCAGTGGCGGGATTTGAATCGTGGAAGAGTGGTTCAGCACATCAGCGCCTTTCCCTGGGGAATATCCCTCTTGGATCATGCTCCAGACAATGTATTTTGCTTTCTCCACCGCAGCAATTGGTGTTTCCCCTAATGCAAGTAACCCTGTGATAAGAGCAGATAATGTACAGCCAGACCCATGGGCTTTTTTCTGGGGGATCCTTGGGAGGCTAAACGTATGGAACTGTTCACCGTCATAGAGATAATCTGTGACCATGTCGTCTGGGAGATGTCCTCCTTTGAGTAGCACATATTCTGGTCCACGCAGAGAGATTTTTTTACATGCGTTTTCCATATCCTTTTTCTTGGTGATTTCCATGTGTGTAAGCGCAACTGCCTCAGGAACATTTGCGGTGATTATCAACGCTTGCGGCAGAAGATCTTGCTGTAGTGAAGCAATAAAGCTGTGATTTGCGAGTGCATCACCGCTCGTCGCAACCATCACCGGGTCAACAATCGGTTTCACGTGATATGCTTTTAGTTTTTGTGCAACAACCTTTACGATTTCTTCGTCGTAAAGCATTCCTGTTTTTACTGCTGCAATTGGGCAGTCATCAAATACGCTTTCGATTTGTTGTTCAATGATCTCAGTAGGTACTTTATAGATTGATTTGACCTTCTGTGTGTTTTGTGCGGTGACACAGGTGATCGCGGTTACCCCATGAACCCCAAGATATGAAAATGATTTCAGATCAGCTTGTATCCCCGCGCCACCTGAGGAATCTGATCCCGCGATGCTGAGCACAACTTTTTTTTCCATTCAAACGTCAAATACGGTTCAGATTTATATGGATTCTTCCTTGTTGATATCCGTATATTATTTCTGTCATAGATTGAAATTTCTTAAAAAAAACAGGATCCTTGGCATCTCGCAGAAAAACAAGGTCAATGAACGGTAAACCGTTGTTAACCAGAGGTTAACCATGGTGAACCGTTTGATAAACCGGTTTATGTTTCTTTGACGTACGGAATAAGATTCCCATCATCTTGCTCTTCAAAAAGTGGTACTTGTTTTGTTACTGCTTTATGTTCCATGATCACGTAATTTTTTGTCGTCATATCCATACCCTCCTGTGTTTTCTATGGTTGAGAAGCAGCAAGAATCAGGATAACGAACAAGCGTGGTAGTCGTGTTAGTGATCCCGATAACTCCTTCTTAATCTCTCCAATTTTTCAGTAACCAACGTTGAGTACATATACTTTCGTATTTGTGCAAAAAAACCATGTCGTATCATGGCAAGAAAAAAATTTTTATAACAAAAAAAGGGAAGGATGCTGGTCTCACTAGGAGGGATGGGATGCACTCTACAACTACCAGCTTAATTCCTTCCAGGCCCAATAAATCATCACTGTCTTAAGAACCTTGTTTGTAGACGAATATGCAGATATGTATGCAAGTGCAGTCTCATCGCACTTTGGTTTACCAGGTTTACCCAGGAGGGGTAGATTTATATGCTCGTTTTTTTTTACGACATTCTGGGAAATGAATCCATCTTTTACCTTTGTGGTGTAGATAATGTCTGAAATAACACAAGATAAACCTGGACAGAAAATACTGCTCTTAGGAAATGAAGCAATCACCAGAGGCGCGCTGGAAGCAGGAGTAGATGTCGCGACGACCTACCCCGGGACTCCTTCTTCAGAGATTGCCGATACGTTTTCTGCGATCGCAAAAGAAGCACTTAAGCAAAACAAGGACCCTGGTTTTTATTTTCAATATTCAGTCAATGAAAAAGTTGCCTTAGAAGTCGCTGCTGCTGCATCGTTCTGCGGTCTGCGGTCGTTGACATGTATGAAACATGTTGGTCTGAATGTCGCTAGTGACACGTTCATGACATACATGTACGTTGGCTGCCGTGGTGGTCATATCATTGTTTCTGCGGATGATCCGTACTGTCATTCGTCACAAAACGAGCAGGACAACCGATATTTTGCCTTGTTCGGTGGTGCACCAATGCTGGAACCGACCACACCACAAGAAGCAAAAGAGATGACACGACTTGGGTTTGAAATTTCAGAGCAGCTTCATTTGCCATTGTTGCTACGGACGACCACGCGATTGAACCATGCACGAGGACCCATTACCTTACACAAGATGCAGAAACCACAGAAAAAAGGATATTTCAAAAAAGACCCTATGCTCGTTACGGTTCCTGCGACCGCGCGAGCAAAACACCCGATCCTTCTCAAACAGCTTAAGGAAGCAGAGAAAATCTCAGAAAAATCACCATTTAATGAAATCATAACCATAGGAAAACCAAAGGACGTCGGGATCGTCACCTCCGGTGTTTCTTTTACATACGTCAAAGAAATGGCAGAAGAACTTCACCTCAATGTGAAGATCCTAAAACTTGGGATGACCCATCCGATACCACGCATTATGTGTGAAAAATTCATCAAGAATTGCTCATCACTTATCATGGTTGAGGAACTTGAGCCTTTTCTCGAAAACCAGTTCAAGGCACTTGCGTATGATGTCGGTGCTGACGTGAAGATCTATGGGAAATCAAGTGGTCATTTCTCCAGGCTCTATGAGTATACTCCGGATATTGTTGCCGAGGCGTTCTCAAAAATATTCAAGGTAAAAAACCCGTTTCCCAAACCAGTTCAATCAGCACTGAAACTCCCACGGCGCCCTCCATCGTTATGCCCTGGATGCCCGCATCGAGCCACGTATTACGCGGTAAAGAAAGCAGCACCAAAAGACACGATTTATCCGACGGACATCGGATGTTATACCCTTGGGAAAGAACCCCCGCTGGAAATGGCAGATGTCTTACTTTGCATGGGTTCAAATGCAGGGATGGCCTGTGGTTTTTCTGTAGCAACCGATCAGAAGATCATCTCGTTTATGGGTGACTCGACGTTCTTCCATTCAGGGATTCCACCGGTTGTGAATGCGGTGCACCATAACCATAATGTGGTGATCACGGTCCTTGATAATCGGACCACTGCGATGACCGGTCATCAACCTCACCCAGGGACGTCCTATGACGGGATGGGGAGACCAGCGAAACTGATTAAGGTCGAGGATGTCGTGAAAGGATGTGGTGTGGAACATATCGAGATCGTCGATCCAAACAAGATAAAAGAGACGACCGAAGCATTCAAACGAGCCTTAGAGTTCAAAGGTCCATCGGTTGTGATCAGTAAATCACCCTGCATCTTACTTGAGGTGCAGCGGAAGCGAAAAGCAAAGGAAGACATTCAGCGTTACCAGATCAATCAAGATATTTGTAAACGATGTAAGACGTGCATCGGCAGGTTCGGCTGCCCTGCATTGTATTTTGCTGAAGATGAGAGCGTTCATATTGATGCAGCGCAGTGTAACGGCTGTGGGAACTGCGTGCAAGTCTGTCCGTTTGGCGCGATCTCAGCGGAGGAAAACCCATGAAGAAAAAAATCAGCATCGTACTCACCGGCGTGGGTGGACAAGGGGTGATTACTGCTGCGAATATCTTAGGGAAAGCAGCGGTGAATGCAAAGATTGGGGTGTTTGTTTCTGAGATTCATGGGATGGCGCAACGTGGAGGTGCGGTCGTCTGTACCGTGCGGATGGGTGATGTCTCTAGTCCATTGCTCCCGAGTGGGACCGCTGATGTCTTGTTAAGCATGGAACCTGTTGAAGCACTGCGGAACATCTGCTATGTGAATAAGAAAACAAAGGTAATTACCGATATTAATCCGATTATTCCATTTACTGTTGCGGTGGGTGGCGAGCAGTACCCGAAGGTTGAGGAGATATTCAAAGAACTTTCAGGTCATGTGGAGTTATTTACTGTCGATGCACTGAAAATAGCTAAAGGTGCAGGTGCGGTCATTACGAAAAACACGGTGATGCTTGGGGCGCTTGCGGCTAGTGGTGTTTTGCCATTCAAACCTGAGGTGCTGTTAAATGCGATCCTTGAGGGTCTTCCTGAGAAATATAAAGACATCAATAAGAAAGCATTTGAGGGCGGGATGAAGGCGATACAAAATCATTATAATATCTAATCGTTTTTTTATCCCATGAAATTCCAAATCGGTTTACGCCAGCATTCTCGCAGGACATCTACACCAAGGTCAATGACTGTTTTTTTGCTATCTTGAATGACGACATGATCCCCTTTGGTTTTTCCAAGCAGCGTAAAGGTCACCAGGTCTTTTTTCAATTGTTTTTCAAACTCAGCTTTGCTGTCTTTTTTTACTTCAACGATCCATCTGGTGTTTGATTCTGAAAACAATTTGAAGTCAGTCCGCAGTCCGTTCCCAACCGCAGAGACATCAATTATAGCGCCGGTATCCCCGCCAATCGCCATCTCTGCAAGGCAGATCGCAAGACCACCTTCGCTGATATCATGACACGATGCAATATGTTTTTTCTTCATGCAGGATAATAAAGCTTCCATGCAGTGCCCAAGGACCATCGGGCCTGTTTTTGGTACGGTTCCCCCTTCTACCTTCATCTGTTTGTAATACTCAGAACCGCCGAGTTCTTTTTCCGTTTGCTTTCCAACAAGGTATATCAGGTTACCTTCCGTTTTAAAATCACTGGTTATACAAGTCCTGATGTCATCGACGATCCCTACTCCAAAGATTTCTGGCGTTGGTGGAACCGCGGTTTTGGCTGATTCGTTGTAGAGACTTACGTTTCCTGAGACGTACGGCAAATGCAGCGCCCTGCCCATGTCTCCGAGTCCGCGGCAGGCTTCATAGAACTCGCCCATCCGCTCTGGTTTTTCAGGGTTTCCAAAGTTCAGACAATCCAGCAGTGAATCCGGTGTCGCCCCGACTGCGATAAGATTTCGACAGGTTTCGTCAACCGCTGAGCAGGCGCCCCAGTATGGGTCTTTTTCCATGAACCGTGGATTGACATTAGCGGTCACCGCAAGACCTTTCCATGACTCCTCTAACGGTTTGAGGACGGTTGCGTCGCCATGGGTTTCTAATCCTAGTTTTCCTTGCAATGGTTTGATTACGGTGTTTCCTCGTACCTCATGGTCGTACTGACGGATTACCCATTCTTTAGATGCGATATTTGGTGATGATAACACGTTTTGTAAGGAAGCATTCAGATCAGGTAAAACGAAGTCTTTCTCAGCGGTCTCTTGTTTCTTGATTCGAACCGGTCGAATGCATTCATCGTAAACCGGACCACCGGTCATGAACTCAAGGTCCATCTCAAGAAGTTTCTGTCCCTTGTAAAACACACGGATGATCTGTTCTTTTATCACTGTTCCGACAACCGCTGCGGTGACATCCCATTGTTTGCAGATATGCAGGACTGTTTCAACGTTTTCTGGTTTCACCAGCATCATCATGCGTTCTTGGCTTTCCGATACCCAGATCTCCCAAGGTTTCAGTCCTTCTTCTTTCAATGGGACATTATCAAGATGGATTTCTGCGCCCATGTTTGCGGAATACGCAAGCTCCCCGGAGACACAGGAGAGCCCGCCACCACCGAAATCTTTGAATCCCTCTAGCAATCCTTTTCGGTTACATTCCAGACACGCATGTATCACGGGTTCCTTGGTAATCGGGTCACCGACTTGCACGGCGGATCTGCTGCTTTCCTCGCTTTCATCGGTCAGCTCCGCGGAAGCAAAATTCACCCCATGGATACCATCCCGTCCGGTCTTCCCACCCACATAGATGTACACGTTCCCTGGAGCTTTCGCCCAGCTGTGCACCAGCTCACTTTTTTTCATGATGCCGACACAGCCGACGTTCACCAAACAGTTCCCGGTGTAGCCTTCATGAAAATATACTTGCCCTGATAATGTGGGAATCCCGATACGGTTCCCGTAATCACGAATGCCATCGACAACACCTTTGAAGAGATACACAGGGTGTTTGACTCCTTTCGGCAGTTTCTCCAATGGGTAATCCAATGGTCCGAAGAACAAGGGGTCAATATATGCAATCGGTTGAGCACCCATGCAAACCACGTCTCTGACGATCCCGCCAACACCGGTCGCAGCGCCACCGTACGGCTCGATCGCAGACGGATGGTTATGTGACTCCAGAGCGACACAGTAATAATGATCCTTGTCAAACTCCATGACCCCTGCGTCTTCACGGGCGATGATTCGTGTATCATCAACGTTAAATACGTATTTTTTCAAGGGTATTTTTGAGGATTTGTAACAGCAGTGCTCAGACCATGCCTGTCCGAGTGCCTGTAGTTCGATATCAGTAGGGTTGCGTCCTTGTTTTCCGAAATAGTCTTTGATTCGTTGCATCTCAGGGAGCGCCAATGCTAGTCCCATATGATTGCTGATGTCAACTAACTCTTTTTCAGAGGCAGCTTGCAGGTTGATTTCATAGGCTTCAATATCTGCTCTGATTTTTTTAAAAACGTTATCTAATTGCACACATACTCCCCTTACTTTTTTTCTTGGATTGTCACCTCATAGTGATGGATGACTGGATTGGTGAGTAACCGCTGGCAGAGTTGTTCGACGTCTTTTTTCACCTGATTTTTATCGGTATCATCGATAAGGAGATCAAAAGTCCTGATGGTTTTCGCGTCCTTCACTTTTGGAAAACCAAGCAGATGGATTGCTTTCAGGGTGTTGGCACCCTCGGGGTCTGAGATACCTTTTTTCAGTTGGATGGTTACTTTGGCTTCGAACATACGAATCGTGGCGCCTAATCTGAAAATAGCTAGATTAAAGTATCGTTCCTCAGAGGTTCTTAAACACTGTTAAAACCTGTTTTTTAAAATCTTTAAGGCTTCCATTGTTAGGAATGATGATATCTGCATCGGCAATAACTTTTTGTAAACCCCAGCCGATCTCCCGTTTATCGCGTTCTTCTAGGTCTTTGAGATTTTTGCCATCATCAGTTCTTCCTCTAGCGATCGCTCGTTTCCTTCGTAGCTCATCGGATGCGTCGATTGTGATTACCAGAAAATCCATGCCAAGTTCTTTTTTGAAATACTCGATTTCCTCCATGTTGCGTACGCCATCGATAACGAGGAGAGGTAATTGTTTCAAGGACTGGATTTTTTCCACGGTTCGTTTCGCCCAGATGTCCATACCATGTTTCTTGCGCATGCTCTGGGCGACTTCTCCAACGTTTTTGTCGTTGAGTGGTTTTCCTTGTCGTTCGGTTTCCTCCCAAACTAAATCACCCATGCGGATGACCGGGATTCCTTTATCTTTTGCAAGCTGTACAGCCTCTGACTTTCCTGAGGCGGGCATACCAGTGAACGCGATAATTTTCATTGATGCTCCTGCTCCTTTATGGTGATAAAAGTGCAGGGGGAGCGATTTGAACGCTCGTGTGCCTACGCAACAGGGTCTCTCCGTACAATATCATGGATCAAATCCTTCTAATCCATGTCAACGCACTCCTAAGCCCTGCCCCTTGGACCAAGCTCGGGTACCCCTGCAGTTCTTTTCACCGCTAATACTATATCCTACTGAAAAAGGTTTGGAAAGAACAATCCAGATCTCGACGAAGGGTTACTTCGCTTTTTCATGTATGAGAATCTGTTCCCCATACTTGGTGTAACATGACTCGCAATATTTCCGTGCGATGAGCGAATGGATATGCGCAGAGACCCCTTCCTCAACATAATGAAGGTTGTCAGAGGGGATTTGTTTGTTGCAGTAGATACATACGGTGGGAAATTGGGAATGCCGTCTTACCAAGCGTGTTTCGAGTAATTTTTCCATCATCTCTCCTCCTACTATATTCCATCGTTTAGGTATTAAAACTTTATGTTCCTTCTGGTTCAACGGATGTGGCAAGGGTGTTAGATTTAAGTAGGAGCAACGGTATTCCCGAAACAAACTCCGATATCGGTAGGTAATGACCACTGTAAATAGCGGGGTGGGGTAGTCAGGAAATCCCGACGGGCCCATAACCCGTAGACCAATGGTTCAAATCCATTCCCCGCTACTTTCTTTTTTTCATCAGATTTATAAGTTCTCTTTCTTTTCTGTTGATTCCTTGAAAGAAACATCATCAGAACGGTTCTGGGAAATAGATACGCTCCGCGGTATTGCAATCATTCTCATGGTTAGCTATCACCTTCTTTTTGATCTGACGTACTTTGGGATTTATTCAACAGACCTCTCTGCACTTCCTGTGTTATTGTTCCTGTACCCTATTGGAACCCTCTTTTTGTTACTGGTCGGTATTTCTCTTACAATTAGTTATTCTCGTGTACAAAAAAATTTTTCAAAACAACAAGTACAGTTAAAATTTCTTAAACGAGGAGCCGGTGTTTTTGGATTCGGGTCGATTATCACACTGGTTACCTGGTTCTATCCTCATAATGGATTCATTATATTTGGCGTCCTGCATTGTATTGGTCTTTCAATTCTCTTGGCGTACCCGTTTCTTCGATTTCGGAGCCTGCCTTTCATGCTTGGCGTTCTTTGTATCATATTTGGTATATACCTCCGAGTTAACGTTGTCGTTGATTTCCCTTGGTTGCTGTGGCTTGGGCTTACTCCGGCTCAGTTCTACACCCTTGATTATTTCCCCTTGCTTCCCTGGTTTGGTGTTGTGCTACTGGGGGTTTTTCTCGGGAATCGTTTGTATCAAAACAATAAACGAATGTTTCCACTGCAGGATTATTCATCATTTGGTATCATCCGCGGTATCTGTTACCTTGGTAGACATTCATTGATCGTCTATCTGCTCCATCAATTGATCCTCATTGGGGTGCTGTATTTATTGTTCTTGTACTAAACGGTTCACATATCGTTTGATCCGTGGTATTGTTTTGATTAGATGAACCTTTTTTGTATCTTCTGATGTTTTGAAATCCCGCAGCATCCAGAACACATGATCTGCCACCTCAACAGCTGATTGTCTGTTTTCGTAATGCTCATATAATTCAATGAATCGGAGGATTTGCTCTTTGATGTCGACTGGTTTTTCATCAAATACCCAGGGGCAGTGCTGTGCTTCTCTGCCGATCATAACCAGGGTACAACCGGTTTTTTGTAGGAATGCCAGTCCGTCTGTATAGCTAATTACATCACCGTTTGCGATAACAGGAATAGAGAGTTTTTCTTTGATTTGTCTCATAATGGTCCAGTTGACTTTCCCGGCATATCCTTGGTCTGCAGTACGACCATGAACGCAGAGAACTTGGGCACCAGCATTTTCCACCAGCTGTCCGACAGTAACACCGTTGATGTGTTGGTTGTCCCACCCAATGCGAATCTTTGCAGTCACTGGTTTCGCGGTTGCTTCTACCATTGCTCTCATGATGCTTTCTAGTTTTGTAAGGTCTTTTAAAAGAGCTGCTCCGCATCCTTTCTGCAGGTAATCTTCTTCGATGCACCCGACGTTGAGATCGATGATGTCAGCGTATTCTTCAACTGCTTGAACTGCTTTTACAAGAACGTTTTTTTCACTACCAATGAGTTGAACGCTCACTGGCCGTTCCATCTCTTGGATGTTGAGGAATTGTTTTACTTCTTTTGCTGTTTTGTTGCTGATGATCTCTGCATCGATCATCTGAGTATAGATCAACCCTGCCCCGTTTTCTTTACAGAGCATGCGAAACGCAGTACAGCTAATGCCAGCCAGGGGTGCAAGCACAAAACAATTCGGTACTTCAACAGTTCCAATTTTCATAGGGCTCATCAAAGTAGGTGTTAACGGTAATGTAACTTGAGGTGTGGTACTTCTACGCCAGTTCCTTTTTTTACGGTTCCGACTAGTTTAACGGTAGCATCAGAATGGTTCTGAAGAATTTTGATGGTTTCATCGGCGTCTTCATTGGCGACAACGACAGCAAACCCCATGCCCATGTTAAAGATCTGATACATCTCATAGTTATCGATATTTCCATACTCCTGTAGAAACGTGAAAATCGGTTGATGCTCTAAGGGGTCTTCGATGACGTATTTCACTTTTTCTTTTAATCGAGGGATGTTCCACAGCCCACTTCCGGTGATATGAGAAAGTCCATGTACGTCGACTTTCTTAAACAACTGGATAATTTCTTTGACATAGATCCTGGTTGGTATCAGCATGATCTCCCCGATAGTTTTCTTTGGGTACAACCCATCAGGAAACTCGTCTTTGTAGGAGAATTCAGCCTCCTCAACGACTCTTCTGGCAAGCGTATATCCATTGGAGTGGATTCCACTGCTGCTCAAGCCGATAATAACGTCACCAGGGTGGATCTTATCTCCAAGAATGATCCGGTTTTTCTTCACATATGCAAGGCAGGTTCCCGCGAGGTCAAAACCGTTGATAAGTTCTGGGAGGTCGGCAGTCTCCCCGCCGACGATCGAGATATTCGAAAGTTTCGCACCTTTCTCAAGTCCTTTCCCTATTTCTTTGGTGGTTTTTGGGTCGGGGTCCTCCATAGCAAGATAATCGACAAACGCGAGTGGTTCCGCACCGACACATAAGGCGTCGTTGACGTTCATCGCGATGCAGTCAATGCCGATTGTGTCATATTTCTTCAATGCTTCCGCTATCCTGACTTTTGTTCCGACACCATCGATGCAGAGGACGAGAGCATAGTCGCCAAACTCAATAAGTCCTGCATAGTGTCCCCCCATTGGCCTTCCGATAGTGCTTTTTCGTTTTGTGACAATGCTTGAAAGAAGCTGTTTGATTGCCTCTTCTTTTTCTTCGATGTCAACGCCGCTGTTTTTGTAGGTCATTTTCTTCAAGAAGTATCACCTCTGTTTTCCCTGTATTGTGAAACTCGCTGACTGTGATAAACTTTTTTATGCTGGTCGGGTTGTCATGGTTGTGAAGAGATTAGCGGATCTCGGGGAACGGGCAGCGATTCGACGGATAGCAGCGATTCTTACGAAAGGGGTAAATCACCGTGGTATCGGTGATGATTGTGCTGCGATCGATATGGGAAAAGAGTATTTGTTGGTCACCACTGATATGATGGTTCAGCGAACCCATATGCCGGCGCAGATGACGCCATATCAGATGGGATGGTTTTTGGTCGCTATGAATCTTTCTGATATCGCAGCGAAAGGAGGAACCCCCCTTGGTGTTGTCTGTTCATTTGGACTTCCGAAAAAAACATCGGAGTTATTCCTTAAGGATCTTGTGAAAGGAGCGAATGCAAGTGCGGTTCGCTTTGGTACGACGATTGCCGGGGGTGATACGAAAGAAACCGCAGAGGTTACGTTGTGTGGGACCGCTTTTGGCAGCGTGAAAAAAAACGAGTTTATGCCACGGATCGGAATCCATCCTGATGACGTCGTTGCAGTCACAGGTACGTTAGGAAAAGCTGGTGCTGGATATTATTCATTGAAGCTTCAGAAACTGCAAAAAAAACTTTCCAAAGGCTTGTTAGAACCCCAGCCACGATTAATAGAAGGCCGGTTGCTTGCACAGATGCAGTCGGTAACGTCATCAATGGATTTATCTGATGGTTTATCTGCGTCGTTGTATCAATTGCAGGAGTTGAATGCTGTTGGCTTTGAGATTCAGAAAAATGCTCTTCCGCTCGCTTCAGGATTACGGGAGCTTTTTGATAAAAATCATAGGAATGATCCGTACTCTATCGGATTGCATTTCGGTGGTGATTATGAGCTCCTTGTAACGATACCGCCAGGGGACTTTGAGAAAGCAAAAAAAACACTAAAGAAACAGGGTTGTAATCTGACTGCGATAGGCACTGTTACACAGAAAAAGGATATCGTTCTGATTGATGGTGAGGTTAAAAGGATTTTGGAAAACAAAGGATATGAGCATTTCAAGAAGCATCATTTTTAGTAGGAAAATCAGGTAAGCTCTGTTCAACAAAGGTTTTAAAGGGGTAATGTGAAACATATTGTACTGAGTAAAATGAAATATAAGTGGATTATCGCTCTTGCTATCATTGTCGTCTTCGTTTTAGTCGTCGGTAACTTTTTTGGATTTTTTGGCCAGAATTTTAATTTTCGTCCCATAAATGAGAAACCAACCGCGATGATCACGTATCCTTCCAACGGAGCATCAGTGTCCCGATTGGTGATGATTAGTGGGACCGCAAGTGGACCTGATAATGATGCGAACGTCAGTAGCGTCCAAGTACAAATCAATGAGAACAACTGGGCGGTGGCAACAGGGACATCACTCTGGAGTTACGACTGGACCACGTATTCTTTACAAAATGGACAATATAAAATCAACGTACGTTCCTATAATGGGAAAGACTATTCAGAGATACAGACAATCACGGTGACGGTTGATAATCCAACATCGGACGTAGGCTCTCACAAATTTGCATTGTTTATCGCTGCTGCGAACTTCCCAAAAGACAATAGCACGAAATTGGGGAACGGTGGATTGTATCTTGCGGAGGATATGGCAGAGTATTTTATTAAAAACAGCCAGTTTCCGACATCCAATATCATGATTCTTTTTGATGATGGGTGGATCCGCAGTGACAACGGATACGGCATAAAAGTAATGACATTGCAGGAGCGCACCCATGCTTATGATATTTCATATGGGAGTGCGACGAAGAAGAACGTTCTCGCCTCCTTACAATATCTGATTAAAGAGTCGAATAAATATCCTGATAGTAAGGTCTTTCTCTGGATTTTCGACCATGGGTCCGGGAATGCAAATCAAACACTCACGGGGGGAAAAATTCTGCAGAGCAGTGAAATATTCCTCTGGGATGATACGATTACCGATAAGGAACTTGGAAGCATTCTTGCTCCTTTGGAATCAAAGAATGTCGCTATCATTGTTGACGCGTGTTACGCTGGTGGGTTTGCGGACCGAACCATTTTCAACCTCCGTACTTCTTTGTTGATGCGATCAGGGATACCAAAAAATGGACGAATTGTGATCTCTGGAACCAGTAAATTCCGTTCCGGGTATGCAAGTACGATCCAAGGGCCGGTATTCTCGCTGTTATGGTTCGAAGGGCTTTCCAGCGGGGATGCAGATGGGTACCGACCTGGATTATTTGATAGGGGTGTTCTACGAAAACTAAAAATGTTCCAAGATGGGAAGGTATCTGTTGAAGAAGCATTCTACTATGCTCGATCGATGCTTCGCACCAATGAAAAATACCAGGACTTCAAAACCATGCAGCCGCAGATAAACGATGAATATCCACATCGTGGTCTGCTGCGGAATCGGGGCGAATTCGTCTTATAAGAACATTAATAAAGCCTCATTCATTGAAAATTCTGCAATGAAAAAAGAGGCAATGTTTTGGAAACCAATAAAGAATCAGACTGTGCAGTGCTTCCTCTGTCCACATCATTGCATCATCGCTCCTGAAAAACGGGGGATTTGCGGTGTGAGGAAAAATGAACACGGGAAACTGTTTAGCCTTATTTATCAAGCATGCTCTTCGATAGCTGTTGATCCGATCGAGAAAAAACCATTGTATCATTTCTACCCGGGGTCTCTTGTTCTCTCTTTAGGTTCGGTTGGGTGTACCTTCAGATGTGACCATTGCCAGAACTATCATATTTCAATGGCGCGTCCTGAGGAACTGTCGTTGCGCGATATTCCTGCGGAAACCCTCGGTAAGATTGCTAAAGATCAAAACTGTAGGAGTGTCGCCTGGACGTATAACGAGCCGACGATTTGGCATGAGTATACGATAGAGGCAGCAAAATTAGTGAAGAACGCAGGTCTGTATACCGTGTATGTCACCAATGGATATATCGAAGAACAACCTCTCAGGGAGATTGCTCCGT
>Ga0307379_10003939_pt1 | contig 21354 bp, 23 predicted proteins | sample UN2MG_FD_202237 | JGI IMG/M metagenome (GOLD analysis project Ga0307379, IMG submission 202237) | Soil microbial communities from Risofladan, Vaasa, Finland - UN-2 | ecosystem: Environmental > Terrestrial > Soil > Coastal area > Acid sulfate soil | place: Finland: Risofladan, Vaasa | collected... | reverse complement strand
CACAAGGCCCATGCCAGAAGCGCGCCAAGCAGAGGACTCCGACCCACCCGCACTGGAGCCGTGCCAGCCAAGAACGATGCCGTCGCCTAGCAAGATCCCCTAGGGTTGAGAATGGATCCGGACGCGGCAATCATACTCGACAGGATACAAGTTGACCTGCAGAATCACGCCGATCCCGACTTCAGGATTCGGGCCGCTGAATACTGTGACCGCGACATCGGCCGCTTCCTGGGAGTGAGGACGCCCATCGTCAGAGAGATCGGCGCCAGGTACTTCAAGAAGGTCGAATCCCGCGGCATCGACGGGGTCCTTGAGCTATGCGAGAGATTGCTCAAGACTACATTGTCCGAACACAGGACCATCGCCTTTGACTGGAGCTTCCGGTGCAGCCGGCAATACCGGCCGGACCACTTTGATGTCCTGGAGAGATGGTTGGAGGTTTACGTGGACGGCTGGGGCAGTTGCGACGACCTGTGCACTCACGCCGTGGGTGACTTCGTCCTGCAGTACCCTGAGTTCATACCCCGGGTCAAGGAGTGGAGCCGGTCAGCCAACAGATGGCTGCGCCGGGCCTCTGCGGTCACCTTCATCTACGGAGCACGGAGAGGCAAGAACCTGGAGCACGTCTTCCAGGTAGCAGATGCCCTGCTCACCGACCCTGATGACATGGTGCAGAAAGGCTGCGGGTGGATGCTCAAGGTGGCCAGCAAGACCTACCCCGACGAGGTCTTTGACTACGTCATGCACCACAAGGCTGCCATGGCCAGAACAGTCCTCAGATACGCCATTGAGAAGTTGCCCGAAGAGCGGCGGCGCAGACCGATGAGAAAAGAGTAGGGGCACGGTTTGCCGTGCCCCTACTATGGACTGATGCAGCTGTCCGCGGCAAGTGCTTACGCGGCCGATGCCGCCGGATCAGCCAGCTCCCCCGAGTTTTCCTTGAGGCCCTCCAGGGCCCGCAGCTCCCGGTAGGTCAAGGTCCAGACGCTGGACTTGAATACCTCCGCCAGGCCTCCCAGGAACACCGACGGCGCTGCCACGATCAGGATGAAGATGGGTATTCCGACGCCGAAGCCCGCGATCCAGGGTATCGCCCCCTCGAAGACCAGACTCGACAATCCGCCGACGGATAGTCCCGCGAGCCCGCCCAGCACTCCACCCACCAACAAGAGGAAGAGGACGACCGGGATCATCACTATCGCCCAGCCTATCTGAACGCCGATCATGATCAGCCACATGACCACTGTGTCGGCCAGATGCGCCTTGATGAAGTCGAAGCCAACGCGGAATGACTCGATCACGCCTCGCTCCTCGAGAGCGCATACCCGGAAGATCAGGGGGCGCACCAGGGATATCGCCAACGAGATCACGATGGAGGCAAGGATCACCAGGAATCCCACGCCGATGCCCGCGATCGCACCAATGACCTTCAGCACCACACCGTCTCGCACCAGGAACAGGATGCCTGCGATCGCCGCGCCCAACAGGAGCAACACGAACAGCGTCACGAAGCCCGGCACTCGCGTCAGTAGGTCTATGACGAAGAGGCGCAGAGCGGTTCGCGACCAACCCAGGCGGAACCCCTCTCGTACACCGCGCTTCTCGCCTGTCTCCTCGTAGTCATCCACCATTCGGATCAGCGCCGTCTCCGCAACGTAGAGGAATATCACCTTGGCGATGGTCAGGACTACGGCCAGACAGCACAGGGCCGCGATGATGGCGAGAATCACCCCCGCCACAGTCGCCCAAGCTGCCACGATCTGCGGCATGACCTCAGCGAAAGGCTCGCCTTCCAATGGCCACTCCCCGACCCACGGAGGGACATTCGCTTCCTCATACCCATCTCCGCCCCCCGGGTTTATGGTGGGATTGCCAGTACTCCCTGCCGCGCACAGCAGCACGATGACTCCGAAGACCCAGAGTACGCGGTAGCGCCACAGGATCTCCCACGACCGCTTGAGAACTCTTGCATGATCCATCTCTTACCTCTCCTCTCTGTATGGCCTCTACCCCAAACCATTCGAGGCCGTTAGTTGCTGATGTCGCCGACGGACCCACCAGCTAGCCAGCCAGCTCCAGTACAGCATACCGATCACAACCAGCAACAAAAGATTCAGCACAGGGAGCCACGCGAGCGCAGCTCCGCTCTGCACCAACCCAACCACCACCCGGAAGGCATCCGCCAGACTTGCCTGCGATAGAGCAAACACATCCGGGAAGGATACTCCTCCCGCCGACGATGGGAGTACCACAGCCGCCACATCGCCTCCCAGCCCCAGCGACAGAGCCACCTGGAGCACGCCGGCCACGATGAACACAGTCTGGACGAAGGCCAAGACGAACAACAGCCCCACCGGGACCATCTTCCAGCTCATCTCCAGCGCCCTTTGCGCCGGCGGCCGCTCTTGACGACGAGGCAATCTCAGCGCCACCTGGGCCACGAACCGGTCGGGCCGGGTGATCGTCTCCACGGCTGGGCTCTCCAGCAGCAGTGCCCTCAGTGTTAGCAGGGCATCCAACTCGCTCTGACATGCGGCACACTCCTCCACGTGCGATTCCACCCACCGCAGACGGAGCCCCCGCAACTCACCGTCTAGGTACGCGCCCAGCCAGTGCGAAGCGTGATCTTTCATGCTCCCTCCATGTACGGGGTCAGCGTCTGTCGCAAGAGCCCCCGAGCGTAGTTCAAGCGCGACATCACGGTCCCTATGGGGATACCCAGCGTGTCAGCGATCTCCCTATAGGAAAGATCCTCATACTCTCGCAGGACCAGAACCGAGCGGCTGGCGGGAGGAAGGTCCAGCACGGCCTGGCGGACTTTCTGGCTGCTCTCCTCTACTTCGGCCGCCGCCTGTGGCCCGCGCTCTGGGCTAGCCACGACCACTGATTCTATGTCCACCGAAGGTCGCTCCCGCCGTAGTGCGTCGCGCGCCACGTTGACGGCAATACGGTACAGCCAGTTGCGGAAAGGCGAGCGAGGCTTGTATCTCGGAAGATGCGTCCAGGCGCGAACGAAAGCTTCTTGTGCTGCGTCCTCTGCCAAAGCCGCGTCGCCGCACATACGATACACCACGTTGATGACCCCTTCCCGGTGATGGTGAACTAGCTGACCGAAGGCCCATCGGTCTCCCTTCTGAGCTTTCCTGATCAGGTCCAATTCGGTCTCCACTGGCCGGCTAGTCCCTCCGCTGGCTGTCCCTTCCATCATTTCAACGTCCTTAATCAAAGCGATATTCGGTGGTGCGCGCCAGATCCTCAGCGACTCACCCACAGTTTAGCACATCACCGCGGAGTTGCGCTCACCAGCTGTTGACCGGAAAGGGGGAATTCGTACCGTCTTGACTTCCTCTACTAACGGTGTTGAGAAAGCCACCGTACGAGACCCACGTGAGCGCTCGCCCTGCTCATCTGAGGGTCCATACCTACAGGTGGCGGGTCACAGCGCGCCGTGCTACCATTCGAGCGAGAAGCGTAGCCTTCCGGGCACTGCTCTCGCTTGGTTTGAGCGCGGCTTTCACCGTGCGGCGCCCGCTATGCAGAAAGGAGTCCCAGACCCATGGCAGTGGAGAATGTCGGAGAGAAGTACAGGTGCAACATCTGTGGCAACGAAGTGGTAGTCACCGAGGCCGGCGGCGGCACCCTCGTTTGCTGCGGCGAGGACATGGAGAAGATCGAGGGCTAGGTCTGGTCCTGGTCTCTACCCTTCGCCACAGTGTACGTGGCCTGACGACGGAATGTAGCCGCCTGCCCCGAAGCAGGGCGTCTGTCGCTCCAAGCACGCTAGTGCCTTGCAGGCCCTAAAGCGACTCCAGGAAACTTGCCACAGCTCGCAGGATCGGGGCTACCTCCCAGGTATCCATGCCGAGGCCGTGGCCTGCGTCCTCAATCTTCACGTGGTACGCCTCGGATAGCAGCGCCATGGCGTAGTCGACGTCGTCATCGGTCATGATGCCGCCCTGCGAAGGCTCCCCCTGCAACAGAAGCACCGGGCAAGAGATCGCACGAAGAATACCCTCGAAATCGAAGGCGTCGATGAATCTCTCGCGCCACCCCTCGGCGTGCAATTCCGTGACATCGGGGTCCAGCTGGATCAGACTACTCGCCCACTCCCGCAGTTCCACTAAATGCACGTCCGGCAGTTCTCCGTAGGTCACCGGCGGATCCTGTCCGGGAACGGGAAATGCGGCCAATTTCTCGGTCAACTGCTGGATCGGTCCTTCCCACCCTGCAAGGTCTCGCATCATGGCCCATGACTCCTGGTTTGTGGGCCGTGCCGCCGCGGTCTCAGCGGAGAGGGATGTGTCGCCGACGATCAGCGCCCGGACAACATCTGGGATACGCTCACCCAGCCTCAACGCAAACAGGGCTCCGTAGGAGTGACCGAAGACCACCGCTGCCTCGCCCACCTGGCGCTTCAAGAAGGTCACCAAATCCGACGAGAAGTCGTCGGGCAGCTACTTGCCGGCAACGCGGCCCGACTTGCCGTGCCCGCGGTAGTCTGGTGCGTAGACGTGCCACCTCAAGGAGAGCGCCGGGAGGAGAGGCAGGAAACCCTGCCACCGCCCGGTGAATCCGTGCAGCAGCACGAGTGGAGGGCCCGATGCTGGGCCCTCTGCGTAGTTAAGGATCACTTCTCCAGTGTCGAACGTCCGCTCTTTGAACATCTCCTAGCCTCCATCGTGCCCCGCAGCAGCGGCGGTCTCACTTCTTAGTTTGCATCGCCCGCCACACCCGCTCTGCGGTGGCCGGGAACTCGTCGATCCATACACCCACCGCGTCGTGGATTGCGGAGAGGATAGCTGGCGCGGTGGGTAGGGTCGTCATCTCACCAACGCCCTTGGCCCCATACGGGCCCGTGGGGTCAGGAACCTCCACCGTTATCGATGTGAACTCGTGGGGCATGTCCATCACCGTAGGGACGTAGTAGTCGGCCAAGTGACGGGTTTTAGGCACGCCCTCTTGCTGGATGTACTCCTCAGTGAGGGCATACCCGACGCCCATGTGCACACCGCCGGCAGCCTGGCCTTTGACCATCGCGGGGTTGACCGCCTTCCCTGCGTCCTGAGCCGCCCAGAACTTCAGGATCTCGGTTTCCCCCGTCTCCGTGTCCACTTCGACGAGGGCGACCTGAGCAGCATAGCCGTATGCGAAGTGAGGGTCAGTCATACCTGTCTCGGGATCGTACGGCCTCGTGTCTATCACACTCAGGCCACGAAACTGAAACTCTGCCTCGACAAAGGTCTCTCCCGTCTCAGCCATGAGTATCTGGTCCCGCTTCTCCAATGCCGCCTGGCAGGCGCGCACCAGGGCGTTCCCGGAGATCCACACCAGGCGCGAAGCTGAGCAACTGCCTGAGTCAGGCACCTTTGTGGTGTCCACCATAGCGACCCGCACTTGATCGTAGTCTACGCCCAGTGCCTCAGCAGCCATTTGAGCCAGGAACGTCTGCGCGCCCATGCCCACATCACAGGCACCGCTGAGCACAGTCACTCGAGCTATCCTTCCCGATTCATCGAGCGCGAGCTGCACACCCACGGTGGCCTTGTCATCGGAACCAAAGGAGTAGCCCACGTTCTTGAGGCCGCAGGCCACCGCCATGCCGCGTCGTTTGTGGGGCCCCGAAGCAGCGCCCAGGTCCGGTTTGGACCAGCGTCCCTGCTCCTCTTTCCACCCCGCGGCCAGGGCCACCTGTTTCAGTGTCTCCCTGATCCCGACGCCCTGCGGCATCTTGTGCCCTGTGAGACCGATGGAGCCATCCTCAAGCAGGTTCTTCATCCTCAGCTCCACCGCGTCCATGCCCAGGGCCTCGGCAAGCTTGCTCATCTGCATCTCGTAGATGAAGGCCGACTGTGTCGTCCCGAAGCCCCTCATGGCCATGGTCACCGCGTTGTTCGTATAGACGGCGTAGGAGTCCACCTTGGCGTTGGGCACCACGTAGGGGCCAGCGGCGAAGCTGGTGCCCGCCTCCAGCACCGGCACGGTAGTCGAGGCGTAGGCCCCCGAATCCGAGATGATCTCTATCTCCACCGCTGTCAGCGTGCCGTCCTTCCTGGCGCCGGTCCTGTACTTGACGTACCAGGGGTGCCGCTTGCCGGTCCTGATCATCACCTCGTTCCGGTCGAAGACCATCTTCACCGGCCGGCGGACACAATAGGCGCAGAGGGCCAGGAGGTGTTGGATGTGCATGTCCTCCCGCCCGCCGAAGGCGCCTCCAACGGCGGGCACTATCTCCCTAGTCTGGTCCTTGGGCAGATCCAGCATGGGCGCGATCTGTCGCAGGTCGTGGTCGGGCCATTGCGCGGAGGAGATGACGGTCACCCTACCCTCATCGTCGAGGTAGCCTATCCCGGCGTCGGGCTGCATGTACACGTGTTCCACGTAGGGGGTGACGTAGTAGCTCTCCACCACCACGTCAGCTTCGGCGAAGCCCTTCTCCCAGTCGCCCTTGCGGATCTTGATGTGACGGAAGACGTTGCTGTCGCCGCGCTCCTCATGAACCAGGGGGGCTTCCGGCTTCATGGCCTCGCGCGGATCGCTCACCACAGGTAGAGGATCGTACTCCACCTCCACCAGCCGGCGGGCCTCGCGGGCCACCTTCTCGCTCTCGGCCACCACAATGGCTATCCGATCGCCCACCCAACGGACCTTGTCTCCCTCTCCCGCCAGGACCGGCTGATCCTGGACGATGATCCCGTATTCGTTCACCGGAACGTCCTCTGCGGTGATGACCTTCACCACCCCCGGCAAAGCTTCCGCACCGCTGGTGTCTATCTTGACCACACGGGCGTGAGGATGCTCGCTCCACACGGCCTTGGCGTGGAGTTGCCCCTCCATATTGAAGTCCTGGGGAAACCTGCGACTCCCCCTCACCTTGGTCGCGGCGTCCTTCTTCGGCAGACTCTGGCCCAGAACTCGGGTGCTCATGGGGCACCTCCCTCCTCCGCCATCCGCTGGGCAGCCAGCTCGATGGCCTCGACGATCTGGTAATAGCCGGTGCAGCGGCATATGTTGCCGGAGATGCCCGTCCTGATCTCTTGCCGAGTTGGATGAGGGTTCTCGTCGAGCAAGGCCTTGGCAGAGATGATCATGCCGGGGATGCAATAACCGCACTGGGGAGCGGTGACGTCCACGAACGCCTGCTGAATGGAGTGCAGTCGACCTCCCGTAGCCAGGCCCTCGATAGTGGTCACTTCACGCCCCTGGGCCTTCATGGCTGGATAGATACAGGAGGTCACCGTGAGGCCGTCCACCAGCACGGTACAGGATCCACACTCCCCCTCCCCGCAGGAGATCTTGGTGCCGATGAGACCCAGCTTGTCCCGCAGCACATGAGCCAGCAGATCCCCGGGTTCGACCTCTGCGGAGACTTCCTTACCATTCAAGATCATCTCAAGAGTCGGCATGTCCACCCTCCTCTCCGGAGGCCAAGGCCAGCGCGCGCGTCAAGGCGCGACGCACCAACACCTCCACCATGCTCTTGCGATACTCTGCACTACCTCGCAGTAGGGAGTATCGAGGTTCAGCTGCCTGAGCGGCCAGCTTGGCCGCGTTCGCCGCCGCAGCGGCATCAGGCGCTTGCCCTACCAACCACTCAGCGGCGTTGGTGGCCACAAAGGGCTTGGTAGCAACGGGCCCAATAGCGACCCGCGCCCTCTGGACTGTGCCCCCTTCCACACCGACCACCACCGCCGCGTTCAAGATGGGCAGGATCAAGGCCTTCCGCTTGGCCAACCTCTCGAAGGCACCTCCATCGCCGTCGCCCAACGCTTTGAATCGCAGTTGCGTGATCATCGCCTGGCACGAGTCAACCGTGCATCGCCCCACCCCAGCGTAGAGGTCGGAGATGGGAGTCCATCGCTGGCCTGTGCGCTCGACCACCTCCGCCTGGGCGTCCAGAGCGGTGAGGCCAATGGCCCCGTCGGCCGCGGGCAAGGCGTTGACGACATTGCCGACGAGAGTCCCCACGTTGCGAATCTGGGGACCGCCCACAGACCCGCACGCCTCGGCCAGCACGGCAGCCCGCGAGCGGATCAATGGCGAAGCGGCTACCTGCGCGTGCGTCACCCGTGCCCCAACATGGATGTAGCCATCTCGCTCCTCGATCTGGTCCAGACCGGGGATGCGCGTGATATCCACCACCACTGTGGCTGGGTTTCGGCCACGCTGGCACTGTAAGGCCAGGTCGGTTCCCCCCGCGATGATCCGAGCGTCACCGCCGCGGGCCTCCAGCATATCCAGCGCTTCTTCAATAGACTGGGGAAAGAGGTAGTCATCCCACATACGCTGTGTCTCCCTCCAACAAGTAACTCTGCCTGTTAGCCCAGCCTAAGGTCGCTGCCTCACCGAAGGATAGTCCGGGACAATGGCCGTCACGGCACTAGGCGCCGGACAATGAAGAGTCCCTCGGGGAGCGAGAGGCGGGCACGGCAAGCCAGGAACCGGCCCAGGGCCGCGGCCGTCCACGCTTGCCGCAGCATCATCCCTCAGACCGCGCCCGAGATGCGGGTCCGCCGGGAGCGGTCTGCCAGAGTGTTCGGGCATCCTCGCCTTCGTCCTCAGCGGACTCTAGAAGCGTCTTAAGAGTCACTAAAGCCTCATTTTCCCTGGTGTACTTGGCTAGCTGCTCCTGCAGCGCCGCTCCCAGCTTGCCCAGCAGCTCCTCTATGTCGCCACGCGCTCCTGGCGCGACCCGATTGAATACAAGCAGCCGCCGCGTGAGCGCCTTGTATCCCTTCGTGAAGTCGTCGAAGGCCGCTTTGGCATCCGCATCGTGCTTCTCCACTGAGCGCAGCACAGCGAGTAGCAGGGCTTTATCATCGTCGGACAGAACCATGTCGTCCGGCATCGCACTCTTGGCCGCATTCAATTCGGTCGCGGAGGCTTCTATCTCGACGCTAGACTGCTCGAGCAGCGACAAGAGCTCCCCAAGTTCGTCCTGAACCGCCTCGCCTACCGTCATTCCGGCCAAGGCAATCTCGGCCTGGCGTCGCGCGGACTCGACATCCATCTTGCTGAGACCGAGGCTGCGCCTGATGTCCACCAGGGTCCTCAGGAGAGGTGTGCGCGGCTGCCCCTGCGCGAGGAGCCTCACGATAATGATAATCACTGCTAGTAACCCGGCAACGCGAAACTCATTCACGGTGGGCGATAAGTCTTGCCCCCAAATGGCGCCTGCCAGCCCAAACAGAGCCACGACTCCCAGGACGAAGAGCGCGCCGAAAAAGATGTAGGCCCCCCGCGGCGGATTGGCTTCCTTCGGCGTAGGAATCTTCAGGTAGCTGAATGACAGGACGACTAGCATCAGGAGCAGAAACGCGCCGTAGAAGAGCCATGCAGCCCACACGGCGAAAGTGGGAAGTAGGGGGCGAAACCACGCTGCGATGACGATCATCGCAACCGACCAGCCGATCTCCAACACAATGCGATTCCGGCCGCCCGAGAACATCCTGTGAGTGAATTCGAGCCTGCGCGCGGGCTTGCTCGCAGCCTGGCCTTCAATCAGCAGCGATACCCAGCGGAGAGAATCGTGGAGCACGCTGAGTCCCAGCACAATGAAGACGGTGTTTCGCGGATTTGGGCTGCCAGCTTCAATCTGGAATGTCAGCAGCCAGGCGATAGTGGCGAGGCCGCCGAGCAGCGCCCACATGCTCCATCCTGGCCGAGACTCCTCTGACCGAATCTGAGCGATCTCAAACTCGAGGAGTTCTATGAGGCGATTAGCCTCTTCGGATTGATCTTGGCCATCCGCATTGCGGGAGCTCGGGGCTACCGCATCGGAGCCGACCACTTGTCTACCTCCGGTGATCATTCCTTGCCCACAGTATTGTAGCGCAACCGGTCGATGAAGGAAAATAGAGGTATCGGACACCGGGACAGGTGAAACGATCAGCGTTACTCGCGGCATCGCTGCGAACGCGGGGTACCCCAACCGCAACTCCCGCCTGGCACCCTGGTTGGAGGACAGCAGCCACATGAGCGAAAAGTGAGGGATTGTGCGACGAGGTGCTGGAAGGCGGTGACGAGACTCACACCCGTTGGCTGGAGCCCGTCCGAGGTGCTATCATAGTATCATGCCACAATCTGAGGCTCGAGGAATGTCCATTTCTCAAAAGGTAGGGGCACTGGCGCTCGTACTTGCGGTCCTCAGCCTGTTGGCTTGCAGCCTCCCCATCCAGCTCCTACTTCACTCCCCCACGCCAGAGGCCATCCCGTCCGCCACCCAGACGTACATAACAACACCGCCCACCCGTCCACCTTCCCCCACACGGATGTGGGCAGTCAGTCCCACCACAACAGCCTTCCCATCAATCACACCGAAAACGAAACCTACCCATACCGCCACTCTGCCTCCGCTCTCCACACCCACACCCTTTTCCCACATCGCAGCCCCCACCGTTCTCTCTCAGGCCGATTACCAGGTGGTGGAGAGAATCGAGCTGACTAACGCTGGTCCTGGCACCGTGGAGCGCCTGACCCTGCGGGTGGCATTGATCAGGAGCTTAGTGCCGTACCAGGATGTGCTCCGCTATGAGGTGCAGCCTTCTCCGGTCGAAACGACGCAAGACGAGTACGGCAATGAATATGGCCTGATCGAGTTTCGCAATCTGGGGGCTGGGGAGTCCGTGGCAGCCACCCTCACCTACCAACTCAGAGTTTACGGACTACTCCACGACCTCTCACTCTGCTCTGGTGAGGTGCCGCAAACCGACCTGGATCCGGAGACCTACGTGGAATCTGACAGCGAGGACATTGAAGCCCTGGCCAGTGAGTTGTCAACCGGTCGACGCAACGCCTGCGAGATCCTGAAGGCCTTATACGACCATGTGGGGGACAACATCAGCTACAGTTCATACGAGTCAGGTGACCGTGGAGCGGCATGGGCCCTCAATCAGGGCAGTGGCGACTGCACAGAGTTTGCCGATGCACTGCTGGCGCTCAGCCGGGCAGCCGGGATCCCAGCTCGTTTCCTGGAAGGCGTCACCTACAGAGAGGGCGAGAGGCAGGACTCCAACCAGATCAAGCACGATTGGCTGGAGGCCTACCTGCCCGGTCACGGTTGGGTGCCGCTGGACCCCACGTGGGGCCGATTCCCCAACAGGCGAGACGCCTACTTCGCCCGCATGAGTCAGGATCACATCATCGTCACTGTGGGCAGGAATCTCTCCACGCTGCGCGGCTACCACTACTTCTACTACAATTGGAGCGGGGCGGACGTCAACCTCTCCCATCATGGAACGTGGAGCGTGTCCAAGACCCCCTAGGACCAGGGCAACTCCCGCAACCGCGCTGGATGCAAAGAGCGCGGAACCCCCGCACTCAGATTCCGTGCCTGCTAGCCAGCGCCCGCCTTCTCTCATCCAGCAAGGATGGCACTACCCTTGCGGACACACAAAAGAGACAGGACCTGATGGGCCCTGCCTCTCCACTGACACGGTTCTCTATGACAATGCGGGAGCTCTCACCGATGTGCGCTAGTCATAGTCCTCCAAATCGTCATCGTCGTGCTCGAAGTACTCGAAGTCCTCGCCGTCGCCTCCGCAGTCTGGACAAACTGAGGGCGGGCTATCCCCAATCCGGATGTGTCCACACTCCATACATTCCCACTCCCCAGTGAGAACCTCCTTCCGGCGCGGCCGCTCCGTGATCAGCTCCCCAAACTCGTAATCAGAGGTATTGCCTCTTTCGTATGTACTCATTGTTCCTCCAGTTGCGAGGACGTCGCCTTGCCTCCTGTCTGTCTTCTTTCTTCTGCGCTGCGAATTCTGACTTGGCCTTACCTCTTGACTTAGTCGCGATATCCTATTTTCCCTCCTCAGGTTCGGGCGACGCCCTTCTCGTCCACCCTTTACAAACCAGAGTCTAACACAGCACGGTCCCATTGGGGTGTCACGGAAGTCCCAAAGGGGTGTCAAAATGCCCGTAGGGGTCCCGATTCTATCACCCTGCCCAGTCGAGACAGGGGTCTACTCTTCAGTCGGGGAGAAGGCGTAGCCAACGCCAGGGATCGTCTTGATGTACCGTGGCTCCTTCCTGTCAGGGTCAACCTTACGTCGCAGCCGCCGCACCAGACCCTTCACGAGCCGGTAGTCCGACTCTCCGGAGTAGCCCCACACCTTCTCGACGATGGTCTCCGTGGGTACGACTCGCCCTTGGTTGCTCATCAAGCAGTAGAGAAGACGGAACTCCAGATTGGTAAGATTGACTTCCGATCCATCGGCTAGATGAACCGTTCTCTTCTCGGGATTCAGTTGAACTCCGCGGGCCTCAAGACTGGACACGCTGGCCAAGGGCAACGAACGGGCGCGCCGTAGGAGAGCCTTCACCTTGGCGACCAGGATCCTCGGACTGACGGGTTTACAGAGGTACTCATCTATCCCCGCTTCATAGACCTGAAGAACCCGCTCCTCCTCTGCACGAGGTGATGAGACAGCTATGGGGGCAATGGTTTCCGAGCGGAGTGCCCTGCACACATCCAGAGGATCGAAGCTACTACCCGTAACATCTATCAGAATCAGGTCGGGCACCTCCTTGGCCGCAGCCGAGAGCGCTCCTTCCCCATCTGTGCGGTGCGTGGTGACTGCCAGCAGACCAGCCTGGCGCAAGATGAACGTCAGAAGCTCTGCAGAATTGGCGTCGTCACTGATGATCAGTATGTTCATCGCCGCTCCCCTGAAGGACCGCGTAGATCGGTGGCGCATCGCCGACTGCAAGAAGCATTATATCATTCACTCCGCACAGCGAACAACACGCTCCTTCGACGCGCACAATCCGCCGGCCGGATGACAGAACTGTAACGAGAGATCCCTGCACCGTCCAACTGGGGCACAGAGTCGCGTTTGCCACCCTGCCTCCCCAGTGCTACACTTTCACCGCGCGCGGCGGGGACCCTGCCTTCAGTTCGGTCTTCGCTCAGCAAGGTGAGGCCATGCGCTCAGGGCTGCATTTGCCCGAACACCGAAGGAAGGAAGAATAGATATGAGGCCTGGGAGACGTGCCCACTGGCGGCTCATCTTGGCAGTCCCCCTAATCGTGCTCATCGGAGGTTGCGTGGTCAAGAAAGACAGCCCAGCCCCGGGCTGCGTCGAGTACTGGGGCCCCGCGCCCATGGGAGGCTGCCTCGGCACTACCGCCATCCTCGACCTCAAGGTGGAGCCGGAACACGAGTGTCTGGAGATCACGGTCAACAACTGCAACGGAGGCATTGTGGAGGTCAGCAACGCCTGTGCTGAGATGCTGGTCCTGAACCAGATCACCGTCCATCCTGGTGAGCGCCACGTTGGCCTCGACCTGGACAGACAGAATGGCGAGTACGTCCTCATACCCACTGACGGCAACTTCTCAGACCACATCCCCGGAGAGAACGAGTTCGTCAAGATCACAGGAATGCTGGGCGCGGAAGAGGTGAAGATCTCCTTCGTCAAGACCAAAGAGTTGTGCTAGGAAGCGGAGCATTTAGCCGTCCGCGTCATCTGGTGAAGCGGTGACCGCAGTTGACGATCCCCGAACCCCCGCGCGACGCGCCCAGCCACATGTCCCTGAGAACCAGGCGTCCGTCCTCGTCGATGAACCAGGACCCACTACCGTCCAAGTCTTCAGGGACATAGTTGCCTTCTGCGCCCGTGAGGTCAAGGGTGCCCTGGTTGAGGTCGAACGTATATGTTCCCCAGTAGTCTTTGTATATCTCGAAGGGATGCCAGGTTACGCTGAAACTCCCATTGGCGCCGAAGGACAGCTCCCCGATGCGCTCTTCGGGAACCACCTCCTCATCGATCTCACAGGAGAACTGCGCCTCCTCCCTCCAAACGCCGAAGAGAGGGTTGGCCTCTGGTGTATAGACGTACACACCGGCAGACACCAGACGCCTCCCGTTTTCGACATCAGCGGTAACCGTGAACACCTTCCCGCTCGGCGTCCCCGGATCCACGGTGAAGACGCCTGTCTCGGAGTCGATGGTGGCGCCATCGGTGGGTGACACCGACCAGGCGGCACAGGCGTCCACCGGTTCAAAGACGTAGCAGCACTCCACCACGCCAGGGGAGAACTCCCACGTCTCCCCTGGCTGCATCGCCAGGGTGTCCCCCATGACCAGACTTAGACGGTTGAGTGTGTCCTCGTCAAGGCTCCTACGGCAGTCTCCCCCAAGGCCAAAGGGAAGCCAGTTCCAACTGCATGTCGGAACACAGGCGACCGTAACCACCAAGATCCCTAGTGCCACCAGCAGAATCAACGTGCGTCTCCCTGCCACAGCCACCTCCAGCCATCAATAACGGCGACGTCTTGGGCACGCCTCGATAATGCTCCAACAAGCCCAGCGACTCAGGATTGTAGCACGGACACCAACACATTTCGAGCGCCGACTGGGCCACCGGACACTCCAGGATGCCCAGGCAGGCATGCGCATCGAGCGGAACAGCGCCGGCCCCTCGATTCCCAAGTCCGCACCACTGCGGCCGCAACGAAAGCGGCCCCTTCCCACTCTCATGGGAAGGGGCCGTAGGACAACCAAGTCTGGTATCCCTACCTACTGGCCCTTGTCCGAGCTGCTACCCTGCTGCTGCGTGCGGGTGGGCTGGGGCTCATCGCCAGAGGAGGGTAGCGACTGCTCCCCGTCGGTCCCGGGAGCGCCCTCCTGGCCGTGCTGGTTCTGGTCCTGGTTCTGCTCCTGGTTCTGGTCCTGGTTCTGGTCCTGGTTCTGCTCCTGATTCTGCTCCTGATTCTGGTCTTGGTTCTGGTCCTGGCTCTGCTCCTGGTTCTGCTCCTGATTCTGGTCTTGGTTCTGCTCCTGATTCTGCTCCTGATTCTGCTCCTGGTTCTGCTCCTGGTTCTGCTCCTGGTTCTGCTCCTGTGTCTGCTGCCCTTCACCTTGCGGTGGTGATATCTCCCCGTGAGGACCCGGTGCTCCCTCGTACTGATGCTGGTGCTGGTACTCCAGGTATTTGGGGTCGTTCTCGGCGTTCTGACGCGTGCGCTCCATCGCCTGGCTCGCCTCACGGAGCCCCGTCTGAGTCTGTGCAGCAGCACCTGTCGCAGCGCCTTCCAGCACCTGCTGATAAAGGCGTGTCCTCTCCACCACCCGCTCCAACAGGGCAGGTACGTCCTCCGGCCGAGCCTCGGCGATCTCCACCATGGCCTGCTCCATTTGCCGGGTCATGCGCGCCACCACAGTATCGGGAATAGCCTCCCCCTGGTGGGCAAGCTTTTCCATCTCCTCCACTCTCTCGGCCACGAAGCCCATAGCCAGTTCTGCCCTCTGCGCTGAGTCCCAGCTCAGCAGCCACCGGACATCCTCAGAGATGAGCTTCACCGGATACATGAGGTCACCCGGAACACTATCGGCAGCAAAGACCACGCCGCCCCCCATGCCAGCTAGGGCGACAGCTACCGCCATCACCGCCGCCAGCACTTTGTACGCCAATAACAGATTCATCTTGCGTCTCCTTGTCCCTATCAATCTTCCCGCTGCTCCGGCGCCAAAGGCGGAGAGAGTCCGGTCGGTCACCTGCGCCTGCAATCGGACCGCCTCAGCAAGCAACCTCTCCCTGCCAGCCGCCAGGTCGCCGGGTGGCACAGGCACGTCAGAATACAGTTCCCCCAGCCGGTTTTCGAGATTCTCGTCTGGTTGCCTCGTCACAGTTCCTCCCCGCCCAGGATGCGTCGCAGCGAAGCCACTGCTCGGTGCTGAAGCGCCTCTACTGCGCCCGTAGACTTGTTCATGATGCGTGCCGTCTCCGCTGCCGATAGTTCCTCGCCAAACCGCAGGGCAAGCACCTCCTGCTGCTCCGGCGTCAGCCGCCGTATGGCCACCCGTAAACGCTCACCCTGGGCTGCGCCCTCCACAACGGCCACCGGATCGTCACACGTCCCCTCCAGCGAACCGTCCAGAGGATTGTCGGGCTCCGGCGGAAGCCGCCGATAGTGATCTACGACCAGGTTGTGAGCGATTCGATAGAGCCACGCGCTGAAGGAAGCCTTCCATGCTTTGTTGCCCCTGATGGAGCGGAGCACGCGCAGGAATAGTTCGCCAGTCAGATCCTCGGCCAGCGTAGCATCGCCCACCCGCCGATACATGTAGGAGTACATCTTGGGCGCGTACCGGTCATACAACTCAGCCAATGCTTCCGGCTCATACTCCCTGGCGCGGCCGAGTAGTGACCTCTCGTCTGTCACGTGACTCTTCAGCCCTCTCTCAGTATATAAGACGCAAGACTCGTCAAAACCATACGCCCTGTTTGACTCCAATCTCCGGTCGTCGCGCTTTCCCTCTCACTGGACAAGCACCTCCACAGAACCTCCCGTCGGCTGGTTGGGGCAGGCTATCGCCGTCCTTGAGGCCATAGGGGCTGTGCGCCTCAGTCTTGGAAGCGCTCTGCAAGAACGAGGGGGAGCATCGCTTGCGCCCCAGGACTGGTCGAAATCTCCCTCCGTCAAGTATCTTGCGTGTTATCGCAGGGCCAGCATCACCCGGCCACTCCTCAGTGTGGACGGCTGCAACGCTATGCAACGATGATCTCATCAAGGGTTCGTTTGGGCACGTGATGAACGCCGTCGGCGTCCCGCCAATACCGCACGTCTCCGTCAGGCCCCAATACCTCGAGGACCACCTTCTCCTTGGGCTTGCCCAGGGCCAAGACGAAGAGTATCTCGTACCGGTCAGGTACTTGGAGATCCGCACGGAGCTTTTCCCTCTGTATGGCGGCGACAATGCACCCACCGAGACCCTTCTCTCTGGCACCGAGCAGGATGTTCTCGGCGGCGATGCCCTGATCGAAGGTGAAGGACTTCCTGATCTCCGTGTCTCCCAGCACTATGATGTACGCCGCCGGTCTTTCCCCCTCAGGCGGGCCCGACCAGTCCTTGAGGTAGCCGGCCCAGGTGAGGTGGGGAAAGATGAGGGCGTTCCTTTCAGGCTCCCAGAAGAGCATATACTTCAACGGCTGCACGTTATGCCCAGAAGCACCGAGTCTCGCCAGATCAACCAACTCCCTCAGCGTCTCCTCGTCCAGAGCATGGTCCTCGTAGAACCGTCGATAGCTCCTGCAGGTACATACCAACTCCTTGATCATCCCAACCTCCTCATTGATCGGCTCGCGGACGCCGCGTTGTCGTGTGTTCGGCATCATGTTAAACCAGCTACCCAGTATGGTCAACCTGCAGACTGCTCCGCCTCCTCCAGCCGCCAGCGTAGCAGGGGCGTCCCTGCCCATGGGAACCCTCCTTGCACCACCCCTTTGCGGTGTGAGACCGTGCGTGGTACGATATTTGCAGCCAACATGCAGACAGCATCTCCGGATGTCCCTGGCGGACCGGGCAACACGTCTCCAGGCTGCCCTGCCATAGCCAAGACCCGGCGGTATCTGCGCGGAGGAACGGCATGCACTCCCAGGCTGTGACCACGGACAAGGCACTGGAGTCAGTCTGGAATCAGTTCGGCGATCGGCTGCACTCCTTCATCCGCTCTCGAGTCCCCGACGAGCAAACCGCTGAGGACATTCTGCAAGAGGTCTTTCTCCGCATCCACGCCAAGATGGGCGCGCTACGAGATATGGACAAGCTGGAAAGCTGGATCTACCAGATCACTCGTAATGCGATCATTGACTACTATCGGACCCAGCGGCCGACCGATGAACTGCCCGAAACGCTGGGCTCCTGGGAGAACGCACACGAGGATGACCTGGTCACTCGCCTGGCGGCCGATGTGCGGGAGATGGCCGAAGCCTTGCCTGACCCGTACCGAGAGGCCTTCGTGCTCACGGCGTACGAAGGCCTCAGCCAGAAAGCACTGGCCGAGCGGCTTGGTATCTCGTATTCCGGCGCCAAATCAAGGGTGCAGCGGGCGCGCCTTCAAGTCAGGGACATGTTGATGACCTGCTGCCACTTCGAGTTCGACCGTCGTGGGATGATGATAGACTACCACCAGCCCCACTGTTGTTGCTGCGCCCTGGGGCAAGAATCGAACTGATCTCCGCGCGCCGGACCCCTCTCTTCTGACCTTCCACGCCAGGTGACCCCCATCCTGCGTCTTTTTCGCCGGGCCTTCGTCTATCGGGATGAGACAGATCAAGGAGGTAAGAGCGATGAGTTTCATCCTAAGTCTGAGCATCGACACACTGGTGAGGGTCTGGCACACTCTGCTGGGAAACTGGCCGTATCTGCTTATGAGCGCGGTGATTGCATCGCTGCTCACTGTCTACTTGGACATGGACCGCATCTCCGCCTTCCTGCAACGATATCGCCGGGCCGGTGTGGTGGCAGCAACTGTGGCCGCGGTCGGAACACCTCTCTGTTCCTGCGGGACTATGGCCGTCATTCTGGGCATGATGGCCGGCATGATGCCCTGGGCACCCGTGGTGGCCTTCCTGGTTTCCTCACCCCTCACGTCACCGCAGGAGTTGATCTACAGCGCGGGACTGTTCGGCTGGCCCTTCGCCCTGAGCTTCTTCGTGGCGTCCATCGTTCTCGGGCTGGCCGGTGGTCTTGCGGCGTCTATGATGGAGAGCCGAGGCTGGTTCGCAAACCAGGCGCGCTTCGTGAAAGAGTGCTGCGCTGTGGCCGCCGAGAGAGTGGCCTCCAAAGTCACTCCGGCGTTGTTCCTGACGGAGACCTTCCGCGCAGGGAGACGTCTGCTGATAGTGTTTGTGGTGTTCGCCTTCGTCGGCTACTTCCTGAATGGGCTGATCCCAGCCCACTGGATACCGACCCTCTTCGGCAGCGGGAAGGTGTACAGCGTGCCCCTGGCAGCCACGCTAGCCCTGCCCTTCTACATCAATACCGAGGCTTCCCTGCCTCTAGTCAGGGCCCTGCTGGACTCCGGGATGAGTGAGGGTGCGGCATTGGCCTTCCTGATCAGTGGCGCGGGCACCTCATTTGGCGCGATGGCCGGGGCACTTACTGTGGCGCGCTGGCGGGTGGTAGGCCTTGTCCTAACTACACTATGGGCGGGGGCTATACTCTTCGGTTTCGCATACGACTTCTTGTTGGTGGCGGGCCTGGCATAGCCTGGGTGGAGCCAATCCCCAGAGCGCTCGGGGTCAGGACATCCTTGCTAGCCTGGTGTCCCTTGTGACGAGCGCAGTGGCACTATCCGGTCTTGGAACTCAGGTTACGGACAGCTTCGGAGCCTCGGACAGCCGCAGGAGCCTGAAAACCCACGGAGCCCCCAAGGTCGTCCACAGGCCAATGACCACGAAGTAGGAGAAACGAAAGGCCAGGTACATCCAGGAGCCTTCCGCTGGTGACAAGACCTCCAGTGCCGCGTAGAGCGGTACCACCACCGCGGCACCCACAACGAAGCGAAGGATGCGCTGCCTAGTGGGACCAGAAGCGCTGAATGGCACGTACCGGCGCGCCAGGCAGAAGCCCACACCCGCCCCCGCCAGCGTCCCCATGGCCGTGGCCACGCTCTTCCCGGGCGAGGTGGCAAAGAGCAGCAGCGGCACGCCAGCCGCCAGCAGTAGCTGCCAGCGCAGCTCCAGCTCCGCCAGCCTACGCTCGACCCCCGGCTGCGCACCAAGGTACACCGCCAGGGACAGACCTCCCACCGCCCAACCTGCCAGGACGTCCTGAGGAAAGTGGACGCCGAGGTAGATGCGAGAGAAACCGACCAGCACCATGAGCGCCACCACCAGCGCCCAGAGCCACCGTCTGCGCGCCCAGGCCGCAATAGCCCCCCAGAACGCGACTACGAACTGCGCATGACCGCTGGGCAGCCCGTACCCCTCGCACCAGGCAAGCTGCAGGCTGGGGTCGAAATCGCAGGGGCGTGGTAGCTGGAAAAACCCCTTCAGCACGGCGTTGAGCTGGCTGGAGTAGAGAAGGAAGACACCGACCCGTGCACCCATCCGCACGTCCACGCACCACATAAGCAGGGGCAGCATGAGGACGTAGAACTGGGGTTGACCCAGAAAGGTGAAGCCCTGAAAGAACAAGAGCAGGGCAGGATGAACCTGCTGCATGGCAGCGATGAGCTCGAGACTGCAGATGGTCAGAGGGTCCACCTTCTACCTCACCTGATGGGGGTGACAGCCCGGTTCCGGACCCGACTATAGCACAGGGTTGTGGCCTTCACAACATCTACCCTGCACCTCGCAGCGAGCGAAGGTTGAACAAAGCCGAACCTCGACAACACCTGGATGCCGGTGGTATAATGGTCTTCGGTTACTCCCGGAATCCATGGGCCAGTCCAGCGAACCTCGTCTTGGCGATCCGAATCGGTGAACTGCGGCGAGCCAGGGGCGCTGGGCGAGTAGGCGCCGGCGATCTCGTGCGCTGCTGTTGCTTTGGAGGTCTCGCTATGAAGTCATTCGAGAAGCTCGGAGCCTTCTACCTTGGTGCAGAGTATGACCTGGCCAAGGGCGAAAGGCTGGACCGTCTTGTGATGTACGACGCCCGCGACCTGACCACCCACGCTGTGTGCGTGGGCATGACCGGCTCTGGGAAGACCGGGCTGTGCATCGATCTGCTGGAGGAGGCCGCCATCGACAGCGTCCCCGCCATCCTGATCGATCCCAAGGGCGACCTCACCAACATGCTGCTCACCTTCCCCGAGTTGCGTCCGGAGGACTTCGAGCCCTGGGTCAACGTAGACGACGCCAGGCGCAAGGAGATGAGCGTCGAGGAGTATGCCAAGTCCACCGCCGAGACCTGGAAGAAGGGCCTCGCCGACTGGGGAGAGGGACCGGAGCGTATCCGCATGCTGAAGGAAAGCGCGGACTTCTCCATCTATACCCCTGGCTCTGACGCGGGTCTGCCGGTTTCCATCCTGGCCTCCCTCGCAGCTCCCGACTTGAGTTGGGACGAGGAGCAGGAACTGCTCCGCGAGCAGATCCAGGGCACCGTCAGCGCCCTGCTGGGCCTGGCGGGGATCGAGGCCGACCCGATACAGAGCCGTGAGCACATCCTCCTCTCCAACATCTTCGAGCACTTCTGGCGTCGGGGAGAGGACCTGGATCTCACGCGGCTGATAGCCGCCATCCAGTCACCTCCGGTGCGGCAGCTAGGGGTCTTCGACGTAGACACCTTCTTCCCCGAGAAGGAGCGCTTTGGCCTGGCCATGTCGCTGAACAACATCATCGCCGCCCCCGGGTTTCAGGCCTGGCTCCAGGGCGAAGCTTTGGACCCCTCGAGCCTCCTCTACACTCCTGAAGGCAAGCCGCGACACAGCATCTTCTATATCGCCCACCTCAGTGACGCGGAGCGGATGTTCTTCGTGACCCTGCTCCTGGAGCAGGTGGTGACCTGGGTTCGCCAGCAGTCCGGGACCACCAGCCTGAGAGCACTACTCTACTTCGATGAAGTCTTCGGCTTCTTCCCTCCGGTGGCAGAGCCGCCATCGAAGCGCCCTCTGCTGACCCTGCT
>Ga0307379_10003938_pt1 | contig 21361 bp, 46 predicted proteins | sample UN2MG_FD_202237 | JGI IMG/M metagenome (GOLD analysis project Ga0307379, IMG submission 202237) | Soil microbial communities from Risofladan, Vaasa, Finland - UN-2 | ecosystem: Environmental > Terrestrial > Soil > Coastal area > Acid sulfate soil | place: Finland: Risofladan, Vaasa | collected... | reverse complement strand
TACACTTCCATTATTTTTATGATCCACATATAAAACCTTTGGACGTGATATCATGATCTTTTTACCTCTAACAATGTAACACGTTTATCAATATCGGTATATTTTTCTGCCAACTCCGATTTGATTCCGTTTGTTTCAGCGCGTAAAACTTCTTTAGTGTCGGTATTAATTGTGGTAGCATGCACTCTAGCCGATTGAATCTCTGCTTTTCTCTCAGAATGTGCTTCGGAATTGTTCAGGCTTATAATTTGCATTTCCTTTACAAGAGCAGAATGATTTTCTTCCATAATGTCTTTTTGCTTAAAATAAGCGACAAGCAGTCCACCCAGAACTATGACCAGCTGAATAACATCACCTATTGAAAATAATTGCTCTTCCATCACATCCCCTACTTTTTCTTGGATTTTTCAATGAGCACTGAAAGATTGCGCAACTGTACAATTTCCTGTGTGAGTAAATAATCGCGATCAAACATGTTAGGCGCTGACTTCATGATATTATATATCAACACGATCTTTTCGTCTTCAGATTGTTTGTCAAGTCGAACAGAACCTCTAGTATCCATTAAGATACTAGTTTCGCGATCTCCTTTTTCGTTAACAGAATTAATGCGAGCAAAGCCTAAGCGCGTATCACCGGTATCATATGCAAGCATACCGTTAGCCACGTTAAGGGAGCAGCTACAGCAAATCGGGGTTAAGACAGCAATGATAGCTAAGTGTTTGAGATTCATGATGTTGTTCTCCTTTTGTTGGTGTTGTCTATATAATCTTTCTCAGGTTACGCCAAACCTAATCCATCAAAGTCTGAAGAAGTTAGACCAACTGATTCGTAATTGGCTTGCGTAGGCATTACTCCTGCATCAATACTTGCCTTTACAGTGTAGTGTGCCACAAACCTCTGGCTGAATACTGTTTGATATCCTTCGTTTAGTTCTTCTACGTCTTTGTGGATGACATTCATTTTAACTACACCATTACCAAACTTGAAGAAGTTTAAGATAACAGCGTTGTCCTGAATTATGCCACGTGCAAGTTTAGAAGTACCAATACCTAACACACCTTCTAGCAGAGGTACGTCCCAAGGCATAACTATTAGTGTATCTTCTGTCCAGCTTACTGGCACAGGTACGCCATTTTCTACCCATTGATCATACTCATCTGCAACACGCTTACTTAGCCTTGCACGTAGAACATCCTGTGGGTGACTTTCCACAACTGCTGTAACAATGTTATCAGTGATTACTACTTGACAGCATGGCATTAAATCCAGAATAGACTTCGCGATGTTTTCATTAGTAACTTCAATCGATGAATAAGAATCCCATGCGGCAGAAGCTGTGTTTGAAGAATAAATCGCCTTAACTTGATTGTTATCTGCGGAATCGTAATAGACTTTCATAGTTTTACCCTATCGCCAAGTAATTGTAAACTGTTCCTAATTTGTTTGGATGATTGCCGCCAGAAGGACCGGCTTGATCCCCAACAGTAAAACCGTCCGCATCTAGTGACACTATCGCAGCAAGAACAGTTTTTCCATTTGCCATGTTAACAGCAACACCAAGAACATTGTCATCTACCATAGTATCAGTAGTTTCAAATGAATCAATAGCAGTATTACCAGTGGTGACAAACTCCCACACTTTTAAGAACTTTGGTGCTTGCTTAATCCCAACGATTGCTTGAGATAATGTTCCATCACCAGTGTACGTACCTGTCACAATCTCAGCATTACCACCAAGTTGCAGTAAAGCCATAATCTCAGTTAATGTAAGATCCTTAACATTTCCAGCAACACCAAGGTCATTACCTTTCATGGTTTGTAGCGGAGCTTGTTCCAGCATGGAATTCGCAACAACATTAGGCTGAATAGTTGTGGCACCGTCCCCTGCTGATGTTACGTGACCGCTATGATTTGGGTGAGTGTAGTTATTAGCGTTAGTAGCTATACCATCAAGCTTAACCTTATCAAGAGCGCTCATGAAGCCGTTCACAACCGTTGTAGCTATAGCGTGCAGTAAACCACCCGCTTTATTGCCATGTGCGTGTACATGGTCGTCCCTGCTTACCATACCGCTACTGCCTGCACTACCTGCACTACCAACAGCTTGTGGAGTATTGCTAGACAGTATGGCTGCAGGATCACGGAGTTCCCAATCAGGCACGCCATCGTCTACATATAATGCGTCTTTATCAAGATTGTCTACATATGCTACATAACCTTCTATCGGTGTAGTGGCATCCCAAGTAGTACCATTGAATTGTACGATGTCTCCTTTAGCAGCACCATCCCATCCGGCATCGTTTGCACCTACATCAAATCCAAGAATATATCTATCACCATTTACTTCAGTAGGAGGAGCCGCAGTGGGATCAACTATATCAATAACGGCTTTTCTGCGACTATATCCGCTTTCAAGTGCAGCTACATCTGTCTGTAAGGTAGATACGTTACCTTCTGTATCTTCCACACGACTTGCCAATTGATCTAGTGCATCATCGACATCACCAGGATCGACATCACCATTCCAATCAGTTACATCGCCTGGAGTATACGTTATACCAGAAGCATCTGTAGTATTATTGTCAGGTGGTGTCGTCCATGTTCCATCAGCATCTAAATACTTCCCTGCTGCTGCATCGCCTACTCCGGGAGCAGGAGCAAGACCTGCTACACCTCCTGCGCCACTGTCACCAACCATGTCAGCGACGTCAATCTGTAGGTCTTCATTCGCACCGGGATTTACTTCTGTAAATTCTACAGCAGTGGTAGTAGTGGTGATCTTGTCCAGTAAATATCCCGGAGTTGTATCATCTGCCGATACACCAACTTTTTCATCAGAACTTGCGGGAGGAACAGTCCATGTACCATCTGAATCAAGATACTTTCCTGCCGTTGCATCTCCTGCTGCTGGCGCAGGAACAAAACCCTTAACTCCACCGGTTCCAGTATCACCTACGAAAGGTTCATGCTCATGCGCAGAAGCTTCCTCTACTATAGTAATAGGATTACCAAGTTGATCACTTAAAGTAATATACCCTGCATCCACAGCAGCTTGCAAACTACCAGAAGCTGAACGGCTTGCTTTAATTTCATCTTCAGAGAATTCTGTAAGCAGATTAAAGTTAACAGTGGGATGTGGAAAAGATCTTCCCCCAAAATCAGCGATAGGCACTGGAGACAAAGTGCCAGTTGTAGTAAGTCTAATTTCCTGTGCCATTATCGTTTCCTCATAGTTACTGTGGCACTAGGATGATTTATTGCCGTACCGTTCAAATAAATTTCTATTTTATCCCCTGCGTTTGTATCCACTGAAAGACCACTAACTTCATCTTGAGTAGCGGCAGTTACAGTAAGGCTAGCGAGCACTGTAGCCGAACCGTTCTTTCTAATTTCAATTATCCAAGTTCCAGAAGATTGCGCATTTGAAGTAATCGCTACGATAGTGGCATCACTTTCCTGTACAAATCCTGCTTGGTTGGTAGGAGTATTTCCAGGTCCACGCAGATATTGATCTGTGGTAGTGGCGTTGTTACGTCCAGCAGTGTGTGTCCATTCTTTGGCTTTAGCTTCCGTAAGAACTGCTGCTAATGCAGCAGGAGTAACGCCACCGTCACCTAGTCGAACCCTCCCTAAAATGTAATCGTATAAAACGCTCATGTTATTTTCCAGTTAAAATATGAATTCTACCATTAAAAAGTTTGCCGCCGCAAGAGCAGTAATGTCATCTTGTTCCTGCTGTGTAAAATTATTGATTGCATGCATCGTGATGCAGTTCATTCCCGGGCAGCGCTCATTATAGTCATAATTGTCCCCTAGGCACGTCTTAATAGTGGCTAAGTCTCCTGAGTCCACACAACGAGTGAATTTTGCTATTTTCATTATGCTATCCTCGTGACTAGATGAAGGAAGAAGGTGTATAGGTTGTTAGTACTTTGAAGTTCCCATCGTATGTCCAGAGCAGGAATTGGGAGATTCACAGCCGAGGTTACTGAGGCCAACAACGTGTATGTGCTATCGTATATGGATAATGTCGCCAGCGTGTTAGCAGAATCAAAATCTAACGCCACATAATACACAGTATTAACCACTACAGCTACACCAGTATCCACAAGGTTCTGAGTAACGCCATCCTTGGTCATGAGCTGGAAGTTCGTGTCTCTGCTGGGCCTATACTGCAACATACAGTAGCTACCAGCAGGATTATTCGTCATGTATGCCTGCCCAGTAATATTCGTAAATCCAAAAACAAAAGGTTGTAGGCTTGCATGGTCTACCTTAATTTTACCAATAAGAATTGGATTGTGATATGACCGTAGTCTAATAGCCGGAGCGGTACCTACCAACTGTGGAGTACCTCCGGTCTGATGAAAGGCAACACCATGCCCTGCCTCTTGGCTATTCACGCTAGAGGTATCGCTATAGACTGAGTTAGTACATAGCCCGAATTCTTCCATACCAGTGGGTGCAGGCCCAAGACTGACCTGGAGCATACCCCATTGGGAGGCACGTCCGGGAGCCAGCCCCGGAACGTTACCTAACCCAATGGAATCAATCTTGGTCTTGATAGACTGCGAACCATCGTATGGAATATCCTCAGCGCGACTGGCACCTATTGCCGCGTAGACAAACTCCATAAATTGTCTTGATAATTTACTCATATTTTTCTAAGTATGTTGTATTCTTTTATTCTATAACAATACAGATCTACATCTTTCATATTACTCACGATTCTCTAATTCTTAGTAGATAGCCCAATATCTGTTGAGTTCCTCTTCAATGTCTTGAATCTCTGTCAAGGATAGAGAATCCCCATAGACCAGTATCTCTCCGAATTTCTGATTGGCAGCAGGTACTCCGGGATATGTTCCAATGACAATCTGCTGAGTACCCCATGCTGCTTGTGCACTGAAGTCACCTGTAACAGCATAGCTTACCCCGTTTTTTCGAGCCAGAAGGCCTCCGACATCTCGATTGAAGCGCCAAACATACAGACCCAGTGAAAGGTAACCAAAAAGACCACCCGTAGCGGTAATTCTCCCTTCGGCAGCCGCGGGATATTCAAAGTACATCTGTCCTGCTCCATTTGTACCGAGCCTAATACCGGCAAGGCCACTGCTGTGTAAGATATAGTTATTGGCTGGTGGGGCAGATAGTACTCCGATAACCGTGATCTTGTCGCTGCTACCAAAAGCACCAGAAGCCGACTTGTAATTGTAGGCCTCACCGCCGTCAGTGGGATCTTGAATCACAGCTTTGCCATTCTGGAAATCTGTTTCGTACTGTAGATTATCAAGACCAATATCGGTGAACCTGCTTATTGCTCCACCAATATTTCCTCCTAAGGCTGTCCAAGATAAAATGTCGTCGCCGTCGACTGGAGCCTGAGACGAGAGATTGAGAACACCCTCATCTGCTCGCCATCGCCCCTGCATGGAACCTAGATTAATAAAAGACGGTTCAGTTTTAGCTGTGCGCATTTGCGCCATAGGTGCAATAATCATAATTTTTACTCCTTATAGGTTAAGGTGCCCGAAGGCACCCATCCTGATTAGCCTTCAAATACGATATAGATGTTTAGACCAACGATTGCAAGGTCGAGTGACAGTGTACTCATTAATCCTGCATTACTGATAGACAGTGCAGTAGGATCACCAGTATTATCAACACCAACCGTATAATCTGGAGTCATACCAACCGCTTTAGTAATATCGTTAACCTGCACTGGACCTCCCTCAGGAAACACAGAGACCTTACCTGCCGCACTAGGCGTGCTTGTAAGGGTAATGTACCCATTGGTGTTCACTTCTGTAGCAGTGAGAGTATGCCAGTATGGAGCAGGCACCGTAGGATTAACTAAGCCAAGAGCATTGTCAATACCAATAAGGTGAGCGGCCAAATCGTCTACATTTGTAGCGGGATTAACCTGTCCACCTGTGGCAGCAATCGTCGGAGTGTAGTTATCGGGTGTTGCATCTATATCTAACAAGTCACCGTCGATCTCGTCTGAACCACCACGGATATGTGTACTGGCATGTAGCTGTAGACCAAGGTTTTCTTCTGTAGCAATAGCACACTGAAGCTCTGTCCCATTAGATACAGCCGTGATGATGTCTACTGCACCTGGAGTAACAGACAGATCTGGTACACCGCCGCCTGCGAACTTGAAGGCATTACCAAAGCTAAGAGCGAAGTTTCCTGCGCCACCCTGGATAATACGCCAGATGTAGGTCGTGACTTCAAGGTTCGTTGGATTAGCCAGTGTACGGTTAGCCGTGATGGTGACTTGATGGATGTTACCATCATCACAGTCTGTAAGAATACTCGCAGCATCTGTCAGAACATTAATCGCATCCTGATGCGACTGTTTGCGGAACTCAAAGTTGTCAACAGATGCAACAACACCACGAGTAGCATTAGAAGTTGATTGCAGTAACAATGCATCACTTACGCCAGTACCACCAATTAGTGTTTGACCACCGGAGCGTCCTACAAGCAGTGCGTATTGCGTATGGTCATCACCTGTAGTAAGACCTGTCAACGCACTATGTGCTGTTACACCACCTACGCCTGTGAATTGTACCCAAGCGTCTGGAACTTGGTTCGTATCGAACGTAAAGCCCTTATTCTCGTTTACTGTGCCATCACCATTAACTAGTAATGCATCACCATCTACTGGAGCAATGAGCGTTGGAGTATTAGTGCCGAGATCGAACACTGCAATTTTCGATTCGTCCACACCTTCAGTCAGAGGAGCGAATAGTGTAACGGTATCATCATGCACAAGCAAGCGTGTACCTGCGGCAACAAATCCGCCTGAGTTGGCAACAACTAATTTCCAGTCTGCACCATTGAACTCTGCTACGTCACCGACAGCAAGAAGATCAGATGATCCAGCAGTAGGAGTACCTGCTGCTCCTGCAACTACTGTTACTCCAGCGGCAGGAGTTAGAGCATTGATTTCTGTTATGGTACGTGTACCAATATAGTCTCTAGTATAAACAGGATTCAGCCAAGAGAGACCTGCGATTGCAGAATCAAGCTGTCCCTTATTAATACTGTCAGTAGCGGCAGAACCTGCGGCGAGACCGGTAAAGATATTGGATCCCATAGGTTGATTGGCAGTATAAACTACTGAACCATCTCGCTGGATAAAGTCTGCACCTTCAGCAAGATTTGCTGTGGTAATACTTCCTGCAAGCATTGCATTAGTAATACTAGTTGCTTTTACTCGAATACCTCCAGCAGTACTCTCGAGTGCGCCTGCGGCATCATACTTCAACCCAATAACGCCAGAACCTAAGTCCAGAAATTCGTTGGTTGTTGCATTCAGAAAATTGAAATTCGTTTTAGCCATTTGTTCTTTCCTTACTTTTGTTGTTTATTCTACGTAAAATACTTCCATTAACATTCCCGCTTGCAACTCACCATCTAGTGAGAAGCCATTCCAACTAATTATATTAGGACCAATAAAGTCCCAAGATGAACCCCTTGCCTGATGGGGTGCAGTTTCAATACCTATCCATACTGAATCAGATACTGGAGTTCCTGCAATAATTAGTTGCTTTGCTGTAATTTGTCCTGCTGTCACAGTAAAGATTTCTCTTTTGGAAAGTGTTCCAGTTAAAACCGTCCATGCACCATTTTCTCGCAGATTAAACTTTCCAGATGTCAAGTTGTAGACTAAATCGCCATCTGTAGGTGTTAATGCATTTATCTCAACTTGAGTAAGCTTATTGGCGGTAAAACCTGAAACTGTATTGTCGGCAAAGGACAATGCTATAGTATTAGGCAAAGATATTAAGCCTTGTACTATATTCGTAACAATATCTTTTATTACGTATCGTGTTTTCATTATCCTATTTCCGTAATCTTAGCTTGACACAACCAGTGTATTGTCTCACCAATTTCACCAGTAACTTCAATTTGCAATTTTGCGGCAGATGCTGATAAAGAAATTACCCATGCCACTGCCCCTGCATCTTCGAACTGGTCATCACAAGCTATATTCCCAACAAAGCTTAGAACTCCTGCAACGTCTTTAACGCACCCACGTATAACGCGGTACATACTATCACCTATTGTGGCGGCACCGGCTGTTCTGCGTGCTGTGATGTGCAATTCAAAGGACATTGTAATGTCAGCCCTTATCTTGATGCCAGTATTAAGACCTGAATTGTTTGCAGATAGTTCTTTTAATATGGCATCTGTAGTGGCTGTCTTTAATATGACATCACTTACTTGTTGATCACCTGTAACCGTAAAGCTATCAGTAGCGCGAACATTCATACCCGCTGTGTGTGCCAATACATCTTTTCCGGATACCAAACAGTAAGGGCTGGAAGGATCTACTTCGCAAGAAGTTCCTGATAGTATTGTAGATCCTTCTGATCCTGTGCCAATGAAATTGTCGCTACCAGTAATAATGATAGAACGTTCGCTTGACGCTTCAATCTCATTGTTTGATCCTGCACCAATGAATGAATCTGCTGATTCTGTTTCATTGTTAAGACCTACACCGATGAACGAACGCCCAACCCCTACAGTAATGGAGTTTGTTTGTCCACCACAAATTACGCTTTGTGGAGTAGTGCATACATTTGAGCTTCCACCGCATATTGCAGAACTCTCGGCACTGACTAAATTTGTTTGACCACCGCATATCACAGATGCAATGCCACTTGCCACATTTCCTAAGCCACCCCCTACTACAGCATAAGTATTGGATGCAGTATTATTCAAACCCCCTGTCACCACAGAATAACTTCCACTACTTACAGCACCATCTCCTATCGCAACAGCAAAATTTCCAGCGGCTGAAGGCAGAATTGCTGGAGTGTTAGCAATGTCTTCATCATAATACTCCAGAGCGGCTAAAACATTTGCTTGTGTGGGAGCAGGTCCGGGAGGTCCGGGAGGTCCAGCAGGTCCTCCTTGATCTACTTTGCGTAGCTTTCCTAAAATGTAATCGTAACCGACTGCCATAAAAGGATCCTATTAAGTAAGTACAGAAGTGTTACTATAATCCACAGAACCTTTTGAGGTTCCTGCAAGCATAGCATCTCGTAATTGGATATCTACTAAAATAGTATTGTCATATACTATTGAACCGCTATCATTAAGTAAAGCGGGAGCACCACTTTCTTTATCTGCAAGAGTGGCCCAAATGCGGCTAGTCCAAATAAGCTTTGATTGTTCTTCACGTATGGAAATATTATGAGTTTCCATATACGCATTTGGATGCGAGAGAGAAGGGGCATCTGGGTGAGAAATTTCGCCTGTGAGGATAATCATCTATTTTACCTTAATACGACAAGGTGGAAATAGATGTGGCAACATGTACAAAGCGTGGAGTGGCTTCCGCGGGAGCACCACCAAAACTTTTCTTTGCCCATACGACTGTAGTTATGAGAGTAGCTAGACCTGTAGTGTCTTCAGTTACCCTACGGACAGACCAATCTTCATCAGTTGGTAATGCTGTCGGTTTGGCAACAGCAACGTAGGTCGTAATAATACCAACAGCAGGAGTATCGACATACTCTTCTACAATGGTTTGTACCTGATCTGAGATATCAGGGATTTGTTTTGCTCCATCAAAGCCCATCTTGTATTCCTCTTCATTGCGAAGACTGCAAGGTGGCACCGAGGGGAAAGAGTAATCAGAACCACCTTACGTCGACTTCTAATTAATAGATAACATGTATTGTATTATCTATCTACAAGTAGCGATTGAAAGGCAGTTCCAGTAACTATTCTTTATATTTTGTCAATGCGAGCAAGGCTCTACAGATTGCTTGGCATTCAGTGGCAGAAACTATCATTGCCCAGTTGCCATCTACACCTACCACTCGCACACATATTTCGTTTTCGCCAAGCTTCTCAATACTATACCTTGGGCAAGCTCTTAATAGCCATTCAGCGTGAATGCGATTAATGTGTGGTATGAAGACTTCTATCTCTTGTTCTGTAGGTGTTGTCCAGCAGGATTTCTTTTTGTTCCATTTCCAACTTAACACATTAACGGCTAAATGTTCACAAAACTTGTGAACCAAATTTTCTTCCACTTGCTTCTTACTAATTTTCTTGATAGACTTCTTTTTGGTAGCAGTCTTCTCTACTGCTTTACCGTTCGTGGTGCGTTTTGCATTTGTTTTCTTTTTATCAGTACCCATGTCGTTGCCCTTAAGTTAAAAAATAATGCCGCAATCTTTCTTTACATAAAGATGCCCCTCAGACGCACCCTGCTTAATGGGGTTAAGGTTAGTGTTAAACATTAACGTTACCAAGGTCTGAGAGGCCTCAAATTACATCATGCGCCACATCATAAAAGCTGCGCCTATGCAAAAACCAATACACATTCCAAGTAGGTATACCCCAAGTACAATGTAACATCCAAGGCGTGTGTCATTATGCTTTTCGGCTAAGCTCACTTTTCTTCCTCTTATTCTTCTGCTTCTTCTTCGCCTTGTTCTTTAACACTTTAACTTTTTTGCCTTCAGTGTTTTTAAATTCCTCAGGGATTTGGAACAACCACATCTTAAGCTTTTTATCCCGTTCGACAACAATTTGTATAGTCTTGTCTACGTCATACCCTCTTTGCTTAAACATACTCTTTAGGTATACTTGAACCTGATGAGACTTGTTATATGTGATAATTTTATCACCTTTTGGTGTGCCATCCTTTTTTAGCTTTTTATGAATACGAATAGCAAACGTATTAGTTTCTGTGTCATACAATAAGTCCAAACCGCGCTTATCGTCGACAATTTTCATGCCAACTGCTTCGCAAAAAGCCATGTTCATAGTAACCATTGATTTGCCAATGGTAAGCGCAGGAATAGTTAAACGCTGTGTTCCTGATTGTGAATGTAGCTGCTCAAAAGCCATTTGATTGCCTCACGTAAATAATTGTGTAATGGGTTCTATGTTTATTATTAACAACTTGGAATTCGCCTTGTTTCCAATGGACACTGTTTTTCAGAGCACTTAATAACGCTGTGGCTCCATAAGAGTTATATGGAAATTTTGGTATCCATTCATACAAAGCGTCCTTTGGTAGTTGTTCATTCATCTTCCTCCTCTTCTTCTTCGGAAAGGAAAAAGATGCTTTCTTCTAAAGATTCCAAACGTTTATCTATTGAAGTGAGTACATCGAGCATCTGACCTAAAGTGGCTGCATCTTGGTTAGTAAGTTCTTCTTCCAATATGCGCTTCGTAACCCAGCTTAGATGCGGACCATACGATTTGAGTACTACAGATTTCTTTTCGATTTCGCCATAGTCATTGGTTCTATCATCGATACGATACACACGCAAGACAATATTACCTTGAGTGCCCATTATTCTGTAGAACAAATCGCCATGCTCCCCTTCATCATCACCTAATTGGATGTTAATAGAGTTTTGTAAGGAAAATTCTTTCTTACGCTCTAGGATGCGTTCCTTCTCATCCTTTGAAATACCTTCCACCTTATCATGCCCCTTAGGGCATGATACTATTTTCTTTTCTATTGTTTGTCTGCACAAACAATAGCTACAGTAAGTGTCGAGTTTCTCTTTTGTCTTTTTCTTAGCCACTACTTCTTCTCCCTTAAACATGTACAGCCGCGTAAGCGTCCTCCGCCAAATGGAACAGTATATCCTCTACCATAGCATTTATTACATTTAGATGTAGACTTAGCATCCTTGTATTTTTGCATTGCATAGAACTTAATGCGAAACAGGGCGTGCATCTCGTTCACATTAGTTAAGTGTTCATACTCTTCAGGATCTGCGTAATGTGAAGCAGTAAGCTTTAACCCTGCCATAACGTCTTCATACTTCATGCGGAATGATCCCTTACTGAAAATGCCTTGTTAACTAATTCAGTTGCTTCTTCGAGAGCGTAATCGCGACCAACGTGCATGTGCATTGCAATTATCGCTTTACCTACTTCTATTTCTTTGTCAATTTGTGCCTTTGTGCGGATTGCCTTGGCAATTTCCTTCATCCCAAATTCAATTGGGCGTGTGTCAATATCCATCTTCTTCTTCGTGTCAATATCCATCTTCTTCTTCTACTCCGTGTAGCCATACAATTCGTTGGCCTTTATTTGTTCTTTGGGCTTGTCGGTTATGCCCAATACTTCATGCATCTCTTGCATCGTCAACTTCCGTGGGCTATTCATATTGCGAAAATGCCCACCTACTCCTTCTTTTGGTTCAGGATCAAACCATAAAAATTCTTCCTCCATTTGTGTTTGTATAGCATCTAAATTTTCAATCTCGTCTGGATACTGCGATTTGAAGTAGTTGACACTCTGCTCCAGACAATCCTTATAGAACTGTATGTCTAACGCCAATGGAGGTGCCTGCATCATGCGTTGCTGGAATAGCCTATTAACTTGCTTTGTAAGTGTTTGAATTACCATAGTGTTGTTCCTTATGTATTAAAAAGTGGCACTAGCTATAAACTAGCCTAGTGCCACCCTAAAGCAAACTATCCTTAATTGTTTAGGATAGTTATTTTGGTTTGATTTTACTTTGATATTTATCGTTGAAAGTCTTTACGATATTACGTCGCATATAGCACGAAAAAGGGTGCAAATAAATCTTAAATGTATGCCAAGTGGAATGTACAACGTCACGATGGCATCGCCGACACAATGTAATTCCGTTATCTGGGTCATAAGCTAGGTGTGAATACGCAGGATTGCCCTTAGGCTTGCAATGGTGCGCTTCGCCTAGTAATCCGTTTAGAGTATCAATCGTTAGTGTTGATTCAACGGGCTGATCTAGATAATCTATCCTAGCTATCATTACTAACTCCTTAACTTCCCTGAGTTTTAGACACTTGCGTTTACACATGTAGCATTCCATACCATCACGGTCTCGCACATAAGCTGACCACTTCGCTAGGTAATAACTGCTAAAAATTGGCATCGTCTGGAATTCCCATTTTATGAAATCTTATATACCTTTCAGCGCGTTCTGGTTGTATGTGTTCTTCAATATGTTTGCGCAGTTCTTCTTCACCAAATTTGTTCAATATACTTATACATTGAATAAATGCTGCAAGCTTAGTTCTGTTCGGTGATTTTTCTTGGTGTAACCGCGTTATTCGTCTCCCTGTATTAGGTTCGAATGCTGTCCAACCTCCTTTGTGCTTGCAGATTATCATTTCATAACCATGCCACAGAAACACCCATCCTTTATGAAAATTACCTTCTGTATCTGTGAAGGTTCCGCGCTTAAAATTATCCATTAAATGTTTCCACTGTTTCAGTATCTTTCCATTGTGTAACCAAGCTGCCTGGAAACAGTCCAGATTCTCCGCTACCTGACTGCATAACTAAAAGTCCTGCACTGCTGTATATGATGATGCGGTCTCTTTTGGCATACGCCATAAGTGTTTCATCAGTTTGGTCAAAGGCAAAGTTAGGTCTCAAATGCTCGATATTAAAGTCACCTTCACATGCTCTTCTAAATCTTGTCACTTTTTTTAAATGCCTCTTTTCTGCGATTTTGATATAATTAAGCATCGCTTGCAGTTCACTACGTTTGATAGTCACGTCATTATCAAAGTGACCACATGCGCCATAAGCAAGCTTACATAAAATATCTATCTGTGCCTGCGTCATGTAAGTCCTTCAAAAGCAACTTCCTGCTTACACTCTTTACAATGTGACTTACATGGGAAAGGTATTTTGCGTTCATGTTTTGTGCCATCAGATTCAAGATAGAAAACTTCATATGATTTATCTAATATATTACGAGTAGTTACCCGTACTAGGTTACAAACCCTGCAAATGCAAAAATCAATTTGTAGGTTATGCGCTTTGTCGTAATCAGTACGACCTGTCGCCGCCCAACTATGCCTAGTCGTTGTCATGTCGCGCTTCTTCATCATTAATTTCGTATAACGCACCTGCTAGCGCAACGCATACTGTGTTGTATGCACCTATTGAACTACGAGTTGCATTTACCCTGACTCTTTCAGCAAAAGTTTTAATCACCTTATGTGAATCGGTTAATAATTGCATCTCGTTAAAGTATTCTTGGACTTCCCAACTTTCACCATTTACTGGGGGTTTCCCGATTGGCATTTTATGAAGAGTTATCTGACACCATCCTTTGCCATCATCGTATGTTTTCCATATTGTACCATCTTCGCACAAAACAACCAGTCCTGTATCGTGTATCACTTGAAACTGTATAACTTTTTTCATTTTTTATCCTTCTATTCTATCTCGATTAATAGATGCACGACCTGTCTTTTCACCTTCGCTATATGCTCGTGTGTTGTGACGTACACTGGAACTGTGCCCAAACCCTTTCTTTGAAACGTTGAGATTAGTACAGACATATTCGTTTACAGCTTGCATACACCCGCTTAAGCGTATGATAGCATAACCCTGTTCAGCAGCTTCCTCTTTGGACCTCTCTTCTTGCTCTGCCAAAGCATTAAACACCCCATCTATAAACCCCACCTTCCAACTAGCCTTAAAGCCTTTCAAAATTTGCTTGCGTTCATATTCTGGCATATTACTCTTTGGTGGGCGAACTTCCCAATATATTTTATGGTATGCCTTCTTGCAAAGTTTCAAACATACTGGCACCAAAATAGATAGCAGTGTTTTAACTGCTTCAATATCTTCTTCACGGCCAATAAGTCTGCATCTATTAGTATTTTTGTAGACGAATGCTTTACAACCATGGAAAGATGAAATTTGTGTTAATAGACTAGCTGTCCATTGTTCCCTGCAACCAAGGTCCTTATGTCCAAAATTAGACCATAGTATAGTTATATCTTTAATATCACTCTGTTCATACTTTTGATAAGATATGTCAGACATGGATAATTTATGTTTATCCATCATTTCTTTCACTTTAGCGGCAAAAGCGTTAGCTTCATCCTGACTACCTATCTGTCCAGCATTTTCCGCCTTAGCATGTAACTTGCGCACTTTATCAAGAATTTTTTCCTTGTCCTCACTCATCACTTCTTCTCCATCGCCTTCTTCATTTCCGTTTCATACATTTGAGGAAGAGCTTGTGCTCTTTCCCAATACCTTCTTATTAAGTGCCTATCCATGTGAGCGACACCTCGACTAGCTATTTTTATATCTTCGTCGTTATCACAGATAATTATTGTTGTAAGTATTTGTGTCATCATTACGAGATTAGCTTTATTCTGTTGAGCCGTTGACATCGCACTTTTTCTCCTTATTTAGGTTATTACTTTAGTAATAAGGTATAATACGCCTAAGATATACCTTAACAAGTTATCCTGCATACAAAGTGATAGTTATTTTACTTGCTCGCGTTCCAAAGCTCTTAGGTCGTCTAACGCTTGCAATAAAAAAATCCATTCGTCATCTGTCAAGCCACGATACACACCAGTTTTGTCATAGATGCGAACAGCTTCATCTTCCGATAAATCGCGCGGATTAATAATATCTTTCGATTTGATTACTACTCTGGTGTCCGTGCTAATAGTTGGTGTTCTGTGTGCACATCCAACACACACCATCAACAACAAACCAATCATCTTCTTCATCATCATCACCCCAATCCCATTCTATGTAGTTCATAACTTTAGATCATCTTGAATTGATTCCAACACTTTCACATAAGGCTCTAGCTGCATTCTTTCCAGCTGACATGTTATTTCTTGTGTGTCTGTGTTAAATTTAATAATGGATAAGTCTGTAGGGTTTAGTGCTTTATCTGCTAATATTGGATCTTGCCAAAACCACTTTTGTCTTTGCAAAACATCAGGATTTTGAGGTGATCCACATTTAATTGATAATCGTGATCTTATGCGTTCACACAAGGTTTCTTGACTAGCTTCTACATGTATCAATAACACAGGTACACCGTTGTCTTTAGCAAAATCATAAAACATTTGTCTTATAATTGGACTCAGTAAATTATTGTCAATGATACCTGTGCACTCCTTAGCCCACAATCCTTTGAGACGGCTCATCTGCTGCACAAATACTAATGGTGTGTCCGCTCTGGAATATTTGACAATTCCTAATTCTTTCCTAATTGTTTCAGGGCTTAATCTATAGCACCAATCAAATCTATAACACAGATATTTGGCAGTGGTAGTCTTTCCTGCTCCACTGTAACCACACATCATTATTAAAGGTTTTTTATCCATCACCTAAAGCTTCCACTGCGTTATTAATCATTTCAACTGTCAATTGATATTCTCCAGTACTGACGCACCATGATTGCAATAACGGTCCATGATTAATATACGGCAGGAACTCCGCAAATTTTGCAAAAGGCTTTAAAGCTTCACGCAAAATCTTATTTTCCATTTCCAACTCTTTTTTGGTCATGCCATTTCCTTCAGCACTGCTTCTACAGTAATAGCTTCTTCACGGCGTATCAGTTCCCGCACTGCAATGTAATATGGCTTTAATACTTTACTGTTCAAAGGACATTCGCTGCTGAATTCTGCGTTACCGCTACCCTTTGTTCTGCGATGTTTATGGCACATTTTATGGAACCGTTCCCAGACCACTTTACATTGCAAGGCGTGGTAAGTGCCGTATTTACTGTACATGTAGTTCAGATAGGCTTCTGTAAGCTGTGGGAACTGCTTTATTATTACCCCTATAGCCCACTGTGTGGTAAAACCGCGTTCTCTAAACTTGCGGTCCAGGATAAGTTCCCGCATGTCACACTTCATTTCTGCATTACACCATAGTAAGACCTTAGCTATCCTGCCTTCATGTGTGTTGTTCCAAGGAAACATATAACGTGGAGGTGTTTCCTTGCGTTCGTATTCCTTGTTTTTGAATTCGTCGCTACTTACTGTTAGTGCCATTTTACTTTCCTTTCTTTTTAGTCAAGTCAAACCCTCTAGACTTGTTAAATTTGACACGAGCGCGAGCTACCTTCACTTTGTTCTTGCTAGGTTGCACCACATGTCCACAATCCATGCACCTGTACAGTAAGGTTCGGTCTTCACCGTCTGTGCGTGGTGTAATATTGACACTCCTGCACACTTGACAATGTAGCTTGCAAAGTGGTTCCGTATTCTTAAACACCTTTACACCATTATATTCGGTATGGTTGAGGAACGTACCTGTAATCGGATCAAATCCTTGAAGCTTTGTAAGCTTGCATGTTTCGCATACCTGTTCAGTTACTTCTTCTTCCTTACCATTAACTTCCAATAATGACCTACTGACCATTGCCCAACTATGGCGGTATTCTACTGGTGGTAAATCCATAATAACTCTTTTCTGTCTAGCCATGTTTTTCAATTTCCTTTTTAAGGTGGATTATCATTTCATCACAGTGCATTAGTTTTCTATCAAGAAATCTAATATTAGCCGCTGCTTGATCTCGTTTCTTTCGCATTGTTTTAAAGGCAGTTTCCTGTGCTTTTAATTTTTCTTGCAATTGTTCCTTTTCAGTTATTTTCAATACTTCCACATTTTTCTCCTTTTTAGATTTCATTGTCAACCCTCCGCAGCCTGACGCTCACGGGCCGGATGGGTTTGTGGCTCTGCATATGGTCCATGTCCGGAACGTAGCTGTCATGCCATACGTTTTCCGTTTCCCAGAGTATAGGCGATCCGTGGATGACTATGCGCCCGTACTTGCCCTCATAGACATAGCCGAGGAAGTCAGGCAGACATATCCAAAAATTCAGCCAAACACAGCATCCATCTTTAGGGTTGACTCCATAGAGCCTATCGTAGGCCTCATTAAATTCCACCGGAATATCAACCCACTCGACCGGCTCGGGTGGCTCGGTGGCAGGCTTGTGCGCCAAGCAGTCGGGACAGGTGACCTTGGACCAGTCGCCCGCAACCTTGCAGCCTTTAGCTTTACACCGAGGTGCGCGGCTTCCAAACATGTGAACCTCGACCTCGCGCTTGCGGCGGTAGAGGCGTCTCTCGTTCCCGACGCAGTAAGGTATCCAGTTGTCATTATGCCACATTTGCCAAAACCCATCATGATCATATTCAAACGGCCCCATCCGGTACTCCCACTCCGCCTCGTCAATATCAACCCACTCGACCGGCTCGGGTGGCTTGCATCGTGGGCAGGTGCCGTCGCATACACACACCACCTTGGCGGTCTTAGCCTTATGCCGTAGTCTGTGTGCGTCATCTTGGTCGTATCGTGGCATATTTTCAATATCATCCAACACCTCCCGCAGCCGCTGGTTCTCGGCGGTCAGGGCGTCAATATGTTGTTCAACACTCAGCTCTGCCCAGTTGATCTCAGGTTGTTCACTCGATTTACTCATGTACCTTCTCCATTTGAATCCCGTTGCCTTGCCAAATACCCCGTTAATGCGTCGTTCATCGCTCCACCTCCATCCATTTCACCGACCCGTCATCCTGCTCAACTAGGTGATAAGGGGGCTTGCCGTTGAGCGTTTCTATGCAGGTGGTTCGGCGCGTGCCTTCCGCAGTGATCCACACAAGTATCGCAACCACCAGAGCCAAACTCATTGATCGCCGGACGTCCATCTCCGTGTGATTATCGCATATGACTATGCTCATAATACCCACTATGACAGCAGAAAGAATAATCATTATCATCTTAGCTCCTCATGCACGGTTTTAATTCTCTATGCTTCATTACAGACCTCTTCATAAACATGCCACACATATGGACCTATAAAAGATGTCCCAATATAGACATGGTTCAGCGGTATCGCATACCCTGTCCCAACCACGCAGAACTTACGTGCAACTTGTGGTGCATTTATATCGAGTTCCATCCACACTACAGGGTGTGCACCACCTTGAGATCCTACATGAATAACTGTTGCGCTTGCAGGGATATACAGTATGGTATGGTCACTACTTACTGTAATTTCCCATTTATATATTGTCTTCATTGCGAATACTTCTCCTGTATCTTCAGCGCCATTGCTATCTGTTTGTCTGTCAAGAACTTCTTCTCAGTGTACTGCTTGTCAATACTGTCGATAAAGTTGGCTTCCCAGTCTGTACAGTCTTCAATGTTGCACAGATCTCCTAACATACTTGCAATATCATGTTCATCCATTTTTACTTCTTCCTTATGTTCTATGTGCTAACGGTCTATAATTTTTTATTAACAACATCATGACATCATCAAATGTCAAGTTCTTTTCGACATACACTTCATAATCCTGATTTATCCGCACTTTTAAGTATACTTCACAATCATACAGCATACTCTTCATTACATCTTCCATACGCACAGGCACTCTCAATCTCATCGACTTAGATAATATACAATTTTCCCATTCTTCTGGGATATGCACACATCGTCCATCGTGAGTACCTCCTATTAATATGTAGTTATGATTCATGCTTCCTCCATCATTGCAATATAATCCTTAAGACATTGCGCACTACAAAAATCTCCAGCATACATTGTGTCATGTCTCATCGTTGGTGCAACGATCTGTGATAATGTTATCCATCCACTATGGGCATGATTACCAAATACGCCATCTTCACACACAGACTTTTTACCACACTGGTCACAGATCTTTTCATGTAATGTTCTATTCATTTATTTCATCTTCCTCCATAGTTCCATAAACTTTATCATAAATATAACTGGCACCGCTATCGGCCAAGTCAAAACACAGAACCATACCAAGATAAATCCTTTCTTTGTTTTAACTTCTCCGTCAAAAGTCAATCCAAACAACACACACCAACACACTATGACAGGCATTACATAAATTGCACATAGTTCATTCATCCGCTTACCTCACGCTTGTATTCCTCTTCTGCTTCCTTTATTGCTTTTAATAGCGATGGAGCGTCAGCCCATCGGCCTAGCCATATGTACACCGTAAGCGCAAACGCATACGTTCCGTTGGCTGTAGACTCTTCTACGATGCCATCTGACACCACACGCTCAACACAGTACCGCAACTTTGGTAAATGAAATTCAATCCATTCACCTTCCTTGGGTATCCGTCCGTGCCACCGCATTAATTCATATCCTTTCTTACCCACAGGTATCTTAAGGTACACTAGCGGTTCCATAATATCTGGAGCTTGTCTGTTCATCGTATTGCTGTCACTGTCACAAACGCTTCTACTAAATACACTTTACAATTTCCACCAAAGGTTTCTACTTCACCATCGCTAAGGCTCACCGCACTACCGTCTTCATAAGTTTCATTTAAGCGCATGAACAATCTGTTAGCTTCTGCGCCTATGGCATAAAAGCAACCTCCACACTTAACCTTACTGAATGTTGAACTTTTTTCTGTGTTGTGTTTAATTTCCATTTTCCACTTCCTCCAATTTATAGTTTCCACCGTATCGCGGGTACAGGTGCGGTAAACCTTCTAATTCTGATTCTGGTATATATCCTATCTTTTCTGCGTGATAACATTCATGCGGATGCACACCGTACAATTTACACAACGTATTAAATGATATGTAATGCCTGTCGCCGTCATTCTTACTTATCACAAATCCCGGATGTACAATGTACTTCTTCATCCTTCACTTCCTCCTCGTCAGTACTATTGCCACCACAATCATTATCATCCCAAACCACATGTCTCTGTGCATTGCCTGTATGGTTTCTACTAATCCATTTACATCTCCAAACATTATCCTTCCCTCCACACATGAACAATTGCTTCCGCTTCTATCCTATCTTCATCACAGTCACTCATGCTTATAGGCACAATCCAATTGGTAAACGCTAGCTTTCTGCCGTCCTTAAGTGTTATGATTTCTTCCGGTGCTTTCCTCAATTCATTCATCTCTTTCACAATAGCTTCTGTTAAGATGTCCACTAATGCTTTCCGTTCCCACTTACTTAACTGTAACACTTTATCTGTGGTTATTTCTTTTCCGCTATACGGTGTCTCTTCCAATTTCTGTAATAATTTCTTTGCGTTACTCATGCGTCTGGTCCTTCTAGCACTGGCATCCAATGTGTTATCTTCCATTCATTAGCGTCTTCCCCGACACAATCCCATACACCAACTCTCCATTTTGATTTATACATACGGTGACCCATCAACATACGGTCTGCTTCCATGTCTTCTTTGTGCCTCGCCCATACAATTACAGTTTCATACACATCTGGCTTTCTTTCTTTAACGTTTATCCACTCTTCCACCATACTTTCTCCTGTTGTGTTGTTAGCTTTACCAATACTACTTAGGATAGTGTGTTACTAATTATCCTAGGTGTATTTTTTCTCACTATTTTTTTTTAGGATAGTGTTGCTGTAGTCAGTTCTTAGTTTAGCCTCACCCTCGCGCGTGCGCGTTACATACTATATAGACCGGGAGCGGCAGGTGTAGCTTCTGGACCGTAATGTTACACCGTCTACATTCTACATTCTACATTCTACATTCTACCATGATACTTCCTA
>Ga0307379_10003937_pt1 | contig 21366 bp, 22 predicted proteins | sample UN2MG_FD_202237 | JGI IMG/M metagenome (GOLD analysis project Ga0307379, IMG submission 202237) | Soil microbial communities from Risofladan, Vaasa, Finland - UN-2 | ecosystem: Environmental > Terrestrial > Soil > Coastal area > Acid sulfate soil | place: Finland: Risofladan, Vaasa | collected... | reverse complement strand
ATGACAGCCTGCACATATACTATCAGGGCATGTGCATCGCCAGCACGCCTCCGGCAGAAACCCCTCCCAAGGTGATCAGGGTCTTGGACTCCCATGGCCGGCAGACCGAAGAATGCCCCTGGGCCAATCTACGGTCACCCAAGCCTAAGGAGGAGAAGCCTGTCCAACAGACAGAAAGGAGACCTTACAAGCCACCACCAAACCATCCCTGGAGAAGAGACTGGGTGACAAAATCACTGAACCGTTAGGGGTGACATAGTCTCAGAACTTCGACATTAGCAAGCTCAAGTCTTTGACAACCGGGCCATTTTGTGCTAATATTTACCGCGTGTGAATACCCGAAAAGAGCGTGGCAGGCGACAGCCTGCCACTTAATATTGCGGCGTAATGAGTAACGAGTAATGCGTAACCGGGACGGCCTTACGGATTACTCCTTACGAATCACGAATCACGGATGACGAATCCGACGTATACATTTTAGGATTACCATGATGGGACTTGTTAACTGGATTTTCAGTGGGAATGAGCGCGAGATCGGCAAGCTGCGGAAGGTTGCCGAGATGATCAATGCCTTCGAGCCTGCCCTCGAGGCGCTTTCGGATGAGCAGCTCCGGGCGAAAACGCAGGAGTTCAGGGATCGGCTCGCCAATGGCGAGACTCTGGATGACCTGTTGACCGAAGCCTTCGCGGTAGTGCGCGAGGCGGCGAAACGTGTCATCGGGCAGAGGCATTTCGACGTCCAGATGGTCGGCGGAATAGTCCTGCACCAGGGGCGCATCGCGGAGATGAGGACCGGTGAAGGCAAAACCCTCACCGCAACTCTCCCGCTCTACTTGAATGCCCTCGAAGGCAAAGGCGCGCACCTGGTAACGGTCAACGACTACCTGGGCAAGTTCCATGCTCAGTGGATGGGCCCGATATACGACTTCCTGGGATTGAGCGTGGGCGCTCTCCAGGGCTCGAATGCCGAAACAGGCGAGATGGAGGCATCCTACATCTTTGACAGGGAGTACACGAACGAGGATGAGCCCGTCTACCCGAACCTTCGCCGTGTTGACAAGCGGGAAGCGTACCTGGCAGATATCACCTACGGCACGAATCACGTCTACGGCTTCGATTACCTGCGTGACAACATGGCCTTCTCGCGCGAGGAACTCGTTCAGCGAGAGCTTCATTACGCCATCGTGGATGAGGTTGACAGCATCCTGATTGACGAGGCTCGAACACCGCTCATCATTTCCGGCCAGGCCGAGCAGTCCACCGATCTCTACTACCGTATGGACCGCGTGGCATCCCGCCTGGTTCTCGAAACAGACTACACGATTGACGAGAAGGCCCGGACCGCCATGCTGACGGATGACGGCATCGGTAAGGTAGAGCAGGGGATCGGAGTCGAGAACCTGGCCGACGATCCCGAATTGATGCACCATGCCAATGCCGCCTTGAAGGCACGAACCATCTTCAAGAAAGACATTGACTACGTCGTCAAGGGCGACGGCGCGGAACGGCAGGTTATCATCGTTGACGAGTTCACAGGTCGCCTGATGTTCGGCCGCCGTTATGGCGATGGGCTTCACCAGGCCATCGAGGCGAAGGAGGGCATCAAGCCCGAAGCCGAGAGCCAGACCCTGGCGACCATCACTTACCAGAATTACTTCCGCCTCTATGACAAGCTCTCCGGCATGACCGGTACTGCTAAGACTGAGGAGGAAGAGTTCCGCAAGATCTACGGTCTTGACGTCGTCATAATCCCGACGAACAAGCCGATGATCCGGGCCGACAACCCGGACGTCATCTATAAGAGCGAGGAAGCCAAGCTCCGGGGCATTACCTTGGAGATCCTGAGGCTCCACAGCCGGCAGCAGCCGATCCTGGTGGGTACTCGGTCAATCGATATGTCTGAGCGCGTGGGCGAGCGCCTTCATCCGGACAGGCTTCAGTTGCTGGCGGCGACATTCGTCTTTCGGTCAATGCTGGAGGATACGAAGAGCATCGAGGGCGATACTCGCAAAGGCTACCAGCAGCTTTTGAACGCGAAGTTCGGCGATCTCACCCTCGGCCGATTGGTACCGATTGGACGAGCGGTCGGCGCTTCCATGGATATGCTCACCGACGACAATGTCAATCGGCTGGCATCCATTATGGAGGTTCAGGACTCTACCGAGATCAAGCGCCTGAGGGACTGCCTGGCGGAAGGCATCCCGCACAGCATCTTGAACGCAAAGTTACACGAGAAAGAAGCCGAGATCATCGCTGATGCAGGGCGGCAGGGAGTCGTGACGATTGCCACGAACATGGCCGGTCGAGGCGTTGATATCATTCTTGGTGGGAAGCAAGAGGGTTCCAGTCGGAATTTCGAGGCGAATGAGGTCGTTGGGGCAGGCGGACTGTTCATCGTAGGCAGCGAGCGCCATGAAAGCCGGCGAATTGACAATCAGCTCAGAGGCCGCGCAGGCCGTCAGGGCGATCCCGGCGCTTCGAGGTTCTTCGTCTCGCTGGAGGACGAGCTTTGGCGGGTATTCGGCGACAAGTCCCAGAGCCCGTGGCTGGCTTCGTGGACCGAGGACATGGCCATGCCCTCGAAGCTCCTGTCCAGGATGATCGAGCGCACTCAGAAGAAGATGGAATACCACTACTTCGAGATGCGCAAGCACGTGCTCCAGTACGATGACGTCATGAACGTCCAGCGCGAGGTTATCTATGGCCAGCGCAGGAAGATCCTGGAGGGCGTTGACCTCAAGCCGACGATTCTGGAGTACCTGGATAAATCGGTCTCCGAAGGCATTGATATGTACTGCTCGGAGCAGATGCATCCGAGCGAGTGGGATACCGGGACGCTCTTCGAGATGATGGATGAGGTCTTCCCTCTCTCGATCTATGCCAAACCCGACGACCTGAAGGGCAAGAAGCGGGCCGAACTGGAGGAGTTCCTCGGGGCAGTTCTCGATCGGACATACGAGGACCGTGAGAAAGAACTCGGCGCCGAGTTGATGCGCGACCTGGAGCGGCATATTGCGCTTCGGGCGATCAACAACAAGTGGATGGAGCACCTGGATGCGATGGACTACCTGCGCGAGGGCATCGGCCTGAGAGGCTATGCGCAGATTGATCCGCTGGTAGCCTATAAGAAGGAAGGCTACGACATGTTCCAGGAGACTATGCACAATGTCCAGGAAGAGATCGTGCGGCTGATCTATCGTGTTCAGGTGCGGGTGGACAACGAGCCGTATCGGAACCCCTATCGCAACGTTCAGATGACCAGCGCCGAATTAGCGCCGCCTCCTGAGTTCGGGGATGAGATGGGGGAGGATCGGCTGCTTCCAGGTCCACCGATGCCGGTAACGGCCCATCAGAGGAACAAGGTCGGCCGAAACGATCCCTGTCCCTGCGGCAGCGGCAAGAAGTACAAGAAGTGCTGTTTGTTGAATGAGTAGGGCTTGCGAGGTGTATAATGGCTTCGGCGGTGACGTCGAAAAACGGTATTGCCATCAGGCTGACAGACGAGCGCTGGGCGCATATAACGGAAGAGCATTCCGAGCTGGCAGGCTTGCGGCTGGATGTTCTGGAAGTGATCTCAGATCCCGAGCGAATCGTCCAGGGAGGATATGGATCACTGTTGGCGGTCAGGCAGACGATGTCGGGGAAGTTTCTTGTAGTTGTGTACCGAGAGCATGAGAGCGATGGCTTTATCATCACGGCCTTCTTGACAAGCCGTATTAGCTATCTGGATAGGAGGAAGCAGCTATGGCCGTAGCAGATATCGATGAATACTTGAAGCTTATTCCGGCGGTTCGTCGGTCTCCAGAGGGCTATCTCTGGTCATCGTATGACAAGGAAGCGGATACTCTGTATATCAACTTCAAGAAGCCGAGTCATGCTACTGATAGTGAGATCACTGATGACGATATCATCGTGCGATATGAGGGGGAAGAGGTCGTTGGCCTCACTATCCTTCATGCAAGCAAGCGGCAGATGGCCTAGAATCTAAAGTCTCCAGTTTGTTTTTGTGAGTTCCCTGAGGAGTGATGATCTTGTTACTGGATGTCAAAAAAGAAATAGATGCGCTGAACGAGCAGCTCAGCGAGCTTAGGGGGCATCTTTGACCTCGACAAGAGGCAGGATGAACTAAGACGGCTCGAAGAGCGCGTGGGTCAGCCGAACTTCTGGGATAACCAGGAGGAGGCTCAGGCCGTGCTCAAGCAGCTCAGCCAGACCAAGGAATTCCTTCAACCCTGGCTCGACCTCTGCAAGAAGCTCGAAGACCTCCAGGTCTTTGTCGAGCTCGCCTCCGAAGAGGAGGAAAACGGCGCCTATGTCGAGGAGATCGAGGCCGAATCGGCCGACGTCAGGAAGGCGCTTGAGAGCCTGGAGCTTTCGACCTTCCTTTCCGGCGAGCATGCTCGAAGCAATGCCATTCTGGAGATCAATGCCGGCGCAGGCGGCACCGAGGCCTGCGATTGGGTCGGGATGCTCCTTCGCATGTACCTCCGCTGGGCCGAGCGCAGGGGCTTCGAATCCGAGGTCATAGGCTCCCTGGAAGGGGATGTCGCCGGCTTCAAGAGTGTCACCATCATCATCCGAGGCTTGAATGCCTACGGATACCTGAAGGCTGAGCGAGGGGTCCATCGGCTCGTAAGGATTTCCCCGTTCGATTCGAATAAGCGTCGGCACACGTCCTTCGCCTCGGTTGATGTCGTTCCCGAAGTCACCGAAGCCGAAGAGCTTGAGATCAATCCCGACGACCTGAGGATTGATACCTATCGGGCTAGCAGCGCTGGCGGCCAGCACGTGAACAAGACCGACTCCGCGGTGCGCATAACCCACATCCCCAGCGGGATTGTGGTAAGCTGTCAGAACGAGCGCTCGCAGCACCGGAATCGCGACATGGCCATGAAGGTCCTGAAGGCCCGCTTGATGGAAGTGGAGCGTCGGGAGAGCGAGGCTAAGATGGCCGAGCTTCGGGGCGAGCAGCGAGCCATCGAATGGGGCAATCAGATCCGCTCTTACGTTTTCCAACCATACATGCTTGTGAAGGATCACCGGACCGGCGCTGAAACCGGCAATGTGGTCGCAGTCATGGATGGCGATATTGACCTCTTCATCCAGGCTTACCTGCGATGGAGTGTTTCGGAGGCAGGACAATGAAAACGTTAGCCACAGTCTTGGTAATCATCATCTCGGCCGCGATAGGGGTCTCGGCGGATGTTCAATCGCCGGCCGATCTCAGCAGCGTGGGCGGCCAAACCCAGGAGACTTCACTCGGAGATCTCATTTCGGATGCCGTTCGGGGTACGGCAGGCACTGCCGTCGCCCTGATTCCGGCCGGCGGCTTCCGGGAGATCACCATCCCGGCAGGCACTATCAAGGCCTCGGACGTCTTGAAGTGCCTCCAGTACCCCGACGACCAGGTCGTCGTTATGAGACTCACCGGCGCTCAACTCCTCAAGGCCCTGGAGCGCAGCGTCTCCATCTATCCGCAGAAGAATATGGGCTTCCTGCAGGTTTCCGGCCTGACGGTCAGATTCGATCCCGGCTCGCCCAAGGAGTCGAGAATCAGGTCAGCAATGATCGGGGCGGAGCCGGTCGTCGCCAATCAGACCTATCGAGTGGCCACCACCAAGCCTTTGGCGGATGGAGCATACGGCTATTTCACCATCTGGGGCAGCGATCAGAAGCCCGAGATGAAGGGCAAGACCATCGCCCAATCCGCGACCGACTTCCTTTCCCAGCGAACTATGGTGGACTATCGAACGCTGAACCGTATTGTCCCCCATTGACCATAGACCATGGACCCTTGATCATGAGATTCGGCATCATCTCCGACATACACTCGAACTTGGAGGCGCTCAGTGCCGTCCTTGACTCCTTGGGTAGCGTGGAATCCCTCTATTGCATCGGGGATATCGTCGGCTACGGGCCGAATCCGAATGAGTGCTGCGACATAGTAAGGGAGAGGGCTGTCACCGTGCTGGGCAATCATGATGCAGCGGTAGCCGGCAAGATGGCGCTCGATTGGTTTAACTCGGCCGCCCGAAGAGCCGCCGAATGGACCCGTGACGAGTTGACTGCCGAGAACCGCCTCTTCCTCGAGAGCCTGCCGCTGACCTCCCGATCCGAGCACTTCATGATGGTCCACGGGTCTCTTCCTAAGCCGGAGCGTTTCTTCTATATCAACTCGCCCTGGGAAGCTCGGCCAACCTTCGACTCGATGGACGACTATGACCTCTGCTTTATCGGCCACACGCATGTCGCCGAGTACTACGTGAGGAGGGTCGGTGAGATGGGCGCGGATCAGATCTCGATGACGAGCGGGGGCACGATCAGCCTGATGCCGGGCTTCCAATACATCGTCAATCCGGGGAGCATTGGGCAGCCGCGCGACGGCAATCCGCAAGCCGCCTATGCGATCTACGATACGGACGCCCAGACCCTCGACATCCGCCGCCTCGACTACCCTATCTCCGCTGTTCAGGATAAGATGCGCTCAGCCGGTCTGCCTGACTCCCTCATCACGAGGCTCGAGTATGGGCAGTAGTTCTTGGTGCTTCGTCCGGACCGCCCCATCCTCTGGGGGCAATTCGCATCGTAGAGGAAGAAGATGGTGTCCTTACTCTCCCCATCGTGCTCGGTGCGGCTTATGACTTCATTCAACCCGTTGGTGTAGCTAACCTTCAAAGTCCCCGACCCATCCTTCTCCGCAACCAGGCTCTTACCATCATAAAGATACTGGGTAGTGAGCACATCGTCAACCGTCTTCGACGCCCGCAGCCCATCCGGCCGGGGCCCTCCTGTGCCTTGCCCTTAAGCCGCTTTGCATGACGGTAACTCACCCCCATATACACTGCCGCTTGCCTAAGACTGATCGTCCCATCCAATACCCTTCTCAGCACATCGTATATCGTTGCTTCCTTCTGACTTATCCTTATTGCCCCACTTTCCATGGGGACATTATCGCTCTGCAGTTAACCGGAAACAAAGTCGCGTTGCATTCACAAACCCCACACTCTGTGTACGGCACGGAGTGGCCATTGACCATTCCCCATGCCCTGTGCTATCATTGCCAGCGATTGCCGCTACAGAGAAAGGCGCCTCATGCAGGTCAATGAAATCCTGGACAACGAGAAGGAGTTGTGGGATGGGTTCGTTGCAGGACACCTTACCGGCGACTTGCTCCAGTCATTCGAATGGGGCGAGCTGAAGCGGCGAAGCGGCGGATGGAAGCCAATCCGCCTGGCAGTCATGGAAGACGGACGCATCCTCGGGGCAATATCCCTACTCAAGCGGAAGATTCCAAAGGTCAACAAGAGCATCATATACGCGCCTCGGGGTCCGGTGTCGGACCTATCGGACCAATCGGTTTTCCCAACACTGATCAGTGGGGCGAAAGAGCGGGCGGCCAGGGAGGGAGGAATCCTCCTGAAGATTGACCCGCCGATCGAGGACAAAACCATTATTTCCAGGCTTGTGAAGTCGGGGTTCGTGGGGATTTCGGACCCGGGAGGGTTTGGGGGCATCCAGCCCAGATGCGTGATGAAGCTGGAACTCACTCCCTCCATAGACGAGCTTCTGGAGAACTGCAAGCCGAAGTGGAGATACAACATACGCCTTGCGGAGAAGAAGGGCGTTCAGATCAGATTCGATTGCACAAAGGCCGATCTGAAGACGTTTCACGACCTGCTGACCGAGACCGCCCAGCGCGACCGATTTCGAATCCGGGGCTTTGATTACTACGAGCACATGTGGGATACACTCGTGGAGCGGGGATACGCGAAGCTCTTCCTCGCAGAGTTCGAGGGAGAGGCGATCGCGGGGGCGCTGTCCTTCATATTCGGCGACAAGTGCTGGTATACATACGGCGCATCGAGCAACCGCCATCGCAACGTGATGCCGAACCATCTCATGCAATGGCGCATGATCGAATGGGCGAAAAAGGCCGGTTGTGTTGTCTATGACTTTCGCGGGGTATCTCCCATTAAGGACGGCCAAGGAGACGAGCACCTGACAGGACTCAACAGGTTCAAGGAAGGATTCGGCGCAAAGTATGTCGAGTATATCGGCGAGTTCGACCTTCCCATTTCGAAGCCCTGGTATTGGGCATGGAGCGTTTATAAAGGCTGCACAGCCAGGAAGTCGCAAGAGGAGTAGTAACTTGAAAGCCATAGGACGGATCGGGCTGATATTGCTGGCGATGAGCACTATCGCCATGGCCCAGAAAGCTGAACTCACTTCGCATAGCGCCATGACGAAATGGCTTGCGACCCTTGAGGCGATCGATGCCACTTCGGGATATGGGCGAATGCAGGTTCGGACGATCGGGCAATCGGTCAAGGGTAAGGATATTCCGCTAGTCACAGTCTCGAACCCCACCGTTCCTCCTGAGACGACGAAGAAGCTTTTCATTATTTGCCGGCAGCACGGCAACGAGCCGGCATCCACTGAGGCGATGCTGAGCATGTTGGAGAATCTGGTCTTGGATAATGATAAGAATGCCGGCGAAATACTCTCCAAGGTTTCGTTCTACATAGTGCCGATGATGAACCCGGACGGCGCGGATCTTAATCAGAGGCGAAATGCGAATGGCGCAGACTTGAATCGGGATTGGCTGAATCTCTGGCAGCCTGAGACGCTGTGCGTGCGAAAGGCGATAGATTCGATCTCGCCGGACGTGATCATTGACGAGCACGAGCTGAGTCCGGGCAACAATCGGAGCGACTTTCTGGAAACGGCAGGTCCCGACAGCGGAGCGTCACCCGAGGTGGCGGCCAAGTCCGAGAAGATGCTGAACCTGGTGATCGGCATGCTTCGGACTCACGACATGACGGTCAAGTCGTATCAGATCGAGGATCAGCATCCGGCCAGGCTGGCTCACAGGTACTTCCCGATCCACGGGGGTACGAATACGCTTCTGTTCGAGTCCCGGCAAGCAGGGGCGCGCCAGTATCAGCTTAAGTATCGGATGAACCTGCACATAATCGGCACAATGACGATCGCTAAGTACCTTGCCGGTCAGGGCGACCAGCTTTATGAGCGGATCGCCGAATATGACCAGCGGAAATGGGTCGAGCTGGCATCGCGCGGCAAGAAAAAGCCTGTTCAGAAGAAGAGGTAGGACGAATGCACACAACGTGGGTTGAGGTGCGGCTGAGTGCGTTGAAGCATAACCTGGCTCAGGTTCGTGGACTCGTCGGACCGTCGGTGAAGGTCATGGCTGTCGTGAAGGCAAATGCCTATGGCCACGGGGCGGTCCAAACTGTCAAGACCTTGGTTGAAGCGGGCGCTGAGTACCTCGGCGTGACGACCCTCGAGGAGGCCCTCGAACTCCGGGCGGCAAAGATTGCCGCCTCTACCTTGATATTCAGCCCTCTCCTGCCGGATCAGTTCGAGGCGGCCATAGCCAATGATTTGGAGCAGACGATCTGCAGCATGGAAATGGCCGAGCTGCTCTCCAAGACGGCGGTGAAACTGGGGAAGAAGGCGCGCGTGCACGTAAAGGTTGATACAGGCATGCATCGTCTGGGAATCATCGCGGGCCAGGCCCCGGATTTCATCCGCCGCCTGCTCGACCTGTCGGGAATCGAGATTGCCGGCACTTACACCCACTTTGCCAATGCGGGCGCTAAAGACCTCACGCAGGCACGGCATCAGGACAACATGTTCGGTGAACTTGCTGACCTTCTGGATGCTCATGGGCTTAATGGCGGCTTGTTTCATGCCGCGAACAGCGCTGCCATCCTGAACATGCCCGGCTCTCGCTATCAGATGGTTCGCCCCGGTACGATCCTTTATGGCCAGTATCCCACGCAGCATGTGCAGAAGAAGCTCGATTTGCAGGAGACATGGCAGCTCAAGACTCGAGTGGCAGCCCTGAGCACTCTCCCGAAAGGAGCGAGGATCGGGTATGGGAGCGAGTTCAGTGCAAAGCGTCCGACTACAACCGCCGTGATTCCAATCGGGTATGCGGACGGATTCACACTGCTTCCTCAGAGCCTTGCCCAGCGAAGGCATTCTTTGCGCTCCGTAGCCGGCAGGATTCTTCGAGGTGGAGAGATACATGTTGTGATCAGAGGGAAGAAAGTGCCCGTCATCGGCCGCGTCTCGATGCAGATGTGCTCCGTGGACGTGACCGATATCCCGGGAGTGGAACTCGGCGATGAAGTGATCGTTCCCGCCCGCCGAGTGATGACCTCCTCCCGAATCCCGAGGGTCTATATCGAATAACCGGAGGCAGGCATGAAGCGATTTGCCAGCATTCTCACCCTGTTGGTTGTAGGCTGGCTGACTGTAGGAGGCGCGGTCTACTGGTGGCAGCATTCCCGACTGCAAAAGGTGACCGATGAGGTTTTGAGAGTTAAGCAGTCGGAACAGAGCCTGAAAAGCCAGGTCCTCGCGTTGGAGAGTGATATCGCCGCCCTCCGGCAGTTCAAATATACAGCCAGGAAGGCAGGCAAGGCTGACCTGCTTAGAGTCTACAACCTGGAGTTCCGTACCGTCGATCATCTTGGCAAGGAGTATCGGGTTGTTGACTTCTATGTTGGCGTGCCGCCTGAATTGCCCCTGCTTCAGAAGCTTCGATTGCTGGCAGATAAGATGTCAGTGCTTCGGTTCAACTCACTCCCTCTCGATGTCTTGAGGATCGAGACCAGGGCGGGGAAGCGCATAGCAGTGATCGGCATACGCGAGCCGGAGAATGATCAGTATGCGTGGGGCGGAGGATACTTCCAGGGCTCAACTGGAGGAGGCATCACCCAGGTCACCCTGGTAGAGAGTTTCCTCCAAAGAGGCTACACAGGCGATTGGATAGACGGCGTGGAGTTTTACTATCAGGGGAAGCCCTTTACCGACGAATGGGATCACATTAACCTGTCCGGGGTCCGATACCGCTGAACGTCACTTTACCGACCGCCAGAGCAGATTACGGGCGAAAAGAATGCCGACGGGGTAGGGGGTTCGCCCGGACATTGGCAGTCCGGGAGAATTCGCCCTCCAACCGGGACAAAGCTCACATCCTTGAAGTACTCCGAGTCTGCCCCAGTCACCTTGTTGCCTGCCGCAAAGAACCGTGTGAGTTCGCCGTCCCGACACCCGAGGTCGAGCACTTGCTTGCCCTGGCCTATCCACTCGGCCAGATACCAACCTCTCTCCCTACTGCGAAGACGCCCATACTTGCCCGTCGCATGGTTGGAGAGATAGACTGGTTCGCTACTTTCCTTATCGCTTATCACTTCTGCTGCCCTGACTTCGACTTGGGCTTCGCTTTGGGTTTCTTTTTCGGGGGCCTGAGCTCGGGGTTGAGTTCCAGGATGACCTCCTGAATGCTCGCGGCGACTGGAACCGCCAACACCATGCCCGCGAGGCCGAACAATTGCCCCCCTGCCATTAGGGCGAACAGGCTGAGGACCGGATGCAGCCCGACTGACTTGCCCACGACCTTCGGAGTAACCAGCATATCGAATATGAACTGGTTCAGGATAACCATCACTCCCGCCATCATAAGCGCATGACCGAATCCATGAGCGGCGAGGTCAGTGAGGAAGACCAGGAGGGTGATCAGGATTGCGCCCAGGAACGGCACGGCATACAGCACTCCCGAGACCAGCCCCAGTATGATTCCATATTTCAGGTGGAAGGCGCTCAGCACTATGGTGGTGGTGACGCCATAGAGCAGGCAAACGACGATCAGCCCTCGGACGTAGCTGCTGAACACGCCCCCCACCTTCGAAAGCATTTCGGTCGCCCGATCTCTCCACCTTGCCGGGATGAAGAGGATTGATCGCTTCTTAATCCGATCAATGTCAACGAGGAAGTAGAAGGCCACCAGGGGGATGAGTATGATCCACAGCGCCTTCGACAAGTTGGAGATAATCCAGTTGATGGCGAGCTGGATTGCTGATGTCGCTCGGAGGGATGCCTGGCTGCCATATTTGGCGAAGACTTCCTCCAGGGTCGTGGGGAGCTTGAACTTCGCGAGCGCAGCCTGATTAGACTTTATGAGATCGGAAGCGAATATGCGGAATTGCTCCGAATAGTGAGGGAGATCATGCCCAAGCTGCTTTGCCTGCTCGATGATCGCCGGGACGAGGAATACTAGTCCGATGACGAACGCCCCAAGGAAAACCAGATAGACCGCTGAGATTGCCAACAGCCTGGGGCAGTTGCGCTGCTGGAGACGAGCGAGTACCGGATCGAGGAGCCATGCGATGGCAAAGGCGATGATGAATGGCGGCAGAACTCCACGAACAAGGTATAGGAAGGCAACTAAGGCAGCGATTGCTAAGAAGAGCGCAAGAACGTGGTACCATGGGGTCTTCATGAGAAAGCCGTCTCCTAGGCGGACAGCAACTCTTTCAGCCGCTTCAACGCCTTCTGTTGGAGGCGAGAGACGTGCATTTGCGAGATATTGAGTCTTCTTGCTACTTCTGTCTGTGACATGTCCTTGAAGAATCTGAGATAAATGATGGACTTCTCGCGCGTGTCGAGGCGATCCATGGCCTGATTGAGGTCGCCGTACTTCTCCAGGTTATCCAGTGAACCGTCAGTATCACCCACGAATTCGGCGAGGCTCAGGGGAGCGGATTCGTCCTCATGGACCAGTTTGCTGTCGAGCGAGACGGTGTCATAGGCGTTCCCGAGTTCGATGGCCTCGAGAGTCTCTTCCTCCGATGCGCCTACTGCATGGGCGATCTCCCGGATCGTCGGGCTGCGGCCCAACTTCTGGGACAGGGTTTCGGAGATCTTGTTCGCCGCCAGGTTCAATTCCTGAAGCCGTCGAGGAACTTTAAGACTCCATGCCTTGTCTCGGAAATGGCGCCTAATCTCGCCGACGATAGTTGGCGTCGCGTATGTGGAGAACTTCGTTCCTCTTTCGGGGTCATAGCGATCAATGGCGTTTATGAGGCCGATGGTTCCCACCTGGACCAGGTCCTCAATGGGCTCGCCGCGATTCATGAACTTGCCTGACAGGTAGCGAACCAGGTTCTGGTGCATCACGACCAGGCGGTCTCTTACTTTGGTGTCTCTGGTACGCGCAAACTCTCGGAAAAGCGATTCGGCATCATTGGCCCACTCGGATACTCCCGTTTTTTTTCGAGATGACATCTATCCTATCCTGCGTACTTGACCATAGTCACGAGAGTTCCGCCCTCCGGCTGAGGCTCGACTTTGAACTCATCTACCAGTAATTCCATGAGCAGCGCCCCGAGTCCTTGCTCGTCGAGATCGGTAGGCGAAGTGCCGGCTTCGGGCGTCACGGGCAGCACGTCGGCTTCATCCTTGACCTTCACGGTCAGCTTGTTGTCGAGGATCTCACTTCGGATGATTATATCCGTGTCCGTCTTGTTTGCCTTGACGGCCCGCTCGACGGCGGTGTTGCAGGCCTCACCAACCGCGAGGCGTATATCCTCGACTTCGTCATAGGAGAACGGCATTCGGCTGGCCACGCCAAGGATCGCCAATCGTGCGACTCCAACGAATTCCGGCTTGGAGGGTATCCGTAGTTCGACAACAGAAGGCCGAGTTTCAGCCATCTAACTTCCCTCCCTGCTCCCTGCCGTTTTTGTCGCCTCTTCCTCAGTGGAGTAGATGTCGAATATCTTGTCCAAGCCGGTGATCTCGAAGATTCGCTTAATGCGCGGGTTCGGGCAGATCAGATCAAGCGTGCCGTCTCTCTCCCGAAGTCTCTTGAGGCCGCCGATCAGCACGCCGAGCGCAGTGCTGTCGAGATAGTCAACGGCCGTGAGATTGACTACGACCCGCCTGACACCGCCGTCCAGCAGGGTGATGATTTGCTGCTTCAATTGGGGAGCAGTATAGACATCGACCTCTCCTTCGAGGTCTATTATGGAGGCCTCATCATCAACGGATCTGGTGTTCATCTTCAGGTTCATCCCATGCCGCCTTTCTGATGGATTTGAGGCCCGCCGAAGCCGTGGCCGAAGCGGGCCCTGCAAACCGTGGGGAACTAAGCTCCTGCTTCCTCTGTTTCCGCCGTTTCTTTTCTTTTCTCGGCCATGGCCTGCTTTCCTGACTCAATGGCCTCCTGGACCTTCGACTTGGTGGTGTCGATCAGTCCCTTTGTCTTCTTCACGAGATCGTCGGCCGAAGTGCTCAACTCCGTAACGACTTCCTCGGCTCTCGACTTGAGATCGTCGGCTGCCTTCTTGATGTCCTCCCTCGTCTCAGTCCCGGTCTTCGGGGCGAATAGCAAACCGGCCGCCGCCCCGATGATCGCTCCCAGGCCAATGCCCGCCAGCACACTCAGCAGAATGCTCTTTTCCTCGTCATTACTCATCGAACGTACCCTCCTTGTTAGTTTCCTTAGACCCCCATAGGGCTCTTATTCCCTGCTTGACTCCCTCATAAACACTGGATAACCCAGCGGTTGATGACTTTACCGCTCTTGCTGCGGCCGATGCCACCTGCACTCCGTCAACAATTCTCTCTACCTCGCCGCTAAGCCGTCCTATGCGCTCGGCGGTTTCCGTCACATCGGTTACCAGGTGATCCACGTCAGTCACCGCATTGCGCACTTCCTTCGCAGTGGCGGTCAATTCCTCCTCGGTCACTTTCAGGAAGTGAGACAGATCCTCACTGACCTTGCCGACCTTCCTCAGTAGATCGGCGATGGCCAGGGCAACGAAAACAATCGCCACGATTCCGACTATTATCAGTGCTGTATGCATTGTGCCTCCGGCAAGATACGTGATACGTGATTCGTGATAGGTGAAAGCCGTTCCCTCACGGATCACGCATTACGCATCACTTTCTGTATGGTTCCCCCTCCGACGACGTATTCCCCTTGATAGCAGACCACCGCCTGACCAGGGGTTATCGCCCGCTGGGGGGTATCAAACTTTACATGCGCTTGGCCACCTGCCATGGGAGTGAGCAAGGCCGGCGCGTCCTTCATATTATATCTGACCTTTGCAGTCACCGCAATCGGTTCAATGGGCGGAATTGAAATATAATTCATTTCTTCTGCGGTCAGCTCGGATGCCAGGAGATCATCATTGCTTCCGACTATGATGGCATTCCGAGCCGGGTCTATGCCAACTACATAGAACGGCTCCTTCGCCGCAATGCCGATCCTCTTTCGCTGGCCGATGGTGTAGAACGCGATCCCCTGGTGCCGGCCGATTTCATTTCCGGCCGTATCCAGGATCGGGCCGGGAACTGCGACCTCGGGCGCATGCTGCTTTATGAACGCCGGATAATCCCGGTTCTCGACGAAACAGATCTCCTGGCTCTCAGGCTTGCTCGCAACCGCCAGCCCCAGCTTCGCCGCGAGACGCCTGGTCTCGTTCTTTACCATGTTTCCCAACGGCATGAGCGTGTGCGCCAACTGCTCCTGGGTCATGCAGTAGAGCGCATACGACTGATCTTTCGAGCTGTCCACACCCCTTTTGAGAAGCCGGCGCTCGTCATGGACTATTCTCGAGTAATGCCCCGTTGCGACATACTCCGCGCCGTAAGCCCTGGCCTTTGTCAACAACGTATCGAACTTCACAAACCGATTGCACCTGATGCAGGGATTGGGTGTGCGACCCCGGCGATATTCCTCGATGAAATTGTCAATGACCGTTTGCTGGAAAATGTCTTTGAAATTCAGCACATAATGTCGGATGCCCAGGCGGGCGGCGACTCGTCCGGCATCTTCGGCGGCGCTCAGTGAGCAGCAAGCCCGGCTGAACGGCTCAGGTGCGTCACAGGGCCAGGTTCGCATCGTGATGCCGATGACGTCATAGCCCTCCTCGAGGAGTATTGCCGCCGCAACTGAGCTGTCAACTCCGCCGCTCATTGCAACTACTACTACTTTCGGTTTCCGTGGAGATACTCCTGCCATGAAAAGTAGTACCCATTTCGTTCAGTCCGACACGTCGGACTTGTCCGACCGGCCCGTCTCAGTGCGTTTGCGAAGCTCCGCGAGCCTTTCCTTGATCTTCGCCTCACGGCCGTTGTCCGATGGCTCGTAGTAGGGCTCGGTCTTGATACCCTCGGGCATGTATTGCTGTTCGACCCAATGGCCGGGGAAATCGTGCGGATACTTGTAACCCTTGCCGTGGCCAAGGGCCTTCGAGCCCCGATAGTTTGTGTCACGGAGATGAAGCGGAACGGGCTCGGCGCGCTTTTCGGTGACGTCCTTCGTCGCCCGGCTGATTCCCTTGAAGGATGCGTTGCTCTTCGGCGCGCAGGCAAGGTAGATGGTCGCCTGGGCCAGTGGAATCTGCGCCTCGGGCATGCCGACATACTCGACGGCATGAGCAGCAGCAGTCGCGACTACCAGCGCCATCGGATCTGCGTTCCCTATGTCCTCTGCCGCCTGAATGACGATCCTCCGAGCGATGAACCTTGCGTCTTCGCCTGCATAGATCATCCTTGCCAGCCAGTAAAGTGCGGCATCCGGGTCCGAGCCTCTCATGGATTTGATGAACGCCGAGATGACATCATAGTGATTGTCGCCATTCTTGTCATAGCTCAGCGCGCGCTGCTGGATGGCCTCCTCGGCAACCTCGAGGGTCACCTTGCGCTTGCCGTTCTTACCCGGGGGAACGGTCAATGCCGCGAGCTCGAGGGCATTGAGGGCGACGCGGGCATCTCCGTTCGCTATGTTCACCAGGTGCTCGATTGCATTCTGGTCAATGTCCACGTTCCAGGTACCCAGGCCACGTTCATCATCGTTGAGCGCCTGGCGGATGATCCGCTCGATCTGCTCGCTGGCGAGCTGCTCGAATCGGAATATGCGCGAGCGCGAGATGAGCGGCGAGTTGACCTCGAAATATGGGTTCTCAGTAGTCGCCCCGATGAGGACGATCGTGCCATTCTCCACGTGAGGCAGGAAGGCGTCCTGCTGGGCCTTATTGAACCGGTGGATCTCGTCCACAAAGAGGATCGTCTTCAGGCCATTCAGTTTGTGGCGCTCCCGGGCCTTTTCGATGATCTTTCGGATATCGGCGACACCGGACGTGACTGCGCTGAAGTTATCGAATGCGGACTTGGATGTCCCGGCGATGATCGCCGCCAGACTGCTCTTGCCGCTCCCCGGAGGTCCCCAGAATATGGCGGAACGAAGCTCGTCGGCCTCGATCGCTCGCCGCAGGAGCTTGCCCGGCCCGATGATCTGCTCCTGACCAATGAACTCATCCAGCGTGCGAGGGCGCATACGGGCCGCCAAAGGCATATGGCCGGTTGCATCAGGTGATTGGTCGAATAGATCGGTTGATTTGCTGTCTGCCGTGCGCATCGGATATCCCTTGAAACAAGTGGTCAATGGTCCATGGGCTACGACCGCAGAGTTATTCTAACTCATTGACCATCAACCATCAACCATTGACCACTCTGAAAGAAAGAACCCCGCAAATGCCGTGTGCCTAACAAGTTTTTGAACCCGATGTCAAACAGCGGGCGGGTGCAATCACGCATGCTTTGCGATTCCCCGGTTTCCCGGGGCTGCCACGTCACATACGTATCAAGCCCCTTTAATCTTGAGTGTCGGCTCAAAACTTCTTCGGCTAAGCACGAACACAGCAGGGTACTTTACGGAGTAATATGCTGTTTACATCCTTATACTACCACATCGGCGGATTTTAATCAAGGCTGAAAAATTTACCAGGGAACGAGGGTCTATCCTGCAAGCCGGTGAACGGTCTGCTCCAGCACCTCCGTCTCCTCCTTTTCCTTGGTGCGCTGATCCTCGATGAGGCCGACGATCTCGCGGAATACATGGCCGATCGCTGCGATGAAGAATGCCTGGACCAGAAACAGGCTGATCCATGCAAAGGGCGTGATCCATCCCAGCGGGCGCTCGGCAATGCTATCCCAGAGCGAGGGCCGGAGGACATACAAGCCAATCGTCCAGAGGAGCGAGATAATAGTAGAATACCACATACCACAGCATAGCTGGCAGTTGCATCCCTCGTTGAACCAGGCCCAGAACCCGCCTTTCGCCTCGCCGAGGTTCTTTATCCGGTTTCTCAGCCCTTCGAAGATCACGCCGGAAACCATGATGTGCGTGATGTGCCCGGCGACTATTCCCAGGACGATGAGCACCAATATCAGATGCCGAATGTTCATACTATGGATATACCCTGGGGTTTGGAACTCGCGACAGCTTCTTTGAACAGCCGAAGGGCTTTGAAGTATGACCACGTGTTGATACCGGTCACGATGACCGTAGCGGTCATGGCGACTGCGCCCATGCAGACGAACCAGGCCCAACCAACCCCGAGGACAAGAGAAGTAATGCCGAGCAATGCGAGGAGACAGCCTCCGCAAAGAGGGGCGCACGCAAGTCCGGCCAGCCTCGATTTCTTGCTGCTGAGGCCATAGTAGGCGCCCCAAAGAGATGAAAGCTTGTCCTTGATCTCATTGGGCGGCGTAGTGCCTGCGAAGGCATAGAGGTTATATCTCACTGCCTTGGAGTTCTCGCGAGGAAGCGCTCGGTTCAGGGCCTTGAAGACGTGCTCGCAGGCGTCAGGCATGGGATCCGACCAGTAGTTCGCCCGCGACCAGTGCATCACGGCGTTCCGATAATCACCATAGCGGTAGTAGACCTGGCCGATCAACTCCAGGGCAGGCGAGTTATGCGGGGAGGTCTGAAGGACCGTGCGCAGGCGGTCCTTGGCTCTGCGCAGGTCGCCTGCCGCAAGATCATCGCGCGAAAGGTTCACCAGGCGGTCGAGTCTCTGTTCGTCCATGGGCTATCGCAAGTAATATAGCCACGGAAGCGAGAGGGGAAACGTGATGAGTGAGGGGGAGGGTCACTCGCATACCCCCACACTCCCATACTGCCACACTTTGCCCTAGACCATTCGCACGTCCGAGGCCTTACCCTCGCGCAGGCAAATGTGCAGTTCCTTGAGCTGATCCTCGGTGACCGGCGACGGCGCTTCGGTCATCGGATCAACGGCGGTCGCGGTCTTGGGGAATGCGATGACCTCGCGAATGTTCTCCTCGCCGAGGAGGAGCATCACGAGACGATCAATTCCGGGGGCGATGCCGCCGTGAGGAGGCGCACCATACTCGAAGGCATCCAGCATGTGGCCGAAGCGGGCGACGATCTCCTCGTCCGACATCTTCAGCAGGCGGAAGACCTTCTCCTGAACGTGCCGCCGGTGGATCCTGATGCTGCCGCTCGCGACCTCCGCCCCATTGCAGGCGAGGTCATAGGCGTTCGAGCGGGCCTTGCCCGGATCGGTGTCCAGCAGCGGGATGTCCTCTTCCTTCGGTGAGGTGAACGGATGGTGCTCGGAGTCCCAGCGCTGAGCCTCCTCGTCCCACTTGAACATGGGGAAGTCCACCACCCAGCAGAAAATCATCTTATTGGGGTCGCGAAGGTTCAGGCGGTCGCCCATTTCGAGCCTGAGTCGGGAAAGTGCATTTGCAACCGCCGACACCTCGTCGGCGACGATGAGGATCAGGTCACCGACCTTCGCCCTGGAGCGCTCCACGATGCCATTAAGCACCTCGTCCGTGAGGTACTTCTGGCTGGGGGACTTGATGCCTTCCGAAGTGACCTGTATGGTAACCAGGCCCTTCGCGCCGAAAGTCCTGGCGAGGGCGGTGAGATCGTCAATCTGCTTGCGGCTATAGTCGGCGCATCCAGGGGCGACTATGGCCTTGACCTTGCCGCCTTTTTCGAGCGCATTGCGGAACACCTGGAACTCGCTCTTAGCCACGAGGTCCGAGAGATCAACCAGCTCGAGGCCGAAGCGCATATCAGGCTTGTCGGACCCAAACCTTTCCATCGCCTCGGCGTATGTGAACCTTGGGAACGGCTTGATCATCTGCTTGTCGCTCAGCGTCTCGACGATCTTGATCCAAAGGGTCTCGATGACTTCAAGGATGTCATCCTGGGTCACGAACGACATCTCCAGATCGAGCTGGGTGAACTCCGGCTGGCGGTCAGCGCGGGGATCTTCGTCTCGGAAGCACTTGGCAATCTGGAAATAGCGCTCGATGCCGGCGACCATCAGAAGTTGCTTGAGCTGCTGGGGCGACTGCGGCAGGGCGTAGAAATGCCCGGGGTAAAGCCGGCTTGGGACTAGGTAGTCCCTCGCTCCCTCAGGCGTGCTCTTGATGAGGATGGGGGTCTCGATCTCCAGGAATCCGCGACCGTCAAGGAAGTCCCTGATGATCTTGATGACGTTATGTCGGAGAACCAGCTTTTCCTGCATTACGGGACGTCGGAGGTCGAGATAGCGGTACTTTAGGCGGATGAGCTCGTCCACATCCACCTCGTCAGAGATGGGGAATGGAGGGGTCTTCGATGCGTTTAGTATGGTGATCTGCTCGGCGGCAATCTCGATGTCGCCGGTCGCCAGCTTTGGGTTTTCCGTGCCTTCCGGCCGCTGGCGGACCTTGCCTTGAACGCTGAGGACGTATTCGCTCCGAGTGGATTCCGCCATATCGTGGGCCTCGGGTGCGGAAACCGGGTCAACGACCACTTGCACGACTCCCCAGCGATCCCGCAGGTGGATGAAGATCACCCCGCCGAGGTCGCGTCTGCGATCAACCCAGCCATTCAGGCGCACTTCCTGGCCGATATCTTTCACGCTCAACTCACCGCATGTTTTCGTTCGTTTCCAGTCCATAGCTGATCCCTTCTAAAGCATCTCCTGAATCCTGGCAACTGCCTGGTCCACAGGAACCTCTTTTTCCTCACTGGTTTCCATGTTTCGAACCTTGACCACGCCCCGACTGAACTCGTCCTCGCCGATGATGACAGTCAGGCGCACCTGCTCTCGGTCGGCGGACTTCATCTGGGCTTTGAGGCTCTTACCGGCATAGTCCATTTCCGAGGCAATGCCTGCCTTACGAAGGTCTGAGAGGAACTTCACCCCGAAATCCCTGGCCTCCATTCCCAAGGTAGCCACGAATACCGACGGGTGAGCCTCATCTGGAATCTCAATCCCCTGAGCCTCCATTATCATGAGCGTCCGCTCGACGCCCGAGCCGAATCCCACCGCCGGGGTAGGGGATCCGCCCATTTCTTCCACGAGGCTGTCATAACGCCCGCCGGCCAGCACAGTACTCTGCGCCCCTAACTGCGAACTCATGACCTCGAATGCGGTCTTGGTGTAATAGTCCAACCCTCGAACAAGCTTCGGATCGAGACTGTATCCTATGCCCAGGTCATCCAGATAATGCAGGACCTTGCTCAGGTGGTCCGAGCATTCCTCGCAGAGATGGTCAACGATATTCGGAACACTGACAGTGAGCTCCTGGCAGTGGGGAACCTTGCAGTCAAGCATTCGGAGTGGGTTCGTATTGTACCGCACCTGGCAAGTCTCGCAAAGCTCAAGCCGATAGGGCTCGACGGACTTCTTCAAGACCTCTTTGTATTGGGGCGCGCATCCCGGGCAGCCGACCGAG
>Ga0307379_10003936_pt1 | contig 21367 bp, 27 predicted proteins | sample UN2MG_FD_202237 | JGI IMG/M metagenome (GOLD analysis project Ga0307379, IMG submission 202237) | Soil microbial communities from Risofladan, Vaasa, Finland - UN-2 | ecosystem: Environmental > Terrestrial > Soil > Coastal area > Acid sulfate soil | place: Finland: Risofladan, Vaasa | collected... | reverse complement strand
TAGATAAATGTCTGATGAAAGAATTAAACGATCATAACTGCCATTTTACCTTTAAACAATACTGCGTTCAGTAAAACAACCTTTCTAAAAGGTTCAATATTAAAAAAGACCTTAAAATAGCGATGAAATACCTTTTACACTGCTCGGAGAAAAATCCAGAATAATCCAAAATAATTGTTGCATAATTCCACGAAATTCAGAAATATTGTCCAATAATTCCAGAATATTCCACGAAATTCAAAATAATTATCCAAAAATCAAAATGAATCAGATTTTATTCGGAGGAATATTAAAAAAATCCACGGTTCATCTTCTCTCGCTATTCCTTGTTAAAATAATATTGAAAGAGTAATGTTCCAGGTTACTACGAATGTGTAGAAAGCTACGAGCATTTTTAGCAGCCCGAACAAAATTTTCTTAGCTAAGAACCATTCATTTGGTTTAGCGATTCTTTTGGCAGAGAAGCATAAGACACCAAATAATAGAACCTGTCCGATTTTTATCCAAGCAGAAAAGAAGATTCCAAATTGTGCCCACAGGTAAAGGGTTAAGGGGTTGCCCTCGATAGCGGGATTGGTTGAAAAAATGTCGAGAGCAACAAGTATGAACAACAACAGAAACCATAGGCTTAAGGATGATAGTCGTCGCTCCACATTTTTCTCTCAAAGACATCATGCGGGCTTATGTTAAGACGTTTATTCCCCTTTTTCGAGTATGCCTATTTTGGATTATCCTGAAAGCTTTGCTGTGCACTCACGAATTACTTGCAAACAAAATCAGATCAGTTCCTGATCTTTATCATTGTTTAAAATTTTTTCACTCTATAACACGTAACAGGAACCCTTTGCATCCTTCACACGTCCATAATTGGAGATCAGGATTCGAATGATTCCTCATAAGCAACTTTGGACGGTGAGGATTTTTGTCCATTTCGTAGTCCAACTAACATCCTATAGCAGTTTGTGGTGGATTTATTCTGTTGCTATGAAGTACATTCTGTTGTTGACAACTTTCCTTGCAATCTGTCCTTTGCCCACTAAATCATGAAGAACCGCAACAAAATTTGCTGCAACAAAAGTAGATAGTTTGGATGTTACTGGTGAATCGAAGTCCACATGAAAACTTGTTGACCCCATTATCTCTTCGGATGTAAATGCCTTTCCTTTACGTGCCTTCAAGAAAGAGGCTATCTCCTCTTCCAGATTGTTGGAAACCTTCACAAATTTCTCTTTTTCTATTGGCATGAAAACCCCGTTGTTATGTGTATGATAGAAACCTAAAATTGTTTCTGAATTCCAAATCATGAATAGCCGTAAAAACTAAATCCCTAACTAGTTGAAGGGATAAAATTACTTTTTCACATGTTCACATGTTGCTGTAGCATTCGTCCAGAACCATAGTTGTCCGCGTATCTAGTATGTTAAGAACGTTTACAAAAAAGGGGCACTACATGAGATATCAACAGTCAAATACGAAAAGGTTTTTAGTTTCGTCTTCTTACACAAGAGACAAAACGTAGTTCATGTATGAGGTGAATGATTTGTCTGTATTTGCCGCACCCGGAGCTTATGATCGCGCCATTACCGTGTTTTCTCCAGATGGCCGCCTATTCCAAGTCGAATATGCCCTAGAAACAGTAAACCGCGGGGCAACAATCATAGGAATTGCCTGCCCAAATGGAGTTGTTTTAGGAGCAGAAGAAAAAATTGAAACGCCCCTTCAAGATACCGACTTCGCTTGGAAACTCTACGGCGTAGACGATCATCTTGGAGCAGCGGTTGTTGGCTTGGGGTCTGATGCTCGTGTACTAATCGATCAAGCTAGAATCTATGCCCAGAGCAACCGACTGATGTATGATGAACCCATTGATGTTGAAATTATGACAAAACGTGTCGGAGACTTGAAACAGCTTTACACTCAACACGCAGGAGTACGACCCTTCGGAGTCTCAATCATTTTTGGTGGAGTCGACAAAACTGGAAGCAGAGTATTCTCAACCGATCCAAGTGGCTCCTACAGGGGCTACAAGGCAGTGGCTGTGGGTATTGGTCGTGAGGCCGTTGAGGGTATCCTGAAGGAAGAATATCGTGATGACCTCAGCTTAGATGAAGCTATCACCCTGGCTGTAAAGTCTCTAACCAAAGCCCTCGAAGCTAGAGGAGAACCAAAAAGAATCAAAATAAGTGTTATTCCAGCAGAGACCCAAAAGCTCCAAGCGCTAAGCGACGAGAAAATTGAGACCATCCAAAGAGGGCTTGAGGGCAGTGGAACTAAATGAGCGAACGCTACACCATAGCGCGCATCACTCATGATGGCGAACACTTCGAAATTCTAACCAAACCTGAGCCCGCCCTCGCTTTCAAGCTTGGAAAAACTATCTCTGTTTCTCAAGTTCTTGCCGCCGAAACAATCTTCACCGACGCTGGAAAAGGCACGAAGGCATCAGAAGAAAAGCTGCAGGAAATCTTCGGAACCACAGACGCTCTAAAAATAGCTGAAGTAATCCTTAAGAAGGGCACCCTGCAGTTAACTACGGAACAAAGGAAACAGCTTGTTGAAGACAAACGGAGACAAATCATTTCCTTCATATCGCGTGAGTGTATTGATCCAAAAACAAATCTTCCCCACCCTCCCCTAAGGATTGAACTGGCAATGAAACAGATTCACTTCTCTATAGATCCCTCCAAAGGCGTCGAAGAACAGTCAAAAGAAATAATGAAACTCCTACGTCCAATTATTCCACTCAAAATGGAGAAAATTTCAGTGGAAGTCCACGCACCTCCTGAGCATGCAAGCAAAGTTTACGGAACCGTTAAAGGCTTCGGCACCCTAAAGAGGGACCAGTGGCTGGCTGATGGGTCATGGTCTGCCATCGTGGAAATGTCGGCTGGCCTTTACGGGCCTTTCTTGGACAAGTTGGGGAAAATGACCCGAGGAAATATTGAAGCAAAAATGGTAAAATGAAATAAACTTTCTTGAGGTGTTTAATATGCCACTTTTCTATGAAAAAAAACAGCTTGTTGCTCCTGGCGACCTTCTTGCCGAAGGTGATTACGTATCAGGAGATAGTACCTACAAAGAGAATGGAAAAATCTATGCTTGCCGCCTTGGGCTTGTTGATTACGACGGTAAAAGAGTTCACGTCGTTGCCCTCAAAGCATTTTATATTCCAGTCCCCGGAGACACGGTTATCGGAAAAGTCGTTGAAACCATGCCTAGCGGTTGGGTTATAGACATCAAAGCTCCGCATCTTGGTAGGCTTAGAGCATCCGACGTTGTCGAACGTTCCTTCAAGCCCGAAACAACAGACTTGCCGTCCATCTTTGATGTAGGTGATCTAATAATCGCGAACGTAGTTGAATATGACCGAACCCGCGATCCCCAGTTGAGTGTCCGTGAACCCGGTCTAGGCAAGATCATGCGGGGGCAGCTCGTTGAGGTTACTCCCACGAAGATTCCGAGAATTATCGGGAGACAGGGCTCAATGGTGGGTATGATAAAGAGGGAGACCGGTTGTCAGCTGACTATTGGTCAAAATGGTTTGATTCTTATTAGCGGCAGATCTCCTGAGGATGAACGGCTTGCTGTTATGGCTATTCGCAAAATTGAAAAAGAATCCCATACGAGTGGGTTAACTGATAAAGTAACTGAAATGATTAGAAAGGAAAGAAATGCAGTTGAAAGCAAATAAAAAGAAAACTAAGAGAGAGCGAGAAACGATGACGAATAAAAAAACTGAAACATTAATTGATAAAAAGGGCATCCGCTTAGATGGACGAAAAGTGGACGAGTTACGACCCGTAAAAATGGAGGTTGGAGTCCTACCAAACGCTGACGGTTCCGCATATCTGGAACAGGGAAGAAACAAGATTCTTGTAGGCGTCTATGGACCTAAAGAGGCGCATCCAAGACACATAGCACGACAGGACCGTGCTGTCATTCAATGCCGCTATCACATGGCACCCTTCTCGGTTGACGAAAGAAAGTCCCCGGCACCTTCAAGAAGAGACGTTGAACTCTCCAAGGTGATTCGAGAAGCTTTAGAACCCGCGGTTTTCCTTGAGTACTATCCCAGAACATCAATTCAAGTGTATATCGAGATCCTGCAAGCGGATGGGGGAACAAGATGCGCGGGCATCAATACAGCTGCTCTTGCGTTGGCAGACGCTGGAATTCCCATGCGGGACTTGGTTGTGGCTTGCGCGGCTGGTAAAGTTGACGGGAAACTTGTCGTTGATCTTATGGATACAGAAGATAAGGTTGGCGAGGCTGATGTGCCCGTGGCTTTTATGCCTAACCTGAATGCTATAACCTTGCTGCAGATGGATGGAAAACTATCTCCTGAAGAGTTTGAGACTGCCATTAATATGGCTCTCGACGGCTGCAAGCAACTGTATGCCGTTCAGAAGGAGGCGTTAAAATCAAAATATGTCTCTGTTGAGGAGGATAAAGAAGAATGACCTCATCGATTGTCGTGAATGTAAAGAAAAAACGAATCACTGAACTCCTCGCAAGCGGAAAAAGAACCGACGGACGAGGACTAACAGACTATCGAGAAATTCAAATAGAATCAGGAGTGATCGAACGCGCCGAAGGTTCCGCCCGAGTGCGTCTAGGCAAAACCGAAGTTTTAGTAGGCGTGAAAATCGCAACTGGGTCTCCATTTGAAGATGTGCCCGACAAGGGTGTTCTCACAGTCAACGCTGAACTTGTGCCCCTTGCTTCTCCATCTTTTGAACCGGGACCTCCCGGCGAGGATGCGGTGGAGTTGGCTCGGGTAGTGGATAGAGGCATAAGGGAATCCAAGGCTATAGACTTGGAGACGCTTTGTGTTGAGCCTGGTAAACTGGTCTTCGTGGTTTTCGTGGATATTTATATTCTCAACCATGACGGAAATCTCATAGACGCTTCGACTATGGCGGCATTAGCGGCTCTGATAAACACTAAGATGTTCAAGTACACTGTGGAAGAAGGAAAGATCGTGAAGAAGCCTGGGTATACTCCACTTCCGATGACAGACTATCCGATATCCGTTACTTTTGCCAAGATAGGCAATAAACTAATATTGGACACCTGGCTTGATGAGGAACAGGTTATGGATGCAAGATTGACGATGACGATGACCAAAGACGGAAACATCTGTGCCATACAGAAGGGCGGTGGTTCTGGATACTTCACCAAAGAGGAGATAGTGGAAGCCACCAAGATTGCCACAGAAAAGACTGCAGAATTAAGAAAAATCGTGGTTAAAAGCTGATGGGAAGAAACACAAAAAAAGTTGCTATGACTAGAGGGCTTGGGGTCCGCTACGGCGCAACACTCAGAAAGCGTTACGTGAAGGTAATCACAGAAGTCAAGCGGACCCACAAGTGTCCCCAATGCGGCGCTGAGGCTGTCTCAAGAGTGAGTGTTGGCGTCTGGAACTGCAAGAGATGCAGTGTAACCTTTGCTGGCGGCGCATACACTCCAGTTACGAAACTCGGGGTTGTAGCGAAGCGCCAAGTGAAGAGTTTGTCCTCTTCTTCAGAAGCCTGAAATGAAGCAGTAAGGCGAAAGCCTTCCTGGTCACCTTTTTCGGTGAGGTGGACAGAAGTTGATGTTGTTGACTACCTCTCGGAGACCAACTGGAAGGATACGAACTTTCTGTCGTGATTTAGCCAGTTCCATTCCTGATGTTATGCGAGTTAATCGCGGAAAGATGAGTGTGGATGGAGTAGCTGAAAAGGCGATTGAGCTTGAGGCAGATCGGGTAGTTGTGGTTGATCGGTGGCATGGTGGCCCCGGAAAAATCAGTCTTTTTTTGGTATCCTCAACTGGATTAAAGTCTGTTCCTCCTGTAATGTTGCTGTCTGGGATTCGTCTTCGAAGAGAATTCGAGGAAGGGACGAGACGTCTTCGATCCTCTGTGATTACTGTAGAGCCTGAAGATTCTCCTGACCTAGAAAGAATAGCTGAGCGCCTGTCGCAGTATTTCGGTTTGCCCATCCTGTCATTGGATGAAGCAACTGATAGTCATCGTGCTTCAATGCATTTTATGTTTGACTCTTCACGGCGCCTTCAAATCACGTTCCTGCTCCTTCAACGAATGGTTGAAATAGGACCCAGAGTTACCCTGTCAAAGCTGGTTTGGGAAGACCCATCATGAAGGCTCATGCTGTCATCCGCCTAAATTTTTCGTCAGAAAAACAGTTGCAAGTAGTTTTGCAGGCATTGAAACCCGAAACCGAAACTTCATCTACTCTTCGCTCAAAAGTTCACATGACAACTGAAAATCAAAGTTTGGTCTTGGATTTCAGGGCAAAAGACACTTCCGCATTAAGAGCAGCAATAAACTCTTATTTGCGGCTGATCGGAGTGGCAATGAACCTCCAAAAATTCACAGAATAAAGTTCATAGTAATGTTTTTGTGGTATGCCTAAAGATTTTAAGTAGTTGTAAACTATCATAGTTTATGCTTCAGACGCGGCTTCCTATCGTTGAGGTATCTCCTGAAAAAAGAAAGAATCTAGATAAGAAGCTGAAAGAGATTTATTAATGCAACAGATAGCGAGTTTTCCCATTGACTTGAATGATTTCCCTGATACTCTGAAGACAAAGCTTAACCCTCTAGTTGAGGAGTTGATGAAAAGCTATGATGCGACATCCAACGAGAAAATCAATTCGAGAGCTGATGGAAACATAATCAGAATAAAAGAGATAATGCCAAAATTCTCTAAGAAAATTATTGACCAAATTGATGATATATTAGCAGAATATTTTGCTTTCTCTGAAAAAGAAAGAGAGTTCATAAAAGACTTCGACATAGACTTCCGAATGTAAATTTTGATGGGACGTTTTTTGGTGAAAAGGCTTAATATGCGCCAAGTTATTTAAGCTGGAAGAATTCAGAGACAAAGGTTTGAGGAGTATAGGATGAGCGAAGATATTTCGAGACTTCCACCCCAGATTCAGCAACGGTTGCTCAGGCTTCAACAGTTGCAACAGACATTACAGGGAGTAATGGCTCAGAAACAGCAGCTTGAAATGCAACTCACCGAGGTTGAGCAGGCAGTAAGCGAGTTAGAGAAGCTGAATGAAACCGCGGTGATCTACAAATCCATTGGCGCACTTCTTGTCAAGTCAGAAAAAGACAAGGTTACAACAGAGTTAACTGAACGTAAAGAACTCGTGAAGATGAGGGTTGACGTTCTAGCCAAACAGGAGGAGCGCCTTCGAACCCAAGTGAAGGACCTACAGGAGAAGCTGCAGCGGGACTTGCGTCCAGTATCTGGTTCTGCTTAGGATGAAAATCGCTTGGCAGAGAATGGCATCCCTGAACTCACTCTTGAACAAGTCGAGGAGCTATGTGAAAGGGCGGAACAGGCTGCCCGGGAATACGTCCTATCCAAAGTATCCACTAGCAGAATAGCCACCCTCGACGTCACAGTGGACGCCGAAGGAACAAAACCCATAACCGTAAACGTTGAAGTAACCGTTGTTCTATCGCCCCTCATGAAAGACTTCGATGTCGAAACACTGACAAAAGAAGCAACAAAACGAGCATTCGCTCAAATTGAAGAATACTTGAGGGAACTCGAGTGCAAATCCACGAAATATTAGCCCTAATAGACAAGCTGGACGCCAAACTAGTCGTTCTTTTATGTCACCACAACGCTGACCCAGATGCCATAGGCGCCGCCTACGCCTTCAAAGGGTTACTGAAGCGTCTGAGACCCAGCTTAGAAACTGAGATTGCGGCGGCTTCGGGACCCAGCAGGCTCTCCAAATCGATGATGACTGTTCTGCCCCTAGAGCTTTCTGCTCAGCCTCGCATAGAAGAAGCTGACCTAATTGTTTTACTTGACACCAACACTATTCAGCAGTTGGATGAATGGTGCGAACGAATCAAACCTGATCGCCCCCTAGTTGTGATCGATCATCATGCGAGTCACCCCGAAACCGAGCGATTAGCAGCCCTTTCTGTGGCAGACGAGACTGCCTCATCCACATGCGAGGTAGTCTATCGTCTCTTCAAGGAGGCAGAAGTTAAACCAGCCCCAGACGAGGCGAAAGCACTCTTTCTTGGAATAGCCTTTGATACAAGACATTTCGTCATAGCCACTTCTGACACCCTCAAAGTTGTGGCTGATCTTGTAGAAGCCGGAGTAAACGCCCAAGAAACCCTTCCCGTTCTCTCGTTACCGATGGACTTTTCGGAGCGCATAGCACGGCTGAAGGCTGCTAACAGAGTGAAACTCTTAAGAATAAATGGTTGGCTGATTGCACTTTCTCACGTCAGCGCCTATCAAGCCTCAGCATCCCGAGGACTTCTCGCATTGGGAGCCCACCTTGCAGTCGTCGCTGGCCAAAAAGCTGACAAAATTCAGGTCAGTTTTAGGGCTTCTCGCGAATTCCATGTTGAGACTGGAGTCCATCTGGGTCGCGATTTGGCAAAGCCTTTAGGCGATTTTCTTGGCGGTATGGGTGGAGGTCACTCGGTTTCGGCTGGAGCGAATGGTGTTGGATATATAGAGGATTGTCTCGAGTTTTGTGCGGAACTGCTAAAAAAGAGGTTGCACTAACCTTTTTTTGAGTAGCTACTCTTAAATGGATATAAAAAGTTGCAATAAGCTGGCTGGTTAAACATTGGCTGTAATCGAGACCAGAGATCTAACATACACTTATCCGGGTGCAACAAAGCCGTCCATCGAAGAGGTATCGATAAACATCAACAAAGGGGACTTCGTCATCCTAACAGGCCCCAGCGGCTGCGGAAAAACAACCCTTTGTCGATGCTTCAACGGTCTCGTACCCCACTTCTACAACGGGAAACTAGAAGGAGAAATCGTAGTCGCTGGTCTCAATGTAGCTGATCAGCAAATCCACCAACTTGCCCGTCACGTAGGACTTGTTTTCCAGAATCCAGAGAACCAGCTTTTCGCCCTGTCAGTTGAAAAGGATGTGGCTTTTGGTCTAGAAAACTTCGCCATGCCTCGGGATGAAATGCGAAAGCGGGTTGATTGGGCACTCCAAATGGCAGGCATAAGTGAGCTTAGTGAAAGGCCTCCCCATGAGCTTTCAGGTGGACAGCAGCAGCGGGTCGCCATAGCCTCTGTGCTGGCTATGCAGCCTGACATCATGATACTCGATGAACCCACCTCTTTTCTTGATCCGGTGGGAGCCGAAAAAATATTCGATGTAATCAACGAATTAAACAAAAAACTGGGCATCACGATTATTCTGGTTGAACATCGGCTTGACCTCGCCGCAAAGTACGCCAATCACGTTATTGTCATGGACAACGGCAGGGTCGCCTTAAATGGTAGTCCTAGAGAAATCTTCACCTCCGAAAAAGCTCGTCTGATTGGTGTCGGCATCCCAAAAGCGACAAGACTTTATCAAGATCTCAAAAAACATGGAATACAGCTGAAAAGTGTTCCAGTGACCACAGAAGAGACAGCAAATCTTTTACGGGAGGTCCTGAAGCATGATTGAAGTCAAAGATCTGTATTTCACTTATTCTACCGGTCTCGAAGCCCTGAAGGGAATAAACCTTACCATTGATGACGGAGAATTCTTGGCTGTCATGGGGCAGAACGGGGCGGGAAAAACTACTCTGGTTAAACACTTTAACGGGCTTTTGAAGCCAACCAAAGGCGAGGTCCTAGTTGACGGGGTAAGCACCCGTGATGTGAGCGTGGCTAAACTAGCTCGAAACGTTGGTTTCGTGTTTCAGAATCCGGACCACCAACTATTCAGTGAGACCGTGGAGGGCGAGATTGCTTTTGCCCTTAAAAATTTTGGTTTTGAAGAGGCAGTTAGAGAGAAGCAGGTTGATTGGGCTCTGAATCTGTTGGATTTAACTCAGTATCGGAAGACGTCTCCTTTTATGCTCAGCGGCGGAGAAAGAAAGCGGGTTGCTTTGGCTTCGATCCTCGCTTGGGATCCTAAGGTAATCATTCTGGACGAACCGACTATTGGTCAGGATCATCAGCAAAAGGAGAAACTGCAGCAATTCATTCTGCAACTAAACGCCCAGAAGAAGACTGTTGTTGTCGTCACTCATGATGTAGAGTTTGTGGCTGAATGCAGCCCTCGCGTAATATTGATGAGTCAAGGAAAAATTTTGGTTGACGGCATAGCGAAAGAGATTTTGACAAACCCAAAAGTGTTGGCGCAGGCTTCGATTGTGCCTCCTCAGATAACGCAGATTTTTCTGGAACTGGCTGATCTGGGGTTGCCAACAGACGTTATAGACGTTCATGAAGCTACTAAGATTCTGTTGGATCGCTTGAGGGAAAGGTCATGAGTGTCTTTGAAGGCTTCAAGTTCAGGAAAGTCTCTTCTGTAGTCCATGATCTAGATCCAAGAATCAAGTTTTTCTTCGTTTCTATCCTGTTCGTGATGGCGATTCTATTCACCAAGCTGATAGCACTGACTGTCCTGTTCTTCATACCCTTGCCCTTTGTTTTTATGGCAAAAGTTAACCGACAATGGTTGCGTTCCTTAAGAGGAGCCGCATTTCTAGCAATCTTCATCTTTGCAACCAACTTTATCTTCGGATACTTTTATCCCACCGCGTTTCAGGAAATTACTCCACCAGTTGATACGCTCGTGGAGTACTTGGTGCTTTTAGAGCGGGCTGCAGCCATGACTTTACGTTTTGTTGTTCTAATCGCGTCCTTTTCAGTGTTCTTTCTAACAACTTCGCCTGACCATCTAGGCTTGGCGCTACAGCAGAGTCACATTCCCTACGAGTTTTGTTTCGCCTTCACCACTGCTGTTCGTTTTGTCCCTGTTCTAGCCGACGAGGCGCAGACCATCATGGATGCCCAGAAGGCCAGAGGATTGGAGTTGGAGCGTGGAAACTTCCTGAAACGAATCAGAAACTACATTCCCATCCTTATTCCACTGATTGTTAGTGCCATCCGAAGAAGCTTAGAGTTAGCGGAGTCCATGGAGTCGAGGGCTTGGGGGGCCAGCAAAAAACGCACAAACCTCTATGAACTCAAACTAAAGAAAGCAGACTACATACTCATCCTAATTTCTGTTCTGATGCTGATTCTCGCGATTTACGTCTGGCTGTATGTTCCTATTCCCTCCTTGACTACCTTACTTTCTCTCTAAACCTCTCTTTTGGACTCAAGTTTGTGGTGAAAATTGTTTGTTCAGACCTTTTCATGAAATGTTAGAAAAGACTTTTAACATACGAGATAGTTTCCCCTCTCCGTTGTGAAAGCCCTTGAAATGGTTGATGGCTGCGTCTGAAGAGATTCTGTCCGGTGCCAGAAAGGCAATGACTGAGATTGATCTGGAGAAGGTAGAAAAATTCATCCAACTAATCTTGGATTCAAGAAACAAGAAAATCTTTGTTGTCGGTCAAGGACGAAGCGGCTTTGTTGGACGCGCCTTTGCCCTCCGGCTCATGAACATGGGATTAGCCGTCTACTTTCTAGGCGAAACAATCACACCCGCCGCTGGAAAGGAGGACCTAATAATAGCAATTTCAGGGTCAGGAACAACCAAAATAACGTTGACTGCCAGCTCGACAGCCAAAGAGATTGGCGCACAGGTGGTTGCCGTCACCTCTTATCCCGAGTCTCCATTGGGTAGCCTTGCTGACCTCACCATGCCCATTGGCGGTAGAACGAAACTTGGCTGGCCCATAGAGGAGGATTATCTGGTTAGGCAGATTCTTGGCGAAAGCGAAACTTTGTCTCCGCTGGGGTCAATCTTCGAAAACAACTGCATGATATTCCTTGACTGCATGGTTGTTGAGCTTATGCATCGGCTCGGAAAAACCGAAGATGAGATGAGAAAACTTCACGCTACCCTCGAGTAGCTGTGCTGTTCCTCAAACAAAAAGCCATTGAACTTTTTCTTCTGCATGTTTGCTTTTCTTTTATGCTCAAATAAAGCTGAGAAAAAATGGGCGATCAGTCGTAGCCTTACCTCTTCCGTCGTCTCTGTCTCTTCTTCTTCACTCGCTTCTGTTTCTTTTTAGCGGTCTTTTTTGTCATGCCGTGATGTCTTGCCATAATGATCGCGTTTCCTTTCGGTTACTTTTCCTAAGGTGTGCTTCATAAAGTTTACGTGCGATTTTAGCTGTTGTGGCTGCCATTCAAGTTTTTTGATTGCTGAAAGTCCACAACCTGTCTGCTCATGAACTTTAAGCATATCTTACTGTGGCACTCGGGTGCATTGTTTTGCTTTTGTTGTCATCCGCTTTCCTGCTGTTTCACTGTTTACTGCAGGTCAAGCGTCTACTGGTCCTCAGCATTCTCTGTTAAGGACCGTAAGCTGTTTCAGAGTCGCTCCATCTCATCATCACGAGAGTTCAGAATGGTGTCCCTCATCACATACTACAACGTCTAACATGAAAGCTTAAAACCTTGCCCTTTAGTCTCGATTCGTAACGACCCGCAGAAACGGAGGAAACCTTTTTTCCCGATTATTTTGTGCTCAACTTGAACTCCTTATGGATTGCCCGAACTGTCTCTTCCCCGTCCTCTTCTTTGACTACAAATGAGACGTTAATTTCAGATGAGCCCTGCGCGATCATGCGAACGTTAATGTTTTCCCGTGCAACGGCTGAAAATATCCTTGAAGCCACTCCAGGAATTCCCTTCATCCCCGCCCCCAAAACCGCGATTACACACACGTCATCTTCGGACATGACTTCGCAAATAAAGTCTCTGCCCAGCAGTGCTATCTCCAGCGTGTTAACTGCCCGTTCCAGAAGGCTTCGTTGAATCACCAATGAAATGTTTGCTTCTGAGACGCTCTGAGAGATCATCAGGATGTTGATGCTTTCTCTTCCAAGCACCTCGAAAACTTTTGCGGCTGTCCCGGGCGCGCCGACCATGCCTGCTCCGCTGACCGTTATCACCGCAACATTCTTGACTACGGTTACGGCTTTCACTCCATCTTTTGTTTTGATGTGCTCATCTTGCACTATCAGGGTTCCCGGATTGTCTGGGCTGAACACGTTTCTGATTCTGACAGGTATTCCCTCTTTTCGGGCTGGCTCCAAAGCTCGGGGATGCATTGCTTTGGCTCCGAAAATCGTTAGTTCTGTGGCTTCTTGGAAGGACATTTCAGGAATAGTTTTTGCTTCTGGAACAATTTTTGGGTCAGAAGTCATCAATCCGTCCACATCTGTCCATATCCAGATCTCGTCAGCGTCTAATGCGGCTCCCACGATAGTGGCGGTGTAGTCTGAGCCTCCCCTGCCCAGCGTTGTGGTTTCTCCGTTCTGAGTTGCCGCAATAAAACCCGTTAATACCGGAACGGTTCCCTTCTTCAGCAGAGGCTCAAGGTTCTTTTTGAGCTGAAATCTTGTAAAGTTCATGAGGAGACCCGCTTCCCCAAAGTTGGAGTCGGTTACGATTCCTGCTTCTCCTCCGGTAAGATGCTCAGACTCGAGTCCAATGTCTTTGAGGGCTCCACTTACGATGGGCGCAGACAATCTTTCCCCAAAAGAGAGAACTGTGTCTCTCGATTTTGGTGTAAGCTCGCCGACAAAAACGATTCCCGTCAGGACCTGCTCAAGCTCACCTATCCTTGCTTTAACAACCTGCTCAGTATCATCTTCTAACTGCTTATCTTCAATGGCTTCTTTTGCAGTAGCCAAGTGTCTTTCAAGTATTTTCTGCTTGAATTTGTGAATGTATTCGCGGTTTCCCTTTTTTGCTTCCTCTGCCGCTTGGATAAGCTGGTTTGTGATTCCTTCCAAGGCTGAAACTACGGCAACGACCTCGCAGTCGCTGTTTCTGTTGTCTGCTATTAGTTTGGCTACGTGGCGAATGTTTTTGCCATTAGCTACAGAGGTACCTCCGAATTTCATCACTATCTTCTTCAAGTCCTTTTCCTCCCTCTTTATGTTATCATCTTGTTTGCCATGTTCTGTTTTATGTCCAGTAGATCCCGTAATACTGCGCTGGCGGTTTCCATTCCGCCCGCCCCACGTCCAATGATTGTCTGTTCGCCCGCGGATTCTGAGACGAAGGTTACGGCGTTGAGTGCTCCGTCAACTGCCAATGGATCATGTCTGGATATTTGTGTGGGTTCCACTTTTAGGGTTTCTCCGATGGAGCCTATGAGCTTAATTGTACAGCCCTTCCTTGCGGCGTCCTCTAAATCCTTGGATGATACGTCTCGGATGCCCCTGATTTTAACGTCTTTGATGGTGACTTTCTTGTCCATTATCCAGTTTGCCATGATGACCAGTTTGGCGGCTGCGTCATAGCCGTCAACGTCCATGGTGGGGTCAGCCTCAGCGTAACCAAGTTTTTGTGCACCTTTTAGGGCTTCATCGAACGTGATGTGCTTCTCATCCATCTCTGAAAGAATGTAGTTTGTGGTTCCATTCAATATGCCGCTGATGGAAACTATCCTGTCGCCTTGGAGACAATTCTTGGCGAACTCCAGAATCGGAGTTCCCGCGCCCACGGTTCCGCTGAACCGCAAGTAAACTTTGTTGTAGTCTGCCAACTCTGTCAGGGCTGGCAAAGCCAAGGCTAGAGGTCCCTTGTTTGTTGTGACTACATGTTTTCCTGTTCTGAATGCTGTCTTGATGTAGGATAATCCGGGTTCTGCAGTTTCGATGTTGGTGGGTGTCACTTCAACCATGGCTTCAGCCTCAACGGACTCTATGGCTTCGATTGCTGACATGCCGGGACATCCATGTTGGCTGCATGCTGATACTGTTCCTTTTTCTTTTTTCAGGGATAGCATCTGCTCTAAGTCTAGCCCCTTCGGGTCTATGGCTGCTCCCTTCTTGTCGACTATGGCTACGATTCGGGGGCGGAAGCCGTACTTTTTGGCAAGCTCCCTCTTTCTCTGCATGATGATTTGGGCGAAGCTTTGCCCGACTACTCCCCATCCCACCAAGATTATCCTCATATTTCCGTTCACTCTGCATCTTATGTTTACGCTTGTGTGTTGAATCTTCTCTATTACAGTTACGTTTTATAAATAATAATCGCGGTTCGAAAAGTGCCAAGTCACTTTTTTCCATCTTTTCCTCAAGAGCCTAGCAGAAAATGTGATTCTCTTCACGATTGCTTATATAATCCGGAGCGATAAGTCCAAAACGGTGCTACGACAATGAGTGATTCTGAGGATGTGGAGTTCAGGGATGCCTTCAAGCGCTGGGCTGAGCAAATAGATTGTCATCAGTATCAAATTTTTGTGGAAACTGCCAAAATTGTGGAGTTGCTGAAGCAGAAGAAGGTGTCTGCGAAAACAAAGAACGAGATGATCATCGTAGTTAAAGGTTTGCAGGCAACCGTGAAGTCCGTCTCTAAGGTGCTGTCAAAGTACATCGAATAAACGAGACAAGCATTCTGCTCGATGCTCTATCCTCTAGTTCCAAAGGTCACTTGGCGACTGCTTTTCCAAGAAAAAACGACATAAACGCTTCTCCCTCTATCAAACCAAACCCGCCCTTCTTGGCAGAGTCTTCATCAAACTGTTTCACTCCATCAGCTTTGACAATTGGAGAGTAAATTGCGAAGGGCACAGGGTCTCTCGTATGCGTGCCAATCCTGATGGGCGTCGGATGATCAGGCAAAACCGCGACAACACACTCTTCTTTTAGTTCGTCCAGTATGTGTCCGAGCAGTCTTTTGTCCAAGTCTTCTATTGTTTTCACCTTCAACCCGTAATCTCGGGAATGTCCTGCCTCATCTGGCGCCTCAACATGAACAAAAACCACATCATTATTTTCAAGAGCTTCTAATGCATACTCTGCTTTTCCTTCATAGTTCGTGTCATACAATCCAGTGGCACCCGGGACGTCAACGATCTTCATTCCAGCGTAGACTCCAATTCCTTTAACCAAGTCAACAGCAGAAATAACCGCAGACGTTACACCATACTTTTCCTTAAACGTGGGCATGACTGGTGTTTTGCCGCCGCCCCAAGGCCAAATCATGTTTCCCTGTCTTTTGCCCGACTTTTTTCTGGCAACATTGACGGGGTGGTTTTCCAGAACTTTCTTGGAATCAAGAATCAGCCTATTCAGCAAGTCAACAGTGCTTTTCTCTTCTTCAGAGTTGGCTTGTGGCAAAATCTTTGAGATTTCAGTTCCTATGGCATCGTGGGGTGGCGTACACTCGATAATTTCTTTGTGCATATAGTTTCTTAAGATCAAGAAATGTCTGTAACTTAAACCAGCAAAGAACTCTACTTCGCCCGGTTTTTCCATTTTCCTTTTTAGGGCTTCTATTAGTTCCGCGGATTCGTTGTTTGATATGTGATCGGCAGAATAATCGATTAGGATTCCGTCTTTTTCTGTTATGAGGTTGCATCTGTACGCTACGTCATTTTCGTCTAGCTTAATTTTTCTAGCAGCGGCTTCGAATGGTCCTCTTCCAGTGTAATATCTCGTGGGATCGTAACCTAGAACTGAAAGGATTGCGGTGCCTGAGCCGGGTGTCAATCCGTTTGGCACTGTTTTGAGGAGTCCGTTTCGTCCTTTGGCTGCAATCATGTCCATGTTTGGCTTGTTTGCCGCTTGGAGAGGCGTTTTATCGTTTAATTCGGGAACAGGATAATCAGCCATTCCGTCTCCAACAATGAGTAGATACTTCATTTGTTTATCCACAATCCTTCTTATGCCGCTTCTAGGTTCAGTTTGATTACACTTGTTTTGTGGTGTCTTCCTGTATCTCTTTTTCGTTTTAGGTGCTATTTTTTCTTTCTATGGTAAAGACAATCTGATGTTTACTAAGGGGATCAACATTTAGAGTATACTCGGGGAATTATTAGTTAGAATTCATAAACAGTTTATTGTTTGCTGTATCAGTTCTGACCATGGACCCTACTGAATTCATTTTCTTAATTCTGCCTCTAGCCGCCTTGGTGACAGTTCTTGTAGTTGTAGTGCTTTTCCTTGCACGAAAGGAGGATACTGTACGACATAAAGAGGTGGAAGCGCTGAACGAGTTGATGCAAACAGGAGTATTGAACAAAGAGAACTTCTACATGATGCTTCAAGATCTAGTTCAAAACAAGATGATCAAAAAAGACTCCTGTGAAACGTTGGGAAAACTGCTTGAAGAATCCTTCAATGAAACAGAGGAAACATCTTCCCAATCATAGAACATGTAGCTGCATTATGTAACTCAGACTTGGAACCGTCCATTTTTTAGTATCATAACTGTTCCACTATCTTCTTTGGTCGCCTTTACTGTGGGGTCGGAGATAAGCATGTCCATGTGATTTGTTGACGGGTTTTTGCCTCCGGGCATGTCCGTGTTTGCCCCAAAAGCCACATGAACTGTTCCCAGCATTTTTTCTGCTTCAAGAAACTCGTCTACAAACCTTGCCTTCGGATTGATTCCGAATGCGAACTCTCCAACAACGTCGGACCAGTCGTCAGTCGCAAACGTTTCTTCGACTCTGCGCAAGTGGTCTTTGTCCCGTGAAAACACGTTTTCTACTCTGCCGTTCTTGACTGTTACTTCTACTGGTTTTCTTAGTTTGCCGATTCCGCCAATCGCCATGTCGCACACAAGTTTTCCATTCAACGAATCTTCGATAGGAGCAACGATGACTTCGCCCGTGGGAAGATTCATCCATTTCATTGTCTGCCAGTCCAGTTTCGTGTCAGTGAAGAATTTCCTGTCCTGTATGCTTAATGTCAGGTTGGTTCCCGCTGGATTGCGAATCTCCACTGTTACTATATCTTCTAAGGAGCGAATGAGCTTCTCTGCGTAACCTTGCATGCTCTTATGTTCTTCTGGCGTAAGGGCTAGGGCGCCTTCAGTGAGCATATCTAATGTTACTCCAGGGCAGTGTCCCAGACGTGCTTTGTGGTCGTGCGTTTCTGTTTTTATGAGTTTTATTCGGAATGGCGTCTCTTCACGGTTACCCCGTAATAGGTTGATGTAAATGTCTGGTTTCTGGGTTAGAATCTTCTGGAGACTATCTGGGATTTCTGTTCGCGGTTCTTTGGGTTCTTGAAGCGCTACGAGTCTTGTCCATAATCCGAGGGAAAAAGCGCCGTTTGCGAAGGCTTCTCCAACCTCAGTTTTTTCTTTGTCACAGACTATGAGTATTCTTTCGCCGCTGCTGGCTTCGAGAACGTTTTCTAGCGCGTTTTTTGAGGCTTCCGAAGCCTTCAAGCCACTCATCTCGATGGCATATTAATTATGGTCTGTTCAATATATGAACTGTTCAGTTTTCTCTTTGCTTGCTGTCTGCGTGTCTGGTGACTTGGATTCTAGCTTCTTCTCTAGCTGGTAAATCAGTAGTGTACAAATTAGAAATCCGCCGCCGAACCCTGTGAAGAGTACGCCTGCTAGGAATGTTACAAAGTATTGGTTAACCATCAGAATTTTTCCAAGTAACGTTGCTGGCTGCTCCAAGCTGTTTGCCCACAAAAACATGCCAAGCCCAGCTACGAACATAACAAGTGCTCCACCAAGTGTGACCTGCCACTCTTTCATAAGACTCACCGATGATGCTTATTTGTTGAGGCTCGTTTTTATCTTTTTCCAATCTTCTGTTTTATGAGGCTACGTTTGTAACTGGATGGTATTATCAACGCTTGTCTCCTATTAATCACCATTATCCCGCTTTTTGTGTTTCAAGTAAAGGTAGCCAACAATAGCAACTACTGCTACCACTAATAAAGCTGCAAGAACGTAACCATACTCTGTCGGATAACTTGTGCCTAAGAAACCAGAGTTTTGTTTCGTCTCCTTGCTTTCAGTGAAGGATATCAGCAGGTCTCCTGGAAGTTGTTTAGAGTACTCGGAAACAACTTGAAGCGTCACTGTTTCTGCCGTCCCCTCTTTTGTGACCGTATACTCTACTGGATTCAATGTGCCGTCAGTTGCTATTGTATTCACTTGAAGGTCTGTGATGCCTGTTTCGAATTTTATGTTGAAGTGGGCTGTGGATTTGTTGCTCCACGGCGACAAGTATGGGTTTATGTTCAGGTCATACAGGAACGTGTAGCTCCCGTTTATCAGCATAATCGGATGTTCGTAATGGATTTTCAGCGTAAACTGGTCCAGAACAGGATAGAGTGTACACGAAATCATTGGCCAGTCACCAATAGCCGTGTAATGCACGACGTTCGGAACGCTTTGGGTGTAGTTGCTCCAGCTGAGTTCTGTTTCATCCACTTTTAATGAGATGTTGGTTGTGCCTGGAGGCGTAGGATAAACCATCGGCAGGGCATCACCATCAAACGTAAACCACGTGTCGCTGATTCCACCTGATTGGTCTTGGCATTCAATACCCGATTTGGTTAGATGGTAGGTTCCGTCCACTTTTGCCCATAAGCTTCCGTTAACCTGACAAATTGTGTAGTTGATGTATTCTTCAGGCATCGTAAGCAAATAAGCTGGAACCGGAATCGCAGTTGCCAATTTTACTAATTGTGTTCCAGTCAGTGCTGAGAACAAAAGTATTGTAGTAAATGCTGTTGCTAGAACCGTTTTCTTGCTCGTTTGCTGTCACCCACCTTTTGGTGCTTAAGGAACAGCAACAATCCGGACGTTGCCACAAAAACTGTTGTTGCAGTGGCCATCGCGTAAACGTGTTCCATTTGTAAGGTTGAACCATAGTAGCCCAAGAAAACTGACAATACTACTAATGGAAGTATCAATACATATTTGTTCATGTTTGATGCTCCAACAATACATTATTTGGGGAACATATCATAAAAGATTTTTTGTAAAGGTTTCTTGACCAAAAATTTATGATAAAGCCTTCGGAATACCTCAGCCCTCCACTTAAAAAAGCCGAAGGTTATGGAAGCAAAATTTCCGAAAAAGTACTGTTTTCAACATACCGCTGTTATTAGGAGCCTAATAGCCCGCCTTCTGCAGTATCTTCTTCACCGAGTTGTATGCTAGAGACGATTCGGGCAGGTCAAGTAGGGGCTTCCCATAAAGAACAAAGTTTTCTACTTCCTTGTCGTAGCTGATTTTTCCCAAGTATTCCAGTTTTGTTCTTTTTCCGACTTCTGCTTCCAGTTGTTCTGGTACCCGGTTGCCTCCTACTACGTAGAAGTTGTTGAATTCTATTTTTACTTCCTTGGCGACTTTGTATGCTCTTTCCACGTGATGGAATGATTTCTGGGATGGGTCAATAATGTCGAATATGTCGTCGACCTTAGAGGCGATTCGTCTGTTTAGGTGTTCCAGTCCGCCTGGAGAGTCAATAAGCACATACTTGTACGCTTTCGTTAAGCCCTCCAAGGCGTTCTTGAGGGCGGTGTTGGGGAGACAGTAACAGCCCTCAATGAATTTTGTTCCAATAGCCATGAAGTCGAAGGATTTTCCCTCGTAGAGTCCAAGTTCCCAGATTTTGCTTTCAATCCTCTTTGATGGAGGAACGCCAACGGTGGTGCCTCCTCCCTCCAGGAAGGTTTCGACAAGCAGTTCGGAGACTGTTTTTCTTCCCTCTTCTTTGAGGTCTACTCCAACCATTTCTGACAGGTTCTGATCTGGGTCCGCGTCGATAAGAAGTATGGGAGTTTCACCTTTTTCAATGAAGTATTTGGTCATGAGGGCAACGAAGGTTGTTTTGCCGCTGCCTCCTCTACCCATGGTGACTAGTCTCTTCATCTATGTCACTTCCAATCTTACAAAAACAGATTGCTTCACAGAATTTATACTTATTCAATTGGCACTGTCTGCTCAACTTTGTAGTCAGTCAAAACCTTGATTGTTCCACGGAAAGCTGCATCAAGTTCTGTGTCGCCAGTGTCAACTTTCAATCTTTTCAGGTTCTTCATTTTGTTCTCTGTCGCAATCACGACTATGTTGTCTCTGCCTACTTTCCTGATTACCTCTGGGCTTATCTGCTGGTTTCCCCTACCGAAAATGAAGCCCTGACCACCAATCGGAGTAACAACAATCTTAGCCTTCTTTCCCTCAATCGCCTCCAGAATCTGCTTCTCATTCACGTCCTTGGCTACCAGTTTCTTGTTACAGAAAAGGTCAACTCCAAGAAGCGTCTTTTTCTCATTCAAGAGGTCTCCTATGGTGCGGGTGGTTGTTCCCGCAGAAACAACATAAACAACATCCTTCTTCATGCCTTCTATGACGTAGACTGCTATCGCCGCTTGGTTACGCAACTCACTCTCCGTCATGGGAGACGCCATCTTGGCTCCCTGAATCAAACTTGGCTCATAGGGACTAAGCAAGTAACCATGCAGCCTCGCAGAAACTCTGCCCTGCCGGAAAGCCTCCTCATCTATGTCCATCACCTCAGCCTCCCAGAGTGGTAGTTGTTTTCTCAGGAACCTTAGGGCAATCCTTGCCGCAGCCTTGGGGTCAACAGCAAAAACTGCACTGTGCATCTTAACTCCGGTTGGAACACCCAAAACGGGAATTTGCTTGTCAACAGCGTTCAGCACATCTCG
>Ga0307379_10003935_pt1 | contig 21367 bp, 15 predicted proteins | sample UN2MG_FD_202237 | JGI IMG/M metagenome (GOLD analysis project Ga0307379, IMG submission 202237) | Soil microbial communities from Risofladan, Vaasa, Finland - UN-2 | ecosystem: Environmental > Terrestrial > Soil > Coastal area > Acid sulfate soil | place: Finland: Risofladan, Vaasa | collected... | reverse complement strand
GACGCCGCCCTTACGGCCGGCGCCGCCGCTCAGCTACTCGGCGGCTGGGCCCTTACCGAGACCGGACTTCCACCGGTAAGCCGAGCACGGCTTGTCTGGACACACCATCTCCTCGGTCAGTCCAAGCGCGAACCTCCCTTCGATGCCGGCTGGGCCGCCCTCTGCTTCGCCCTTCTGATGCCCGCGACCCTGGCCCTCCTGTTTGGCGGCGCCGCCGTCTTTGCCACCCATCCATATGCGGCTATCATCATCCTTTTCCCCTTCACCTTTGCCGGCGCATTCTTCGCCGAGGTGTTCCGGCAGCGCGCCGCCGACAGCGCCCGACTCTATCATGCCGACCTCGCGGGCGCCGCCGCAGCAGCCCTGCTGGTCGTGCCCCTCATCAGTCTCACCGGCCCGCTTCATCTCGTGTTTCTGCTGGCCGGAATCGTCGCCGTGGGTGCGGCCCTATGGAGCGCATCCCAGCAGAACGGGGCCATCCTCCGGGCGAGCCTTCTCGTCGGTCTCGCCCTCTTCCTCTGCTGGCCGCTCAGCATCCAGACAAATCTCCTTCGCCTCCAGCCCCTCCGCGACCCGCCGGGCGGGGTCGCGAAGCTGATGATGAGAGAGCTGGCCGACCGTGCAGCCCGGCCTATCGTCATCGATACCGAATGGACGGCCTACGCCCGCACCGACTTCGTCCGCTACCCCCTGCCCGAGCAGGAAGCCTATAGCCTTCATCTCTTCACCGATGGCGAAACCCCCTCCAATATGACGCCCTTCAGAGGCCGTCTCGACCAGGTCTCCTATCTGCGCGGAGACCTGCCATACCTTGCCTTCGACCTCTCACCCCACCAACGCTTGCTCTCGATTGGCCCTGGCGCCGGCCTGGATTTCCTCTGGGGCCTCCTCGCCGGGTTCCAGCGCCTCGACGGAGTGGAGATCAATGATTCCGTCGTTCACCTCATGGAGCGATACCGCAAGGTCAACGGCGATCTCTACCACTATCCCGGCGTTCGCGTCACGGTGGAGGACGGCCGGAGCTTCGTCAGGCGCTCTCAGGATCAATACGATCTGATCGCCAACTCTCTCACCCAGACGGCCACCACCGGAAACCTGGGCCTCTCTCTGGTCGAGTCATACATCCACACCAAGGAAGCCTTCGCGGAATACTACGAGCATCTCACACCCAGCGGCCGCTACGCCCTTGTGGCCGACTACTACCCCGTGCTGCTCCGCGGCGCCCTCACCGCCATCGCGGTGATGGAGGACCAGGGCCTGCCTGCCCCGGACGCGTGCCGGCGCCTCATGGTGCTCAGTCTCCCCGACGGCGAGCGCGCGCCCACCCCCTATCGCTATCTTCTCGTCTGGAAGAAGTCGCCGCTCACGCCAGAGGACCTCGAGCCGGCGCGCCGCGCCGCTGCGGCAGGCGCGGTCGTACCCCTGTACCTGCCAGGCTCCGGCGGCAACTCCCTGCTCGCCCAAATCGAACGCGGCGAACTGACCACCGACCGCCTCTTCTCACGCGGCCTCTCCGTCGGCGACCTGCGCCTTGATCTCCGCCCCGCCACCGACGACCGCCCCTTCTTTCTGGACCCCTCCCCGGATCTGCCGCGCATGTTGAAGTGGTTCCTGGTCGTTACCCTCGTGATCGCCGTCGCCTACAGCGCCGCCTTCCTGTCGCGCCGCCGCGCGGCCGGCAAACCTCTGCGTCGCTGGGTGATCTACTTCAGCGCCCTTGGTGTTGGCTTCATGATGGTCGAGATCCCCCTCATCCAGAAGCTCATCCTTTCCCTGGGTCATCCTACCGTCAGCCTCGCCGCCGTCCTCTTCTACCTGCTGCTCGGCGCGAGCCTCGGCAGCCGCATGAGTCACGCCTGGTCCCTCGACAGCCTCCCCCGCCGAGCCGCCGTTTTCAGCCTGCTCGCCGCCCTCCTCGTGGCAGTCTACGTGTTCTCGCTCTCCCCGCTCATAACGCTCCTTCAGCCCTGGCCGCGCCTCGCACGATTGCTCATCCTCGCGGTCTTCGTCTCCCCCGTCGGCATCTGCTTGGGAGTTCCCTTCCCCAGCGGCCTTCGCCTCATGGCCGGCCGCTGGGATTCCGACATCCCCTGGATGTGGGGCGTCAACGGCATGATGTCCGTCGTCGGCAGCGTCGCGGCAGTGGCCGGCGCGAAGCTCATCGGGTTCAATGCGTGCCTCTCCCTCGGGGGCGCCATCTACGTCGCGGTCGCGCTCGGGCTTCTGCGTTTCGGCGGGGGCGGCGAACCGCCGGCCGCTCCAGCCGACACCCGACCCCGCCGCCGGCCGGGCGCGGCCGACTCAGACATGCCCTCGAAGCGGCCGCCCACCATCCTGCTCGTCGGGCTACTTGCCGTCGCGGGAGCAGCGCTCGTTTGGGCCGTTCTCCTCCGGCCCGGCGCGCGCACCGGCGACAACGCCCTCGCACTCGGCGGAATCACGAGCGACTGGACGCCGCTGCACCGGGCGGCATTCGGAGGCGATACGGAGGCCGTCGACGCGATCTTATCCGCGGGCGTGCCCGTGGATGTTGTCAGCCAATCCGCGCTCGGGTGGACACCCTTGCACGAGGCCGCTTTCGTCGGCCATCCCGATCTCGTTGGGCACTTGATCTCCCGCGGCGCCAAGGTCGGGACCGGCACAGCTCGCGGGCGCACCGCGCTCCACCTGGCCGCCTGGCTGGGCCATGCCGACATTGCGAAAATCCTCCTGGAGCATGGTGCCGATCCGAACGCACGGGATCGCGTTGGTTGGACGCCCCTCCATGACGCGGCGGTCATGCAGGGCAGCGCCGACCTGGCGAAACTGCTGCTCTCAAAGGGTGCCGACATCAAGGCCCGCGACAACGAGGGTCGGACCCCTCTCCACTTGGCCGCCTGGATGGGGAAGGTCGACGTGGTGGCCCTGCTTCTCGCCAGCGGAGCCGAAGCCGACGCCCGGGATGAAGAGGGGCTCACTCCCCTCGCCCTGGCGAAGCAGCGCGGGAACACTGAGATCGTCCGCCTGCTCAGCGGCGAGGAGTAGCTGGCACGGGGCGCGCAGTCAAGTCAGGCACACGGGAGCCGGCCGGCGCGCCCGGCGCGCCGCGTCACCGCTGAGGCCGGGTATCCAGCGCGACGATACGGCGAGCGATCTCTGCCACCTTCTCGTTGGAGCGGCTGCTGGTACGCTTGAGCCACCTATAAGCCTCTTGCTCGCCCACCTTCATGTCACGCATGACGATGCCTTTGGCGCGCTCGATCAGCTTGCGCGCATCGAGGCTCCGCTTCAGGTCGCCCACTTCGCCCTGCAACACCTTCACGTCACTGAACCGAGCCTGCGCCGTCGCCATCGCAGCCGCCAGCCGCTCGCACGTGATGGGCTTCACGAGGTAGCTGAACACGCCGACCTGGGCCGCGTCATTGATGAGCGATTGCTCCGTGTGCCCCGTGACGATCACGATCGGCACCGAGTCCTTCTCCAGGATGACCCGGGCCGCCTCCAGACCGTCCAGCTCGGGCATCCGGATGTCGAGCAGAACGAGATCGGGGCCGGTGAGCCCGGCCATCTCCACCGCCTCTCGTCCGTCTCGCGCCTCCGCCACCACCTGATGTCCGAGAGACTCCGCCATCCGGACGAGGGCCTTGCGAACCGCCTCCTCGTCCTCAGCTACCAGCAACCGCAAGCGTTCCACGTAGCCCCTCCGATAGTGCGCCCCTGGCCGCAGCACCCTCGTGTGAGTTATTCCACAGATGCTGGGCGCTCCGCGGGAGGTGTGCGCCACCGCCAAGCAGAGCCTCTCCCCCAACATGCGGCACAGGTCGCCTCGGCGATCCGCCCGCCGCCATCAGCCGATTGATGTCTGAGAGAAAATCTGCCAATACCGAAGCGACCTCATCTCACCGTTGCATGGGAATTGTGGAATGTTCCTAGTGCCACGAAGGCAAAGCGGGGCGCCCCGTCCGCGGCCCCGTACGCGGTGATACCTGAGTTCCCTCCCTTCGCTCCGTCAGCACCACATTACTGCCTCTTGAGGGAGGCTTTGGCGACATGCACAAGTTGAGACACATGCCAGCCCAGCACGTTCAGGCGAGGCCGACCAACGGCCTGCACTCGCTTCGCACGATTGAGAAGACGCAGCAACGTTTGTGGGCTCTGGCATTTGTGCTTTTCCTGCTCGTCAGCCTGAGTCTGCTCACGTTGGACGCGACTTCCGCTGTGGCCGAACACCTCTTCTCCGACGTCACGCACAGGGCGCGGCTTCTCATCGATCAGTACGGCACCGCCGCCTCGCTGCTTGCACTCGTCCTGCTCGTCTGCGCCTACTTCCACGAGAAGCTCCTCCTCGTTCGGAACCAGAACCGCGAGCTCGTACGGGCGCTGGACGCCAGTGCCGGCATACTCGCCCTGCGCAACCACCAACTCGACACCTGGGATCAGCTCAGCCACCAACTCATAACGAACTTCAACCTGCCAAGGCTGCTGGAGTTGATCGTGAAAACGGCGGCCCAGGTCACCGACTCCGATTGCGCCGCGGTCATCGTCTCCGATCGCGATTCCCCTCACCTGCGCGTGGGCGCCATCCACCAGCGGGGAATGCAGACGGAGCTGGCGAGACGCGTCGCCGCGAAGGTGATCGCAACCGGCGAGCCGATCGAACTCAGGGGGGATTCGCTTCCGGAGGAGTTCGATAGACCTGACCTCGCATGGGAAGATCTAATCGCCCTGGCGGCCACCCCGCTGGCGGCCGCTAACGCCATTCACGGCTGCCTCGTCGTGGGCCGTCTCAGGCCGGCCGAGACCTACCCCCAGAACATCATCGAAGTGCTCGGATCGTTCGCCAACCAGGCTTCCATCGCGCTGGAGAAGGCTCACCTCTACGCCGAAACCCAGTCGCAGCTCCAGAGACTCGGAAAGCTGCTCGAGGAGCTTCGGTTCGCCCAGAGGCGGCTGGGGGATTCCAACCGGGTGAGCGGACCGGAGGAGGCGATGCTCGCCGAGACTGACGGGACCCGGGTCGAATCGGTCAGGAAGACGATAGCGCCCGTGTAGTCCGCCTCTCTCGGCCGGGGCGGACAGCCGCTCCTGCCCAAAGACGCTATCGGCTCGCGGCGCCGAGGATCGGCGCCGGTCGACGAAGTGCCTCACGACGGGCCTCTTCGAAGGGGCCCGTCTGTCTTTTGGTCCGGCGGTCAGGCGCTCGCCGCCCTCACGAGCGCCCCCGCCGGGCCACTGTGTCCCCCTCTCCCCAATGCCCGCAGCGGCGCCGGCGGCCCTATGCCTGGGGACCCATTTCATCACCCACAGAGAGCGGCCTGAGCAGACACACAGGCTGTGGCAGGCGGGTTATGAAATGGGCGCTACGACGACAGCACGCTCCGAATGAAGGCAGCGCTCCTCTCCAGGAGAGGCGCGGGATCCCCGGCCCCTTCACGCTCGACCGAGTAGACACCCGAGTAGCCGGAGTCTCGGAGCACCGTGATGATCTCCGCCATCGGCACCTTCCCCTCCCCCACCGCGCACTGACCCGTGTCATCGACGTCCTTGAGGTGGGTGTGGATCACCACCTCCTTCAGCGTCTCCACCGCCGCCAGCGCGTCCACGCCGCCGCGATAGTAGATCCCCGTGTCCGGGCAAGCCCCCAGGCGCCCCGGATAGCGCTGGGCAAGCTTCAGGATGTCCTCGGGATCGGCCACCGAGTACTTCGGCCCGTGGTTCTCGATACCGTAGGGCATCCCGTACTTCTCCGTCACCTCCGCCAGGCGGCCCGTCAACCCATCCAGCCCTTCGTTCGAGATATAGCCCGTGCACATCGGAGCGCCGAGCGCGTGGCCGTAGGCGAACAGACCCTCGATGTCACTGTTGGGCTCGATGCCGCCAACGCAATAGGAGGTGAGCTCGAGCCCGTGCCGCTCGAAGCTGCTCCTCGCCGCCGAAAGCTGCTCCTCCTCCCATCGCTCGAAGCCGGCAGTGGCGCGCCACAGCTCCACGCACCCGAACCCCAACGACTTCACGGTGCCAAGAAGATCGTCCAGGTCCTCGGGACGCCAGCTCTCCTCGAACCGCCCCTGCGCCACACCCCAGTCCGTTGTCGCGTCGTATCCGCTGAGCTTGTACACCCAGGAGGCAGTAATCACGCCCAGTCTCATCATGTATCCCTCCGCGCCAGCATTGACTACCGGGTTTCCACTCGCTCCCCGCCGCACCTCTTCGATCCCGGCTGTGCCGTAACTCTCAACAGCGGACGAAATGGTAACTCCAAAGGTGAACAGTAATGAATGTCGCCCAAAGAAGTGATGGGCGACATTCATCGGAAAGCCAGGAAATGCCTGAAGAAAGACGTTCGCGCAATGTTACTTCATTGCGCGAACGTCGGTAGAGCAGACATCACTGGAGGAGAGAGGGACGGCGTTGCTGAGGCAAGCGGCGAGGGTTGTGGAGCGGTTTCGGATCATCGAGGCGACGGAGGCTGAGTCGGTGACGGAGGCTGAGTCGGCGACGGAGGCTGAGTCGGCGACGGAGGCTGAGTCGGTGACGGAGGCTGAGTCGGCGACGGAGGCTGAGTCGGTGACGGAGGCTGAGTCGGTGACGGAGGCTGAGTCGGCGACGGAGGCTGAGTCGGTGACGGAGGCTGAGTCGGTGACGGAGGCTGAGTCGGTGACGGAGGCTGAGTCGGTGACGGAGGCTGAGTCGGCGACGGAGGCTGAGTCGGTGACGGAGGTGGCGCATCGGCGAGCGGAAAGAGGATGCGCACCCGCGCCGCGCCCTCCAGCGCCGTGTCCGCCCACTCCGGGAGCGGCGCCCTCGGGTCGGCCGCCAGCCGCAGGCAGGGCATGGGCCGCCAGCCTTCGCCCATGTCCACCTCCACCAGAAAGCGCGCCAGCAGCCGCGCCCGCCAATTCACCGCGGTGAGGTCATCGGCGAGGTAGTCCGGTCGGAGGTGCTGGAAGAACAGCGGCATCAGCCCCTCCCACCGCGCCGACTCCTCCTCCACCGGCCCCAGGATCATCCACTGTGTCTTCGTCCACGCCAGACCCATCTCCGGGCTCAGCGCGTGTCCCACCGGGATGACCTGAAAGGCCCCCAGAAACCCCTCCGGCGATGTCGACACATCGACGACACCGGCGTGGCCCGCCCGAATGCGTCCGATGGCCGAGTAGACCGAACCGGCGAACCGCCCGATGCCCCCCACCGGCCGGATGACCCACCCCAACAGCCGCTGCGACCCGTCGGCGTACCGCAGGCTGACCCCGCCTCCCTCCCGGTTCTCGAACTCCGCCGCAATCGGATACGGCTCCGGCCGCAGCACGATGATCACGAGCACATCGCCTCGGCTCGGCACATACCCAGCCTCCAGTGCCACCACCCTGCCGTCCTCCGTCTCGCGGCAGACCGGGTTCCCCACAAAAGGCGCCTCCCCGCCCCCGAACATCCCGTGTCCCGCCGGTATATCCGTGTAGATCGAGGAATCGGGGCTGAGAAACGACCGGTAGTCCCCCGGCGGCGTGAGAAACTCCCGCGGTAGCATCGAGAAAATGATCCCTCGATCTTCCGCCTCGTTCAGCCCGACATTGATGTGGACTGCATTCACCGCCGTAGCCGCCACCCGACCCGCCGGCACCCACTTGCTCGCCGTGTAGCCTCGCGCGTTCACCCGCGCCGTGTAGCGAACCACCCCACCCATCGGCGCCCACGTTTCTCCCCCATCCGAGCTGGCGGCGATCTCCCCCCCCGCGTCGTTCACGATACGGAGGCGCAGTATCTCCCCCGCGGTGCCGGCGGAGAGAGCCTCCGCCCACAGCCCTGTGGCGCCCGCCGCCAGCAGGGCCAGCGCCGCCGGGAACATCGCGATCGTGTTTCGCAGGCTCATAGCACCCTTCGCCCGAGATAACACCCAGTGACGAGGGATTCTAGCAGAAGAGAGGTGGATCCGCCAGCAACGGGGACTGTCCCGCGCCGATCCGAATCGAGGAACTCGGGCGCGTCGGTCCGAATCGAGGGATTCGGGTGTGCTTATCCGCCCGTAAGACACCGGCAAAGCGAGGGAGAGGAGCGTCGAGGCCCGGCTGACAGGTCCGGTTAGCGGAGTGCCCCGTAATTCTCTTTCTTTTCGCCCCTCTCCCAGCTCGCCGTAAGGGCGCCGCCCTCGAGGAGGGCACCGCCCGCTAGGAGGGCACCTCCCTCTAGGGATTGAGCATTCATTAGACGCGGAAGAGAGTCGATTAGTTCTCGCAGGCCCCGGGCCTCCGCCTGGAGCGCCGGCCGCACTGCCGGGCCTGCGCGGCTTCGGCCCTACAGCAGACGGATCGCCGCCTCCACATTTCTGAGAGCCGCCGCCCGCAGCTTCGCAGCCTGCTCCGTCAATGCTGCTCGCGCCGCCGCGCGCCCCTCCCAGGCCACCCGAATCGCCTGCTTCAGCGTCGCCGAATCGAGCCGCTTCAGCGAAGGAGCCGGCTCCAGCCCGAGTTGCTCCATCAAACCGTCAACCTTCGGATCGTACGAGATCGCAACCAGCGGCACCGCCGCCCCGGCGGCGAAGACGAGAGCGTGCAGACGCATCCCGATCAGAAGGTCGCAGCCCGCCACCAAGGCGAACAGCTCGCGGGCTGGCATCGCCGGCGCCATCGCGGCCGCCTGCGACGGCATCGCCGCCGCCACCTTACGAGAGAATTCGAGGTCCCGGGAAGGCTGCATCGCCACCAGCAGCGGCCGGAGCCCCAGCTCCTGGCACACCGTTCCTATCGCCTCCCCCAGCAGCGCCGCCATCGCCTCGCCGCTTCCTCCCTCTGGATCCGGCCGCAGCGCGACCGCCGCCACCGGCTCCTCACACGCGCTCAGCCCCGCCTTCCGCCGGGCCGCCCCGATCTCTTCTTCCTTCGGTCGCGGCATCAAGAAGGCGAGGTCGGCCGTCACCTCCGCCTGTCGGCCCAACCCCAGATCCAGCAGCGCATCGCGGGAGAGCCGATCGCGCACTGCCAGCACCTCGACTCCGGACAGCACGCGCCGCGCCAGCCATCGGATCACAGACCTCCTTAACGGTCCCACGCTCTGCCCCACGAACGCCACCGGACGGCCGGTGGCGCGGGCAACCCACATCACCGCAAGGTAGTAGAGTGGCGAGCGCCAGCTCGTCACATCCTGGAGCAAGCCCCCTCCCCCGCTGATCACGAGATCGCTCGATCTCACATGGTGGCGTGCCGACAGAAGCCCGCGGGGCACGGCAACCACCCCATGCTCCGCCATCGTGCCTCCCGGATCGCCTGACAGCACCGTCAGCTCCGCCTCCGGAGCAAGCTCCCGCATCCCCTCGATCAGCCCGGCGAGGATCGCTTCATCGCCGGCATTGCCGCATCCGTAGTATCCCGATATGAGGACTCGCGTCGGCCTGCTCATGGCACGCGGGATCGCCGATCGAAGACCGCTCGCCAGACCACGATAACGATCGTCCCGATGAGTGCTCCCATCCAGAGCCCGTTGGCCGTCCGCAGGAGCGACACCGAGAGCGGTGTGTGGAAGTGGCAGAACGTGTTCAGGAGAGAGACCTGCCCCAGTGCCGCCACCAGCGCCGCCAGCGGCAGCCAGGCGCGCCGGCCCCGCAGCGCCAGCGCCACCCCCAGCATCAGGGCCGGATGGCCGAGCAAGAACTCCTTCGTGCGCGGGCGGATGGCGAGCATCGCTTCGAGCACCGCTCGCAGCTTCACCTCGAGCCCTGACGGAGAGACGACGGGCTGGTTCCCACTTCGCGTCAAGGCGAAGGCGACCGCGCCCAGAGCCGCCAGCACAATCGCCGCCTGGAGCGCGTTGATCGGCCGTGAGAGGAACTGCTCGGCCCGCAGCCGAGTGCGCGGCCACCACCGGCCGATCGGTTCGATCCGCCACGGCAGATCGACAATCACTGCCGCGAGCACCACCACCAGCGGAACGAGCAGAGACAGCTTCACGCCGGTGAAGAGGGCGACCCCCGAGAGATACCCGACACGAGAGTACAGTCCCACAATCAGCATCGCGCCCGCCAACGAGATCGCCGAGGCGCCGACCAGCCGCCAGGCCGCCGCCCCGAGGACCCTCCCGAACCCGCCTCGGGGCCCCCTGCTCCCTACTCCCTGCAGCGCCCACACCACCGCCAAGCTCGGGAACACGACCGCCGCTCCCAGCCCTCCCACGCGCGCAACCAGTTCCGGCTTGAGAGAGGCCGCGCCGGTGCCCACCGCCAACGCCATCACCCAAACGAGCCAGGACCAGGCCGCCGAGAGCGACAGGAGGCGACGCAGCAGCAGCATCGCACCCGCCACCACGCCCAGCGCGACCGCTGCTCGCGGCCACCGCGGCGGCCAGCCCTTGGGCCCCGAGAACGGTGCCGCTCGACCCAGCTCGAAACCATCGGCTCGGATAGCGTCGGCAATCGCTTTGACATAGGCGACGTTATAGGCCGCGGGATCGGCCCGCGCGCGCGCGATCAGACGCACGTATACAGCTCGGATGTTGCGCTCGTGGACTGCCCGGGCGTACCGCGGCACCGCCGTCGACGGCGCCATCGTCAGCATGTCGTTTTCCGTGATGCTGTGGACGCGGACCACCCGGTTCCCCAGCCTGCCCGCCAGCCCATCTTCCCCCCTCTGCGCGGCCATCTCGACCAAGCCGAACAGGAGGTCGTGTCGCCCGAGAGACTCGGCCGTGACACCCAGCAGCCCGTCGTAGCCGAGCACCTCTTCCCGGTCGAAGATGATGAGATGCGCGCCGGCGGACACCGCCTGCTCTGTTGCCGCCTCCACCGCGGCCGCGCTGGCGCCCTCGAAATTGCGCAGCCGCGCCACCACCCCCAACCCCGCCGCCTCCGCCGCCGCCACCTGCTCCGGCAGCAGCAGCACCGGTACCTCGCTCAGTTCCTTCGTGGGCATCTGTACTGCTATCATCGGCGGCGGTGAAGCAAGTTCCATCGGGATGTGAGGCAGTCGGGCTGCCATCGAAGGCGCCAGCACCGCGGCCAGCCGCCCGTCCGGCGTGATCAGATTCGTCTCCCCTTCGAGGGATACGGCCAGCAGGCGGCCGTCCTCGACCAGGTCGCCGATGGTCTTCTCCCTTACCGCCAACGAGCAAGCCCCGGCCCCGCGCAGGTCCGCCAGGAACACGGGGAGCGTCGTCCCGGAGGCCGCCGCCACCAGGCGGGCGTCGTCGCCGTCGATCACGATCTCCACCGTCCGGTTGGCCCGCTCGATTCGAGCCCGGCCCAGCGCCAGGAACAGTGCCGCCGCGACCGCCGCAATCACGATCAACACGAAGACCTTATCGGAACGGTCCATACCGCCCCCCTGCTCAGGTGGCAAGAGCGCCGCATTGTAGCACGCCCCAGCGGGGGCGGCAAACCCGGCGGCGAGGGACACGCCTCCGGTGCGGCGAAACACACCGCTCGGTGACCAATGCAGCAGCGGATCGAGCTATGCCGAAATTAGTCCTCGGCGTCGATGGCGGCCAGACCTCCACCACCGCCGCCGTGTGCGACCTCGCCGGCAAGCTGCTCGGCCTCGGGCGGGCCGGGCCGGCGAACCACGTCTGGGAGCCGGGTGGCGTCCCCCGCGCCCGCCGCGCCGTCACCCGCAGCACCGCCCAGGCCCTGCGCGCGGCCGGTCTCCCCCGAGCCCTCATCTTCGAGGCCGCGTTTCTTGGGATCACCGGGACCAAGGCAGACGGCCGCACCGAGCGAGCCCTCGACGGCTGCGTCTCAGCGAAGCGCCTGCGAGTGGAGAACGACATGGTGACGGCCCTCGCCTCGGTCACCGCGGGCCGCCCCGGACTCGTCGTGATCGCCGGAACCGGCACCATCGCCTACGCCGAGAACGCCCGCGGCCGGGGCGCAAGTGCCAGCGGCTGGGGCTTCCTGCTCGGCGACGAGGGCGGGGGATTCTGGATCGCGCGACAGGCCATCGCCGCCGCCTGTCGCGCCTGGGACGGCCGGGGCCACCCGACCGCTCTCACCGATGCCCTCCTGCGCGCCGCCGGCGTCGACGACCTCTGGGACCTCCACTTCCTCATCTACTCCGAAAAGCTCTCTCGAGCGGACGTCGCCTCCCTCGCCTCGGTCGTCCCCGAGGCCGCCGACGCCGGCGACACGGCCGCACGCCGCCTCCTCCGCGAAGCAGGCCGGGAACTCGCGCTCGCAGGCGGAACCATCGCGCGCCGCCTCCGCATGCAGCGAGGCAAACTCCTGGTCGGTATGGTGGGCGGCGTCTTCCGGGGGTCTCGACAGGTGAGGGACAGCTTCCGTCAAGGGATGAGAAAGCAGGCGCCGAAGGCCGTCTTCGCAGAGCAGAGGTTCCCGCCGGTGATCGGCGCGGTGCTCCTCGCCCTCAAGCTGGCCGGCGTGCGGCGCACCGGCCCGGTCCTGGAGAATCTTGAGTCGGCCTCGGATGCTGTGGGCGCGAAGTGAGGTCGGAGGAGGTGTAGCAGAGATGGCCTGTGAAATTCGGTGGATGACGGAAGACGATCGCGATCAAGTCCTCGACCTGCTGGGCGATGTCATGGACGCCAACCGCGGCTACTTCTCCGACAGCTTCAGGAAGAATGGCGCCGCCGCGCCCTCCCTCCTCTGCCTCGTCGATGGCGAGATCGCCAGCCACATCCGCATCTTCGATACCCGCCGCTCGGTGGGGAGCTGCCTCCTTCGCGCCGCGAACATCGGCGATGTGTGCACCCATCCTCGTTACAGGGGCCGCGGCTGCATGACCGCGCTCCTGAGCTGCGCCGCCCAGCACCTCTATCTCCAGGGATACGACATCTCGGTCGTCCACTCGGGCGTCCCCATCTACCAGAAGGCCGGCTGGGTCGCCTTCCCCGAGCCCGAAAACCAGCTCCTCTGGCGGCTCCTCAACATCAAGTCCCTCTTCGCCCGAATCATCCCCGAGCTCCAGGTGCGCCTATCCTCGCTCCCCCAGCCCTTCGAGGGCGTGCTCGCGATGACGTGTCAGGGCCAGCAGGGAATCCTCGATTTCCGAGAAGGCTGGTGCCGTCCCCTGGATTGGTGTCAGTCCCCCGACCTCGCCATCGACCTGGACCAGCTCACCTTCTTTCGCCTGCTCCTCGGGCGCGACACGCCGGAGGAGCTGGACCTGCCCAAGAAGCTCAACCTTTCCGGTCCTCGAGCAGACCTCCTCGCCGCCCTCTTCCCCAAACGGCGGCCGGACTTCTGACCATACAGCTTGGAGGAAGCGATAGTGGATGATGTCCTACGCAGCATACAGGGCGGCCTCCTAGTCTCCTGTCAGGCGGAGGAGGGAAGCCCCTTCTTCCAGCCCGAGTCCATGGCCCGGTTCGCAAAAGCCGCCGAGCTGGGCGGCGCCGTCGGCATCCGCGCCAAGGAGACGGATATTCGAGCCATCAAGGACACCTGCAGCATCCCCGTCATCGGCATCGATAAGGTTCACCTCGAAGGATTCGAGGTCTACATCACCCCCCGCTTCGAGGACGCACAGCGCATCGCCGCCGCCGGCGCCGAGATCATCGCCCTCGACTGCACCCCGCGGCCCCGCCCGGGCGGCGTTACGATGGAAGAGATGGTTTCGCGCATCAAGACCGAGCTGAAGCTTCCCGTCATGGCCGACATCGCCACCCTCGACGAAGCCATCGCCGCCGAGAACGCGGGCGCCGACATCGTCGCCACCACCCTCAGCGGCTACACCACCTACAGCCCAAAGCGCGATACCCCCGACTTCGACCTCCTCCAGGCCGTCATCCGCGCGGTAAAGGTCCCTGTCATCGCTGAGGGCCACCTCTTCACCCTCGCCGAAGCCCGCGCCTGCTTCGCCATCGGCGCCCACGCCATCGTCATCGGCACCGCCATCACTCGGCCCATCGAGCTGACGCAGCGGTTTGTGAACGCCATCAGCTCCGTGTAACCTGATCGCAAGGGGAAATCCGGATGTTCACCGGCCAGGCATTTAGCTCCGTCCGTGCCGCCCTCGACGAGATTCCCATCATCGACACCCACGAGCACTACGGGGATAAGTGGAGCGCGCCCGAGACCACCCTCTACACCATCTTCCGCGAGTCCTACGTCGACTGGGTCGCCCACGACGACGACCTCGAGGACAACCCGAAGTCCCTCGCCGAGTGGATCGAGCCCTGCTGGGACAACTCCTACACCGTCTCCCTCCTACGCGGCCTGCGAAAACTCTACGGCGTCCAGCAGAGGGAGCTTGCCGACCTCCCCTTAGCCGAGCTCGCCGAAAAGGTGAAGGCCGCCTACCAGGATTCAGCCTGGCCCCTGCGGGTGCTGCGAAGAGCCGGCATCAGACATACCATTGTCGATCCTCTCCCCGTCCCCGGATACCTCCACGACGAACCCACCTTCCACCTCGCCCTCCGCTCCCACATGCTCGTTCACGGCTACGACCGCGCCGCCCGCGACCACGGCGGCGACAGCCCTTTCGAATACGCCGCCAAGCTCAGGCACAACATCTCCACCTTCGACGACTACCTGGACTACGTCGACTTCTGGGTGAGCAGCCACAAGAAGAATGGCGCCGTCGCCATCAAGTCCGCGCTCGCCTACGAGCGCGATATCGACGTCGGCCCGGCCAGCAGAAAGGAGGCCGAGCGCATCTTCGACACCGGCACCAAAGACCCCGCCGAGCAGAAGAAGTTCGGCGACTTCGTCCTCGATCTGCTGGCGAAGAAGGCGGCCCAGTACGGGCTGGTGTTCCAGGTCCACGCCGGACTGGCGCGGCAGGAGACGTCACATCCGCGGCGGCTCATGTGGCTCCTCGACAGCAACCCCGACACCGTCTTCGACCTCTTCCACGCCGGCTATCCGTGGATGGATGACGTCCTCGCCATGGCCGGTGAGCGCCCGAACCTCATCGTGGACACCTGCTGGCTGCCCATCATCTCGCCCTCAGCCGCGGTGCGGTTCTATACCGAATACCCGGAAGTCGCATACCGCTCCGATACGCTCCTCTGGGGGGGCGACAACTGGTACGCCGAGGAAACCTACGGCGCCGCGCTCACCTTCAAGGACTGCCTCGCCAAGGCCGTGGCGGATAAGGTCGAAGGGGGCTACTGGACTCGCCGTGAAGGCCTTCGCTTCGCCGAGGGCGTCATGTGGCGCGCCGGCGCCAGATGGTTCGGCCTCGAGATGTAGCCCGGCCGCGCCTCACGTCCCGCTCGCCTCCGGCCCCGGCCCCACGTCCGGCGCCGTTGCTCTCACCACCAGCAAGGTCATATCATCCCGGTGCCGGCCGTCCCGCCCATACTCGATCACGTGCTCGAAGATCCGCTGTGCCATCACCTCCGCCGTCGGCGCGCCCGCATGGCGCCGGATCTCCTCGATAAGGCCTTCCCGTCCCAGCGGCTGATCCCGGCTGTCGAATGCCTCCGTCATCCCATCCGTAAAGAGCACCAGCGTATCCCCTGTCCGGATGGGATGCGTCTCTTCCTCATAGCTGGCATCCGGCACCACGCCGAGGACGATGCCGTGGCACTCCTGATCCAGCGGCTGATCTGAGCCCGCAGCAAAGAAAACCGGCGACTCCATGCCGGCGTTCGCGCACGTGACCTCACCGCTGTCCAGATCCACCACCGCGTAATGCATGCTGATGAACGCCTCCAGCTCCTCCTTCTCCTGCATATCCGACCACACGTCCTGGTTCATATGCGCCAGCACCGCTCCGGGCGAGTTCTCCCGCTTTGCCGCCAGGCGCAGCGCCGACTTGAAGAGAGGAAGGTAGTACAGCCCCAGCTCCTCCTTCGCCCGGACGTCGGCGATGACGATCCCCCACCGGCGCCCGCCCAGCGGGACGATATCGTAGTAGTCCCCCGATACCGTCTGGCCCGATGGGCGGAAACGGAAGGCCACCGCCAGCCCCGGCGTCGCCGGCAGACGGCGCGGGCGCAGCATCTCGTCCACGTGCTGCGCGACCCGGATTCGCTGCCAGTGCTGCCGCAGAGCTGCGCGGCTCAGCAGCAGCTCCTGGCGCTCTCGTTCCTGCACCTCTGTCGCGATGCTCACCACCCCCGCCGTCAGCATCAGGAACAGCACCTGAAGGGCGACGGCTCCCGCCGGCGTCCGGGTGAAACCGGGCGCCAGCGGTGAGTAGCTAATGGCCCAGAGGTAGAGAATGGAGGCGAGTAGGCCGACCCCAAAGGCACCTCCTCGGCGAAACCACAGCCCGGCTACGATCACCACCGCGAAGTACATCACGAAATACCGCTCCCCGACCGGCCCGGCGAAGTAGATCCACAGGCTGATCAAGATCGTGTCGATAGTGACGATAATAGGCCGTGGGAAGGACAATCTCTGCATATGCAGAATGAAGAGCCCGACGTTGTAGACCGCGGCGGCGATAGTCAATATCACCAGCAAGTTGCCCTGCATGCCGCGGGCGCGGGCGAACTGGGGCGAGAGCACCACGATCAATATGAAGATGGTCCGAAACACCGCAACCGCGATCTCGGTATCGCGGCGCTGCAGATCGACCTGGCCTGTGGGAGAAGTTTCTGGAGCTGACATCTCGACCCCTGACGTGTCAGCGCACTTCGGCGACGGCGCGCGGAATCCTGCCCTACCAACAGAGGGGACGGTTCCGGTCGAGCGACGCCTCGGAATGTGAATCAGCGTCCGTGCTGTGGTATAAGTCAAGTAGGGACGCGTCTGGGGAGGCGGCACCAGCGTCACCTGGCGGGCGGCCGGCAGATCGAACTACACGGCCAGTGGGGGGTGCAGTAGTGATGCGTTTGAGCTTCGTTCGGCGGCTCCGGCTGATCGTCTACGGCTGTCTCGCATGCGGCCTTGCGGCGACAGGCGTTTCGCTCGCCGCTCGCGAAGCAACCAAAGACCTCACCACTCTCACCGAGCGACTCGACGAGCTCGCCCAGGAGAAGACCCGCGTTCGGCGCAAGCTCAAAGGCGTCAAGGAGCGCCAGCGCCAGGTCACCCGCCAGCTCGTCGCCCTCGACTCCAGGCTCGAAGAGGCCGAGGCCCGCCTCAACCGCGTCAACCGCAACGTCTACCGCACCCGCTCCGAGCTCGAAGAGGCGAAGGCACAGATTGAGAATGCCGAGGCCCGCCTCACCGAGCAAAAGGACTCCGTCTCCGAACGGCTCCTCTCTGTCTATCAGCGTGGCCAGGCGCGGCCCCTGGAAGTCCTCCTCCAGTCCGCCAGCTTCGCCGACTTCGCCAACCGACTCTATCTCCTGAACCAGGTCATCGCGCGGGACGCCGAGATCCTCGACGAGTTTGCCCAAGCACAGGCGGACGCCGAGGCCTTGCACGCAGACCTCAAACAGCGATCCCAAGAGCTCGAGGCACTCAAGAGCCGAATCGCGGACGAGAAGCAGCGCACCTCTCACGAGAGGAAGAGCACCGAGCGCCAGAAGCAGGACCTGCTGCGCGACCGCGCCGCTTGGGAGCGCGCCCTCGCAGAGCTGGAGCAGGACTCCCGCGAAATCGAGAACATGCTCCAGCGCGTCCAGAAAACTCCCGAGGGCAGGGAGCGGAGCGCCAAGCCCTGGACGGGCAAGTTCCGCATGCCCGTCAGCGGCCGAACCACCTCCTCCTATGGATATCGCCGACACCCCATCTACAAGGTCCGCAAGCTTCACACCGGCCTCGACATCGCCGCCTCCTCCGGAACCAAGATCCGCTGCGCCGGCGACGGCACCGTCGTCCACGCGTCCCGCTGGGGTGGATACGGCAACTGCATCATCGTCGACCACGGCGGCGGGCTGGCCACTCTCTACGGCCATTGCTCCCGCCTTGCCGTAACCAACGGACAGCAGGTCACACACGGGCAGGTCATCGGCTACGTCGGCAGCACCGGCCTATCGACCGGTCCCCACCTCCACTTCGAGGTCCGCAAGGACGGCCGACCCGTTAACCCCGAGCCCTACCTCTGACCGGTCCACTCACCCGGCCCGATCGGCCCGCGCCGTTTGACACACCCCCGCCCCGGCGGTAGAATCCTTCCGCTCGCGCGGCGCGGCCGCCGCCTCCCTATCGGCACGCCGGCGGCTCGATCATTTCTGATCGGAGGACATCCGTGACAGACCTTCTGCTGTATGACACCACCCTGCGCGACGGTGCACAGACAGAGGGCATTGCGTTCTCGCTCGACGATAAGGTCAAGATCGCCCGAAGGCTCGACCAGTTCGGCGTCCATTACATCGAGGGCGGTTTCTCCCACCCGAGCATCCGCACAGATATCGAGTTCTTCTCCCGGATGAGGGAAGAGCCCCTCGAAAACGCCAAGCTCGTCGTCTTCGGCATGACCCGCCGTGCCGGAGCGAAGGCCGATCAGGACCCGGGAGTGCGAAACCTCGTCGAGCTCGGTGCCCCCGTCGCCGCCATCGTCGCCAAAACCTGGGACCATCACGTCACCGCCGCCCTGCGCGTCGATCTCGAAGAGAACCTCTCCATGATCCGAGACACCGTTCGCTTCGTCAAGGATCACGGGGTCGAGGTCTGCTTCGACGCCGAGCACTTCTTCGACGGCCTCAAGCACAACCGCGACTACGCTCTCGAGTGCCTCCGAGCCGCCGCCGAGGCCGGAGCCGACTCCATCTGCCTCTGCGACACCAACGGCGGCATGCTCCCCAACGAGATACGTGACGCCGTCGAGCTCGTCCGCCGGGAGACCTCCGTCCCCCTCGGCATCCACGCCCACGACGACTGCCAGCTCGCCGTCGCCAATACCCTCGCCGCCGTCCAGGCCGGCGCCGTCCAGGTCCAGGGCACCATCAACGGCTACGGCGAGCGCTGCGGCACCGCCAACCTCTGCTCGGTCATACCGAACCTGCAGCTCAAGCTCGGAAAGACGCTCCTCACCGAGGAGCAGCTCTCACATCTCTACGAGACCGCCCACTATATCGCCTCCGTCGCCAACATGCCCCCCCCCGAGCGCGACGCTTATGTCGGCCGCTCCGCCTTCTCCCACAAGGGCGGCATGCACGTCGACGCCATGCTCAAGAGCCCCCGAACCTACGAGCACATCCGCCCCGAGCAGGTCGGCAACGAGCGCCGCTACCTCGTCTCCGACCAAGCCGGCCGCGGCGCTGTCATCTTCAAGGCGCAATCCCTCGACCTCGGCCTCGACAAAGACTCCCCCCAGACCAAAGAGATCATGGAGCGCCTCAAGGAGATGGAGCACGCCGGCTACCAGTTCGAAGGCGCCGAAGCCTCCTTCGAGCTCCTCGTCCAGAAGAGCGTCGGCCGCTACCACCCCCGCTTCGACCTCGAGGGCTTCCGCGTCATCGTCGAGAAAGACCGCGACGGCGACATCAGGACCGAGGCCACCATCAAGCTCAAGGTGGACGGCGAAGAAGAGCACACCGCCGCCGAGGGCGACGGCCCCGTGCACGCCCTCGACAACGCCCTCCGCAAAGCCCTCGAGCGCTTCTACCCCCAGCTCGCGCGCATCCGGCTCACCGACTTCAAGGTGCGCGTCGTCGACGCCCCCGCTCAGGCCACCGCCGCCTCCGTCCGCGTCATGATCGAATCCCGCTCCGGCGCCGACACCTGGACCACCGTGGGCGTCCACACCAACATCATCGAAGCAAGCTGGCAGGCCCTCGTCGACGGCGTCGAATACGGCCTCCTCAAGAGCCTCGGCGAGCCGAACAACTCCAAGTAGGTTCTCCACAGAGGAAAGCGATCGGATTGGGGGGAGCATGCGAGCCATCGGCCCCAGGCCGGCGCCATACTTCGGAGGCTGACATGCGGGTCTTCACCGTCATCAACGGCTACACCGGCGCGCTCTGCCTGCGCGAGCTCATCGACCAGGGACACGAGGTGGTTGCGGTGGTGACATCCCCCCCGTCGCGACCCACCGACACGCCGGAAGAGACCGTGATCGGCGTCGCCAGCAAGCACCTGCTGCCCCTCTACCTGCCCCCCAACGAGGCCGTTGCCCAACCCACGCCTGCGTTCCTCAACTTAATGCGCACCGCCAAACCCGACCTGCTCGTCTCCATGCACTACGCCGCCATCTTCAAGCCCGTGCTCCTCGACATCCCCACCCTCGGCGGCGTCAACATCCACCCCTCGAAGCTTCCAGAAGGACGCGGCATGACCCCCTCCTTCTGGTATCTCTACCTCGGGCGGGACACCGCCTGGACCGCGCTCCACTACCTCAACCCCGGCATCGACGCCGGAGACGTTATCGCCCACGCCTCCGTCCCCATCACCCACGACGACACCGGCCCCACCCTGTCACGCAAGCTATCGGAGGCCGCCTGGATGGCCTTCCGGGAGCACCTGCCGGCCATCATGGCCGGAACCGCCCCCCGCCGGAAGCAGGACCTCTCGAAGGGCAGCTTTCTGCGTTCGGGGTTCGACTGGAACCTGATCGACTGGTCGCGGGACGCCAAAGGCATACGCGGGCAGATTCGATGCTTCACTGACAGCGGAAACCAAGCACACACCCCCATCGGCGGCGCCAGGCTCACCATCAACGACGCCGAAATCGCCGCCCCCGACGACTGCCGCGGCGCCAAAGAAAACGGAGTGCACGGCGAAGTCCTCGCGATCACCGACAACGGCCCCCTCGTTCAGACCGGCGAAGGTCAGATCATCCTCACCGACTTCGCCGTAGACGACGCCAAGCTCCCCAACCTCGCCGCGCGCTCCGCGAGCGCCCTCCCCCTCATACTCGGCTGAGGCTCTCTACTGTCCTTGGTGTTGGTGTTTCGGAAGCTTGCTCCCGACAGGTTCAGCGCGCCCCTACTTCCCCTCGTCCGACTGCCTCTTCCCCTGCTGCTTCTCCCCCGACTGCCTCTTCCGATAATCCTCAATCGCCGACCGCAGCGCCTGCTCCGCCAACACCGAGCAGTGCATCTTCACCGGAGGCAGGCCACCGAGGGCCTCTACCACGGCCTTATTGCTGACCTCCAGGGCTTCTTCTATCGTCTTTCCCTTGACCAGCTCCGTCACCATGCTGCTCGTCGCAATCGCCGCCCCACACCCAAACGTCCGGAACTTCGCATCATCGATCCGCCCGTCCTTGACCTTGATACTCAGCTCCATAATATCGCCGCACACGGGGTTGCCGACCTTGCCCACCCCGTCCGCGTCTTTGATCTCCCCCACATTCCGGGGGTTTCGGAAATGCTCCATTACCTGTTCGCTATACACGCGCATCCGCTCCTATCCAGACCCCACATCCAATCGATTCGTGAACGACACGTTTCCCTCCTGCCCGCATTTCGCCCATCCAAGCTCACCACCCGCCACCCTACCCCGACTTCCTCCCTCCCGTCATCCCCGCCAGCACCCCAACGAACAGCGCCACCTTGAGCGCCGCCATCCACGAGATCTCCCGCGCCACCAGCCCCAGCTTCACCGCCCCGGGAAACAAATCCGGCACCGTCCACGCCCACATGACTTTCAGCAGCAGGAGCACCA
>Ga0307379_10003933_pt1 | contig 21371 bp, 18 predicted proteins | sample UN2MG_FD_202237 | JGI IMG/M metagenome (GOLD analysis project Ga0307379, IMG submission 202237) | Soil microbial communities from Risofladan, Vaasa, Finland - UN-2 | ecosystem: Environmental > Terrestrial > Soil > Coastal area > Acid sulfate soil | place: Finland: Risofladan, Vaasa | collected... | reverse complement strand
CCGGTCCCCTTTCGCCCGCGACCGCGACCGCATCCTGCATTCGACCGCTTTCCGCCGCCTTAACTACAAGACTCAGGTGTTCGTCTATCACGAAGGCGATCACTACCGGTCGCGGCTCACCCACAGCCTCGAAGTGGCGCAGATCGCCCGCAGCCTCGCGCGCTCGCTGCGCGTCGACGAGGACCTGACCGAGGCCTTGGCGCTCGCCCACGATCTCGGCCATCCGCCTTACGGTCACGCCGGCGAACGCGCGCTCGCCGCCGCCATGGCCGATGCGGGCGGTTTCGACCACAACGCCCAGTCGTTGCGTGTGGTCACCGCGCTCGAGAAGAAATACGCCAGCTTCGATGGGCTCAATCTGACCTGGGAGACCCTCGAAGGGCTCGTGAAGCACAACGGCCCATTGCTGGCGGGGGACCATCCCGTGCCGGAGCCGGTGCTGGCCTATTGCCGGAAGCAAGATCTCGACCTGGCCAATTTTGCCTCCGTGGAGGCGCAAGTGGCCGCTTTGGCCGACGACATCGCCTACAACAACCACGACATGGACGACGGCTACCGCGCCGACTGCTTCACCTTTGCCGAGCTGGCCACGGTGCCCGTCGCCGGCCGGCTGCTCGCCCAAGTGGATGCGGCCTATCCGAGTGTCGAGGGACCGCGGCGTCTTTACGAGGTCAACCGGCGCCTGGTCACGGCAATGATCGACGACGCCGTCGCGCAGTCGCGGGCGCGGCTTGAGGCGCTTCAGCCAAAGAGCCCCGACGATGTGCGTCATGCCGGCCGCCCCGTGGTGGCGTTCTCTGAAAGTATGCAAGCGGAGCTCGCCGCGCTCCGCGGCTTTCTGTTCGCCCGCGTCTACCGGCACGAGCGCGTCATGCGCATCATGGGCGCCGCGGAAGCCGTGGTCGCGGACCTGTTCCGCCGTTACGCGGCGGACGTGAACGCGCTTCCTGCCGAATGGCGGGACCAGGCGCCCGCACCAGGCACGCGCGAATACGCCCGGCATATCGCCGACTTCATCGCCGGCCAGACCGACCGTTACGCGCTCGCCGAGCACCGCCGCCTGTTTGACGCCACCCCGGATTTGCGATAGTCGCGCGCCAAAGCATGATCCGATAAGATCATGCTCAAAAATGCATGATCCGGAAAAGTGGGAACCGGTTTTCCGATAAGATCATGCTCAAAAATGTCTTCCCGGAGCTTCCATGGACGTTTTCGTAGGGTTTCACGGTCACGTCTTGGCGGCCGTCCAGCAGCTCAAGCATGACGGCGTCGTGCCTGAGGACGCGAGCGTCGAGGGCATCACGCTCAGCTCGCCTAAGGACCCAACCCACGGCGATCTCGCCACCAATGCGGCCATGGTGCTGGCCAAGCCCGCCGGCATTCCGCCGCGCGCATTGGCCGAGCGCATCGTGCCGATGCTCGCCTCCGATCCCGGCATCGACAAGGTCGAGATCGCTGGCCCCGGCTTCATCAACCTGACACTCGCCCGTGCATTCTGGCCGAGCGTATTGCGCATGGTGCTGGAGCAGGGTGATGCCTATGGGCGGAGCGCCATCGGCAAGGGGCACGCCGTGAACGTCGAGTACGTGTCCGCCAACCCGACGGGTCCGATGCATGTGGGCCATTGCCGTGGCGCCGTGTTTGGCGACGCGCTGGCCAATCTGCTCGCCTTCGCCGGCTTTGACGTCACCCGCGAGTATTACGTCAACGACGCGGGCGCTCAGGTCGACGTGCTCGCCCGCTCCGCGTTCTTGCGCTACCGCGAGGCGCTTGGCGAGGACATCGGCGACATCCCCGAAGGGCTTTATCCCGGCGACTATCTGAAACCCCTCGGCGCGCAACTGGCGGCAAATCACAAGACATCGCTTCTCGATCTCACCGAGGAGCAGTGGCTACCCATGGTCCGTGCGGCGGCGCTCAAGGCCATGCTCGCCATGATCGAAGACGATCTCGCGCGGCTCGGCATCCGCCACGACGTGTTCTTCTCCGAGCGGTCGCTCATCGACGGCGGCCATGACGAGGTGGCCGCGACCATCGCCGAGCTGCGCGCCAAGGGCCTGATTTACGAAGGAAGCCTGCCGCCGCCCAAGGGCAAGATCGACGAGGAATGGGAGGATCGCGAGCAGCTCTTGTTCCGCGCTACGAAATTCGGCGACGATCAGGACCGGCCGCTGATCAAGTCGGATGGCTCATACACATATTTCGCTTCCGACATCGCCTATCACCGCGACAAGTTCAGACGCGGGTTTAAGTCCATGATCGATGTCTGGGGCGCCGACCATGCGGGCCACATCAAGCGCATGCGTGCGGCACTCAAGGCGCTGACCGACGGCGAGGCCGATCTCGACGTTAAGATATGTCAGCTCGTCCGCTTGTTTCGCGCCGGCGAGCCTGTCAAAATGTCCAAGCGTGCCGGGACCTTCGTGACGCTGCGGGACGTCGTGGACGAGGTGGGTGCAGGCCCCGTTCGGTTCATGATGCTCTACCGGAAGAACGACGCGCCGCTCGATTTCGACTTCGCCAAAGTCACCGAGCAGTCGCGGGACAACCCGGTGTTTTATGTTCAGTACGCCCACGCCCGGGCGAGTTCGGTTCTGCGTAACGTGCGTGAGATGTTTGCGGACCTCGACCTTGGGAGGGATCAGTTGGCGCGAGCCGATCTAGACCGGTTGAACGACGATGCCGAGATCGCTTTGATCCGCCGCATCGCGCAATTCCCCCGTATTATCGAGGGTGCCGCGCAAGCACATGAGCCCCATCGCCTCAGTTTCTATCTTTACGATCTTGCCGGAGACTTTCATGGTCTTTGGAACAGAGGCAAAGACTTGCCACAATTACGTTTTATTTACGAAAGTGACCGAGAGTTAACCCGTGCTCGCATAGCGTTAGTGGCCGCCACTCAGCGGGTCTTGGCACTGGGTCTGGGGATACTCGGGGTTGAAGCCGTGCACGAGTTGCATTAGCCGGCCGGGGCAGGGGTGGTTCGAGGGAAGTAACCATGTCCACGCGTAGTAGCGGGCTCGGCGGGCAAGCCGGTCGATCCCCTGAATTTGAATCAGATTTTGCCGAGAGGCAGAACGCGCCGAATGCTCCGGGTAGCCAGTCCTGGGGTGCGAATGCGGCAAACACCCAGAAGAGTGAGGTACCTTACATGGTTCAAGGAGCGGATCGGCCCGGACAACCAATTATCGGACAGCGCTCGATTTTCGGAAACGGCGGTCCGGCCTTTACGCAGATGCCGACCTACACGCCGGTAACGCGCGCGCCACAACCGCCGGAGCCAGGCCCCCAACCCGCCTATAATCCCTACACGCAGCCGGCAGCAGCGCCGAGCCGGCCTGCGCCCCAGGCCGCGCCCCCGCGCCCCCAGGCCCCTTCCGCGCTAGCCTACCAAGCGCCGCAGCATCAGCCTCAAGGCTTTGGCGGCAATCAGAATTATCAGCCGCAAGGCTACCCCGCGCCGAACCAGGGCTACAGCGATCAGGACCTTCCCGATCTGAGCAACGCCGACCCTGAATTCCCCGAGTCCATCTTTGGCGACTTCAACGCCGCCAACACCGCCGACGCGAGCTTCGGCGAGCCGAGCTTCGCGGACCAAAGCGCCGCCAATCAGAGCTACGGCGATGCAAGCTTCCCCGAGCCGGACGATGCGAGCTTCCCGGAGACAAACTATGCGGCAGGCCCCGACTTCGGTCATGATGAGTTACTCGGTGGTGGCGGGTCTATCGGGCATGGAGCCGGGCCCGCCGGCGGCGAGCCGCGCTTCGCGCCCTTGAACGAGGCCCCCGCGCAGAACTACGCGATGCCCCCGCATGGCCAAGGCGCCGGGCAGCCCCAGGCGCAGATGCCTCAGGCCTATCAGGCCTATCAACCGCAAGCCCCGCAGCCGCAAGCCGCCCCGCCGCAGGGCGATCCGAGCCGCCAGCTCCAAGCCTTTGATGCGGTCTACGACCAGCCGCCACAGATTCCTCTCGGCGGCCCGCAAGCGCGGTCCCTGCCGCCTCAGCCTCAGGAATATTTCGAGGCCGATCGGTCCGATGCCGACTTCCTCGACGAGAGCCAGGTCCTTCCGGCCGGCCGCTCGAAGCTGGTGTCCCTGAAGGGGCGCAGCGCCTTCATGGTCGGCAGTGCGCTGCTCGGCGCCATCGCCCTCGGCGGCGCGCTGGCCTTCGCCTACAAGCAGAGCGGCGGCGGCATGGGCAGTGAGCAGGCGCCCATCGTCCAAGCCGATGCCCGCCCGGTGAAAGAAGTCCCGGACCAGCCTGGCGGCAAGGAATTTCCTCACAAAAACAAGCTCATCTATGATCGTCTGACGAACGGCAATGAGCCGGAATCCGAGCGCCTCGTGCCCCGTCAGGAGGACGTGGCGGTGCCGGCCCTGCCGCCGGCGACAGAGACGGCCGGTCTGCCCGCGTCCGTCGCCACCACCGATCTTGCTAATCCCGCGACCACCCAGGCCATCGACGGCGCCGAAGAAGGCGATGGCGGGCCGCGCAAGGTCAAGACGCTCCGTGTGCTGCCCGACGGTTCGGTCGAGGCGCCGCCGCCAGTCGAGACGGCTGAGGCCGCTCTTGCCGCTGCCGCTCCGGCTGAGGCCGCTCCTGCCGCTGCCGCTCCGGCTGAGGCCGCTGCGCCTGCGCCACAGGCTGCGGTCATGCCGGTCCCGGCGCTGGAAGCTCCCGTGCCGCAGGCCGCCGCGCCCGCGCCGCAGCAAGTGGCCGCCGTCGATCCGAAGCCCGCGCCGGCCGCCCCGTCCAAATATGTCGTCCAGGTTGGGGCGCATAAGAGCCAGACCGACGCCCTCGCGAATTACGCCGATATCCAGCAGAAGAACACGAGCCTGCTCGGCAACTATCCGCCCATCGTGCAGAAAGTCGCTGTCAGCGGAGGCTCCATGTACCGCTTGCGCGTCGGCCCGATCGACAGCAAGGCGGAGGCCTACAAGCTGTGCGGCGACTTGAAGGCTCAAGGCACCGACTGTTTCGTCGCGACGCAATAGGCAATCACGGGACGCTTGACCGCGGACCGCGTCAGGGCTAGCCCCCGGACGTGGATTTCAAAGCCTTCATTTCAGGCTGCGCCGGCACGGCGCTGACTGGTGCCGAACGCGCGCTCTTCGCGGCGGAGCGGCCGTGCGGCCTCATCCTGTTCGCCCGCAACGTCGAGAGCCCGGCCCAGATCCGCGCACTGATTGACGACTTCAAGGACGCGGTCGGGAGCGACGAGGTGCTGGTCCTGATCGACCAGGAAGGCGGCCGCGTGCAGCGTCTGCGTCCACCTCATTGGCTGAACATGCCGCCCGCGCGCTGCTACGGCGACCTCTACGCGACCGACCCTGAGGCCGCGACGCGCGCCGCCTTCGCCGGGGCGCGGATCATGGCCTCGGAACTCCATGACCTCGGCATCAACGTCAACTGCACCCCGTGCCTCGATGTGCCGCAAAAGGGCGCTCACGACATCATCGGCGACCGCGCCTTCTCCACCGACCCGGATGTGGTCATCGCCCTTGGCCGCGCGGTGATGGAGGGCACGCTCGCCGGCGGGGTGTTGCCGGTCATCAAGCACGTGCCAGGCCACGGGCGGGCACTGGCCGACAGTCACCTGTCTCTGCCGCGGATCGATGCCACGAAGGAAGAGCTAGAGGCCCTGGATTTCCGGCCCTTTAAGGCCTTGCACCATGCCCCGCTGGCCATGACCGCCCATATTTTGCTGCCAGTTTTCGATGAGCGGCGACCCGCGACCGTCTCGCCCGTTATAATGGGCCAGGTGATTCGTGATCAGATGGGATTGACCGGCCTCGTGATGAGCGACGATATCGGCATGAAGGCACTTCAGGGCCCGCTTGCGGAGCGCACGCGCGCCGTGTTTGAGGCGGGCTGCGATGTCGTGCTTCATTGCAGCGGCAAGTTGGCTGACATGGTCGAGGTGGCAGGTGCGGTGCCGCCGCTTGAGGGCCTGGCCGCGGCACGGTTCGATCACGCCCGGTCCTGCCTGCACGCGCCGGAGCCATTCGACCCAGCCGAGGCCATGGCTCTGGTGAGCGAAGCCGCCGCGACCCGCGTCGCAAGCCTTGGCTCCGACCCGACGGTACAGGCATGAACGATCCTGAGACCCCGATGACCGAAGACACACAAGAGCCGGAAGATCCGCGCGCACCGGAAGCGCTGTCGGATTGGGAGAGCGGCGACGAACGCCTCGAGCTCGGGCCTGGCGACCAGCTCATGGTCGACGTGGAAGGCTTCGAGGGGCCGCTCGATCTGCTGCTCGCGCTCGCCCGCACCCAGAAGGTCGACCTCGCCAAGATCTCGGTGCTGGCGCTCGCCCAGCAATATCTCGATTTTATCGGCGAGGCCCGGTCGTTGCGCCTGGAGATCGCCGCCGACTATCTGGTCATGGCGGCGTGGCTCGCCTTCCTCAAGTCGAAGCTCCTATTGCCGGCCGAGCCGTCCGAAGAGGGCGAGCCCACCGGCGAGGAGCTTGCCGCGCTGCTGGCCTTCCGGCTCAAGCGGCTCGATGCCATGCGCGATGCGGCGGCCCAGCTGATGACGCGCAAGCGGCTCGGCCGCGACGTGTTTCCGCGCGGCCTGCCTGAGCCGATCCGCATCACGCGGAACAGCAATTACGAAGCCAATGTCTACGACCTGCTCAAAGCCTATTCCCAGCAGCGCCAGCGCAACGTTTCGCACACCCTGCACATGGAGAAGCGGACCGTGTGGTCGCTGAAGGAAGCGCGCGACGAGCTCGAGCGTCTGCTCGGGTTCGCTTGCGATTGGGCGCCCCTCGATCAGCTTCTCGCCGAGTTCCTCGTCGAGCCGGAGCTCCGGCGGACGGCGCTGGCGAGCGGCTTCACCGCGACCTTGGAGATGACGCGCGAGGGCGCGCTCGAAATTCGCCAATCGAAGTTTTTTGCGCCGCTGCTGGTCCGCCGTCGCGGGCAGGCAGCGTGAGATGTTGAGTGGGCGTAACGAGAACCGCCAGGAAGGGCGTGCCGCGTACCACAGGCCACATCGCTAAGAGGCACATCATGCCGAGACACAAAATTTCGCCATCGAAGCTTGATCGGGATATGCCGGAGGAGGCGCAACGGCCCGGGCTTCGGGCGAGGCCAAAGCCGGCCTTGACCGCGCTGCTCTCCGATATATCGAAGATGTCGGAGGGGGAGCGCCAGGCCCTAGGCGGCTCGACGCTTCTCATGCTCGACCAGGCCATGCGGGCGGCGGCGGCGGAACACACAAAGACAAGAACGTCCAAGGCGGGGTCGCAAATGACAGTGAATCAAGTTGAGAGGCGAGTAGAAATGACGGGGGAGGAGGACAAGCGAGGCGCGAGCGCGCCGATGCTGCCGCTGCCGTCCAATGTGATGGCGCTGCCATCGGCCGACCGGCGCGAGAAACTGCGCATCGTCGAGGCCCTGCTGTTCGCCGCGCCCGAGCCCCTGAACGAGGCGGAGCTTTCGCGGCATTTCGGCCAAGGCGAGGACGTGAAGGCGCTGCTCGAGGAGCTGCAAGGCCTCTATGCCGGCCGTGGCGTCAACCTGGTGCGCGTCGCCGGCAAATGGGCGTTCCGCACCGCCGATGATTTGTCCTTCCTGCTGGAGCGGCAGGCCGTGGAGCAGCGCCGGCTGTCGCGCGCCGCGCTCGAAACGCTTGCCATCATCGCCTACCACCAGCCCGTCACCCGCGCCGAGATCGAGGAGATCCGGGGCGTATCGACGTCGAAGGGCACCATCGACGTGCTGCTCGAGACCTGCTGGATCAAGCTCAGAGGCCGCCGCCGCGCGCCGGGGCGCCCGGTGACCTACGGCACCACGATCGCCTTCCTGGAGCATTTCGGTTTCGAGGCCATCGGCGATCTGCCGGGCTTAGGCGAACTGAAGGGCGCGGGCCTGCTCGATTCCAACCTGCCGCCCGGCTTCTCCATGCCGAACCCTGACGACGCGCCCGATCTTCGCGAGGACGAGGAGCCGCTCGAAGACGAGCCGCTGGGCGCCGGCGAGGACGACGAGGATCAGGACGAGGACGAGCACGCGGATTAACCCCGCGTCGATGGGCGCCCCCCACGGACGTTGCGCGGGAGGCCGCCAGTCGCGTAGACCAGCGCTATGCTTGAGTTCCTGAAGGCGCGCACCCGCTCCCTGACCGAAGCCGCCACCGGCAAGCGGGCCGCCGGCAAAGCCACCCATGGTACAGCCACCGGTGGCAACGCCGCCCGCGGCAAGGCCACCCGCGGCAAGGCGGCCGTGACCTTCGCCGCGCCGCTGGCCTTCGAGCACGTGTCGCGCCGCTATGGCGATAAATTGGCCCTCGCCGACGTCACCTTGGACGTGCCGCCCGGCAAGGTCTTGTGTCTGCTCGGCCCCTCGGGCTGCGGCAAGACGACCTTGCTCAGGATCGCGGCGGGGGTGGAGCGGCCGTCCGCGGGCCGCGTGCTCGTCGACAATCAGGAGGTCGCCGGCCCCAATCGCTTCGTCCCGCCCGAGAAGCGCGGCGTGGGCCTCATGTTCCAGGACTTCGCCCTGTTCCCGCATCTGTCGATCCTCGACAATGTGGCCTTCGGCTTACGGTCCCTGACCAAAGCGGAAGCGAGGGCCGAAGCGCATGCGGCGCTGGAGCGGGTCGGCCTCGGCCATTACGCCAACGAATATCCCCACATCCTTTCCGGCGGCGAGCAGCAGCGCGTGGCGCTCGCCCGCGCCATCGCCCCGCGGCCCGGCGTGCTGTTGATGGACGAGCCGTTCTCAGGGCTAGACCCGCGTCTGCGCGAGACCATGCGCGAGGACACCCTTGCCGTCGTGCATGAGACCCGGGCCACCTGCATCGTCGTGACCCACGACGCCGAGGAGGCCATGCGCATGGGCGATGCCGTGGCGCTGATGCGCCAGGGTCGTGTGGTGCAGACCGGGACGGCGCTGGATCTCTACCGCGAGCCGAAGGACATCTTCGTCGCGCGCACCTTCTCCGATTTCAACGAGATGCCAGCGCGGATCGACAAAGGCAGCGCCGTGACGCCGCTCGGCACCTTTCCCGCGGCCGGCCTCGCCGACGGTACCGAGACCATCGTCTGCGTGCGCCAAGGCGGCGTGCGGTTCTGGCCGGCGGGGAAGGGCGTGCCCGGCCGCATTCTCGACGCGCGCTTTCTCGGCGACCTGGCGCTGGTCGAGGTCGCCGTGCAGGGGCTCGACGACCCGATCCTCGCCCGGGTCCGCGAGGCCGACGTGCCGCCGCAAGGCACCGAGGTCGGCGTCAGTGTCGATTCCAGCGCGGTCCTGATCTTCGCGGCTCCAGACGGCACGTCCGAGCCTGCATCTTAGGGGCGGATTTGAGGCCAGGGCGGTGGCTTGCGAGGGTTGCGCCTTTGCTGCCATAGTGCCGCCGAACAATGACCCGCGTGGGTGACGCACGCGTTGGAGGCTTTGATGGCACCGAGCTGGTGGCAAATTCTGATCGTTCTGGTGCTATTCGTGCTGCTGTTTGGGCGCGGCAAGATCTCGGACCTGATGGGCGATGTCGCCAAAGGCATTAAGAGCTTCAAGACCGGCATGGCCGATGACGGCGCGGGCGCGGATGAGCCCGAGGTGATCGAACCCAAGGTGATCGATCACGAGCGGTCCAAGCCGCAAAGCCAGTCCAAGTCCCCCTCCCGCGCCAAAGCCCCGCGCAAGAAGTCTGGCTAGACGCGCGGGCGCTCGGATTTTCAGCGCCCGGCGCGGGCGCCTCGCGGAACGCCTGAACCAAGCTCATGCTCGACATTGGATGGTCGGAACTTTTGGTGGTCGCCGTGGTGGCGATCGTCGTGGTGGGTCCCAAGGACCTGCCCAAGCTGATGCGCAGCTTCGGCTTTTATGCCGGCAAGCTGCGGCGTGCGGCAGCCGACTTCCAGCGCCAATTCGACGATGCCATGGCCGAGAGCGAGGCCGAGGAGGTGCGCAAGAACATCGAGAGCATCCGCTCCAGTATGGGCACGGTCGACCTGAAGGCGCCCATCGACCAGCCGGTAATGATGCCGACGCCGGCACCCGCGACGATCGAGCGGGCCATCGTGCCGCCGCCGAGGGCGAAAGGGCGGCCGGCGCCGCGGAAGACACCGGCAGCCAAGCCCAAGACTGCGTCTAAGACTGCGCCTAAGCCCAAGACTGCACCTAAGCCCAAGACTGCGTCCAAGCCGAGGCCCGCGCGCAAAGCCGCGTCCGCGCCCAAAACCGCCACCAAACGCGAGACCGCCGCGAAGCCCCCGCGCCGCAAAGCCAAAGCGGGGTCGAAGCCGTGACCCACGAGGACATCGACGCGACCAAGGCGCCGCTGATCGAGCACCTGATCGAGCTCAGGCGCCGGCTGATGTGGGCGCTGGCCGCGATCTTCGTCGCCTTCGTGGTGTGCTTCTGGTTCGCCAAGCCGATCTACAATCTTCTGTTGTGGCCGTACCGGGTCGCCGCCGGCGTCGATGTGCCCATCGAGCTGATCTACACCGCGCCCCAGGAGTTCTTCTTCACCGAGGTGAAGCTCGCGCTGTTCGGCGCCATCTTCATCGCCTTCCCGGTGATCGCCTCGCAGCTCTATATGTTCGTGGCGCCGGGGCTTTACCGCAAGGAGCGCAAGGCGTTCCGGCCGTTCCTCATCGCCACGCCCATTCTGTTCCTGCTCGGCGCCGCGCTCGTCTATTTCGTCGCCATGCCGCTCGCCATGAAGTTCTTCCTGTCGATGCAGCAGACGGGTGACAGCGGCGTGAAGATTCTCCTCACCGCCAAGGTGAGCGAATATCTGTCGCTGATCATGGCGCTGATCCTCGGCTTCGGCATCTGCTTCCAATTGCCGGTGCTGCTCACGCTGCTGGCGCGCGCCGGGCTCGTCACCGCCGCCGGGCTCAAGCATTACCGCCGCCACGCCATCCTCGGCGTGTTCCTCGCCGCCGCCATCCTCACCCCGCCCGACCCCATCAGTCAGATCGCGCTGGCGCTGCCGACGCTGCTTCTCTACGAGCTCTCCATCTTTGCGGTAGCCCTGACCGAGAAGAAGCGCGCCGCCGCCGACGGTGCGGCCAAGCCCGCCGAATAGGCTGAAGCCCTTCCTTCCAAAGACCCCGTCATGGCCGGGCTTGTCCCGGCCATCCACGTCTTCACTGGTTCAGCGTTTCGTAGAGGTCGTCCCAATCGGGATTCGTGGCGAGGATGAGCCGCACCTTCCAAGCGCGCGGCCAATGTTTCATGGTCCTCTCACGTTGAATGGCACCGGCAATCGTGTCGTGGTGCTCGCACCACACGAGACGCTTCACGCCATGGCGGCGCGTGAAGCCTGGCGCCATGCCTTCGCGGTGCTCCCACGCCCGGCGCGCGATGTCCCGCGTCACGCCGGTGTAGAGAATGCCATTCGGCTTGTTCGTGAGGATATAGACCCAGCCCCCGCGCATGGGCTTACTCTGCAATCCGTGGATGGCCGGGACAAGCCCGGCCATGACGGCGTGGGTGGGAAGGGGAAGGTCCGAACTTATCCCCGCGCGCCAAACCTGCCTTACACTCCCACCACCTCGTCCGTTTGAGGGGCGCTTTCGCGAGGCGTCGTGAGATGCGGGACGAGGCGCGGCGCCCGCGGGTCTTGTCGCAACAAGACACTCGGGCGGCATCGGAGCCACCCCCCGGGGCCACTAGGAGTCCCCGCCAGGAGCTGGCTGAGACTTGTTCGTGCGCTACCGGCCTTCGGCCTACTTGAGCGCGTTTGTTGCGCTCCCGGCCTTCGGGCCAAAACGCGACGGACAAGGCAAAGCGGGGCCCGACGCCGTATGGACGCTGCGATTGGCGCGCCGCGAGGCGCCCGCCGCGATTCCCAAAAAGAATCGCGGACACCAATACGGACTGCGCCTCTCGGCGCGCCATCCCCCTCGGGGGGAAACAGGAAGCATAGCCCGGGCGCGCAAACGTCGCGGCAACGAACTGGCTTGCCCGCCGGGGGCCTCATCCTTCGAGACGGCGCGTGCCGCGCCCCTCAGGATGAGGGTCGAGACCTCACGTGCCCCCGTTGATCCTCATGGTGAGGGCGGGCGAAGCCCGCGTCTCGAACCATGAGGCCCGGGACAAGCCCGGCAATGACGAAAGGAAACAGGGGAGGCCATGACATTGGCCCGATCGGGCCTTATACGGGGAGCGACTGGCCCCCGAGTCGATTGTGAGAGAGAAGTTCAGCAGTGCTCGACGTCAAATGGATACGCGACAACCCGGACGCCTTCGTCGCCGGGCTTGAGAAGCGCGGCTTCGAGCCGGCGCCCCGCGATTTGCTGACTCAAATCCTGAGTCTGGACGAACAACGCCGCGAAACGATTCAGGTTTTGCAGGAGGCGCAAGCTCGCCGCAATGCCGCTTCCAAGGACATCGGCAAGGCCAAACAGGCCAAGGACGACGCCGAAGCCACGCGCCTCATGGACGAGGTGGCGGGGCTGAAGGCTACGATCCAGGCGGGCGAAGAGAAAGAACGGGACGACGACAAGAAGCTGCACGATCTGCTGGCCGGCATTCCCAATATGCCGGCGGATGATTTGCCGGAGGGCCCAGACGAGAGCTTCAATGTCGAGCTACGCAAAGTGGGAGAGCTGCCAAAGTTCGACTTCACGCCGAAGCAGCATTTTGAGATCGGCGAGGACTTGGGCCTGATGGATTTCGACATGGCGGCGAAACTCTCCGGGTCCCGCTTCGTCGTGTTGAAGGGACAGCTGGCGCGGCTCGAACGCGCGCTGGCCGCCTTCATGCTCGACCTGCATACGGACGAGCATGGCTATACCGAGATCAACCCGCCGCTGCTGGTGCGCGACGACACCATGTTCGGCACCGCCCAACTGCCGAAATTTGAGGAGGACCAGTTTGCCGCACGTAAGCCGATGTTCGGTGACACCGAATGGCACCAGTTTATCGACAGTCACCTCAACGATAGCCATTGGGAACCGGTCCCCGGCAAGGAGACACACGTTCGTCTGAACGAGGAAGGGCGACGGCTCGCCGAGGGTTTCGGTCGCTACTGGCTCATCCCCACAGCCGAAGTGCCCCTCACCAATCTCGTCCGCGACGAGATCACCGACGAGGCCAGCCTTCCCATGCGCGTGACCGCGGGGACGCCGTGCTTTCGCGCCGAGGCAGGCGCCGCCGGAAAAGACACGCGCGGCATGATCCGCCAGCATCAGTTCACCAAGGTCGAGCTGGTCTCAATCACCACGCCCGAGCAATCGGCCGAGGAGCATGAGCGCATGACCCAATGCGCTGAGACCGTGCTGCAGAAGCTCGGGCTTCCCTATCGCGTCATCGTGCTGTCCACCGGCGATATGGGCTTCGCCGCCGAGAAGACCTACGACATCGAGGTATGGCTGCCGGGGCAGGACACCTATCGCGAGATCTCCTCCTGCTCCAGATGCGGCGACTTCCAAGCCCGCCGCATGAATGCGCGCTACCGCCCGAAGGACTCAAAGGCCACGCAGTTCGTGCATACCTTGAACGGCTCCGGCGTCGCCGTGGGCCGCGCGTTGATCGCCGTGCTGGAGAACTACCAGGAGGCGGACGGCAGCGTGCGCGTGCCCGAAGCGCTCCAGCCTTACATGGGCGGCCTCACCAAGATCGAGGCGTCGAAGTGACCGCTAGCCTGGCGACCCCTCACCCTTTCCGCCATGCGACTTGCGAGCGCGTTCCGCGCGCAAGATCGCGGCAGAAAGCCCTCTCCCGCAAGGGGAGAGGGAACGCAGTGGGGTCGCAACGCGTGCTATTCCCTCTCCCCGCGTGGGAGAGGGCGGCTTGGACCTTCAGGTCCAAGCCGGGTGAGGGGGTTCGGGTCTGTGGCGACTCCCTTGGCGTGGGTGCTTGAAATGGCTCGAAAGAAAATGCGCATCCTGATCACCAACGACGACGGTATCGAAGCGCCCGGTCTCGACGTGCTGGAGAAGATCGCCACCGACCTGACCGACGACGTCTGGGTGGTGGCGCCGGAGACCGACAATTCAGGCGCGTCGCACTCGCTCACGCTGGCCGAGCCGTTGCGCATGCGCGAGATCGGCAAGCGCCGCTACGCGGTAAAGGGAACGCCCACCGACTGCGTCATCATGGGGGTGAACTTTTTGCTCAGGGACGCGCCGCCGGATCTGGTTCTGTCGGGCGTCAATCGCGGCCAGAACCTCGCCGACGACGTGAACTATTCCGGCACCGTGGCCGGCGCTATCGAAGGCACGCTGCTCGGCGTGCCCTCCATCGCCATGAGCCTCGCCATCGGCTCCTACGACCACGGTACGCCAATCTGGGAGACGCCCATGCATCACGGCGCCGATCTGGTGCGCAAACTGCTCGCCGCCGGCTGGCCGGAAATGACCGTGCTCAACGTCAACTTCCCCGATTGCCCCCCTGACGCGGTCAAGGGCATGGCGGCGACGGCGCAGGGCTTGCGCGATACCGACCTGCTGCGCATCGACGACCGGATGGATACCCGCGGCAAGGCGTATTACTGGATCGGCATCGCCAAGCGGAGCGCGAAGCCGCCCAAGGGCACCGATCTATGGGCGGTGCGCTCCAAGCTCATCTCCGTCACGCCGCTCTGCCTCGACTACACCGATCGCGCGGCCCGTGAGAATTTGGCCGCTGCTCTCGCCGATAAAGCCAAATAGTCCTTAGGGCGCCACCGAGAATCGGCTGATACTTTGCCGAAACGCCGCCTTTCGGGGAGGTGGGTGGCCATGGCGAGCGCTCAAGACCAAATCGGCCTCATTATGCAGTTGAGGCGTCGCGGCATTCGCGACCCCAAGGTGCTGCGCGCCATCGAGCGCGTGCCGCGCGAGCTGTTCGTCGACGAGGCCTTTGCCGGCCACGCCTATCAGGACATCGCGCTCCCTATCGAATGCGGCCAGACCATCTCGCAGCCTTTCGTCGTCGCCTTCATGACCGAGAAGCTGGAGCTCGACGCGCGCCATAAGGTGCTCGAGATCGGCACCGGCTCGGGCTACCAGGCTGCGGTGCTGTCTTATCTGTGCCGCCGCGTCTACACCGTGGAGCGCTGGCGCGAGTTGCAGAAGGCGGCCGAGCAGCGTCTGGCCGACCTCCACATCACCAACGTCACCACCATTATCGGCGACGGCTGGCTCGGCTGGCCGCCACAAGCCCCGTTCGACCGCATCATCGTCACCGCGGCCGCGCTCGACGCGCCGGCGGCGCTCCTCGATCAACTCAAAGAGGGGGGCCGCATGATCATCCCCCTCGGCGAGACGCGGGATGCGCAGTCTCTGGTTCAGATCGACAAGACGGAGGAGGGGCTGGTGGAAACCCCGTTGCTGCCTGTGCGTTTCGTGCCGTTGGTGCACGGGCGGGTCAAGCGTGGCTAGTCCGGGGAGGGGCCTAAGTTCTTGTTTGCTGATTCATTTTTAGGCAGGCCCGCGAAGAGGCTTAATGCGTTGTTTACCGCCCAGGCGCTTTACTCGCCGCAACGAGTTTTGCGTGGGGGTGTAAGACGGATGCGGTTGGCGTTCTGGTCGAACTGTGGCCGCGGCGCGTGCGGGTTGATGGCGGCCGCCGGCATTGCGTTTGCCGTGGCCGGCTGCAGCTCCGGCATATCGCGCTTCGACATGCCGTCCTTCAATCTCACCGACAACGGCTCGAGCAGCGATGCCGACCCGACCACAACCGCGTCGCTGCCGGTCCCCTCGGAGTCGGTCTACAGCCCTGGGCGCTATCACTATTACGGCGACCCCAAACAGTCCGGCGGCCAGATTTCACGGTCTAGCCTGCCGCCGCCGCGATCGACGGCCGCCACCACGCCGAGCAACAAGCCTCGCGCCTATAACATGCAACGGGCGCCGCAGCCTGCGCTCGCCCAGGCGTCCGGCCCGCGCATCAAGGTCCAAAAGGGTGACACCCTTTCCAGCCTGTCGCAGCGTTATGGCGTGCCCATCGACACCATTCAGAGCGCCAACAATCTCTCAGATGCACGGCTCCGCGAGGGCCAAGAGCTAATTTTGCCTGGTGCCGCCGGCGCCAAAGTGGCAGCGGCACAGCCGGCGCCAGCGTCAAAGGCGGCGGCGCCGCCGCGGCCGGGCGAGACCACTTACACCGTGGCGCCGGGCGACACGCCCCATGGCATTGCCGAGAAGCTCGGCGTTGACGAACGCGCGATCATCGCGCGCAACGGCGTGCGTCCCGACAATCTCCAGATCGGCCGGAAGCTCATCATCCCGTCCGGATCGGCGGCGCCCTCGCTGGCATCGGCCCAACCCGCCTCGTCCGGCGTGCGCAAGGTCAAGACGACGACGATCGTGGCGCCCGGCGCGTCGTCGCCCGCGCCAGAGAAGACACCGAGCACCGCTGCCGCCGCGCCGGATATCACCGGTGCGCCCCAGAGGGTCACGAGCGGCGGTCAGCTTCCCACGCCGGAGCCCATGTCGGGCAACAGCTTCCGCTGGCCGGTCAAGGGACGCGTCATCTCCGGCTTCGGCACCAAGCCTGACGGCGGCCACAACGACGGCATCAATATCTCCGTGCCGCAGGGCACGTCGGTGAAGGCGGCAGAGAACGGGGTCGTTGCCTATGCCGGCAGCGAACTGAAAGGCTATGGCAACCTCGTGCTGGTGCGTCACGCCAACAATTGGGTGTCGGCATACGCGAACAACGAGAACATCCTGGTCAAGCGGGGCGACAAGGTGCGCCGCGGCCAGGTCATCGCCAGGGCCGGCGCCACCGGCTCGGTGAGCCAACCCCAAGTGCATTTCGAGTTGCGCAAAGGTTCGCGCCCGGTCGATCCGACCAAGTACATGAGCGACATGGCGGCGAACGCAGACTAGAGCTTCGCGCCGAGACGTCCCGCGAGATCCTGAATGAATTGCCAGGCGACGCGGCCAGACCGGCTGCCGCGGCCGCGCGCCCATTCGAGTGCTTCGCGGGTCAGCGTCTCATCGGACACTGTGAGCCGGTGGTGCTCGGCATAGCCGCGCACCATGGCGAGGTAGTCGTCCTGGCTGCAATTGTGGAAGCCGATCCATAGGCCGAAGCGGTCCGACAGGGAGAGCTTCTCCTCCACTGCCTCGGATGGGTTGATCGCGGTCGAGCGCTCGTTCTCCACCATGTCGCGCGGCCAGGTGCCGCCGGTTGGACGTGGCGTAGAGCAGCACGTTGGCCGGCCGGCCCTCGATGCCGCCTTCCAACACGGCCTTCAGCGACTTGTAAGAGGTGTCCACTGCCTCGAAAGACAGATCGTCGCAGAACAGGATGAAGCGGTGCTCCGGCGCCGCGCGCAGATGAGCGAGGAGCCGGGGCAGGGCGGCGATATCCTCACGGTGGATCTCGACCAGCTTGAGGCCGGGAAAGGCCCCGTGAACGGCCTTGACCAGCGAGCTCTTGCCCATGCCACGCGCGCCCCATAGGAGCGCGTTGTTGGCGGGCAGCCCACGGGCGAAGCGCTCGGTATTGGTGAGCAGCACGTCCCGGTTGCGGTCGATTCCCTTAAGCAGGGGAAGCGGGACCCGATTGACCGCCGCGACCGGCAGAAAGCCCTCGGTCTCGGCCTGAAACACGAAGGCATCAGCCGCCGAAAAGTCGGGTATCCGTGGCCGAACGGGCCCAAGCCGCTCCAGCGCCTGGGCGATCCGTTCGATCAATCCGGAGATCGGTTCCTGAAAGTTCATGCCGGGCCCGTTGCAATGGCGATCTAGCTCAGTATAGTCGCGCCAATCGCGCGATAAGAGCCTCTTTCGCCCACCGCGAGATAGGGCCCAAACTGGCCGAAAGCGGCCACCCTTAAGCCAAGCAGGGGACACGAGCAATGAACGGTTTCGCTTACGCTCAAATGGGCTCGGGCGGCTTTGAGATGCTGAACAGCCTTCTCGTCCCGACCATTCTCATCATCGGAATCATGTATTTTCTGATGATCCGGCCGCAACAGAAGCGGATGAAGGACCATCGCGAGATGATCGCCGCCATCCGCCGCGGCGACACGGTGGTGACCTCCGGGGGCATCATCGGCAAGGTGGCCAAGGTTGACGAGCAGGAGCTTCAGGTCGAGATCGCCGACGGCGTCAAGATCAAGGTTCTGCGTTCAACGGTCTCCGAGTTGCGCGGCAAAGGGGAGGGCGGCCCGGCCGAGCCCAAGACGCAAGCTAAGACACAAGCCAAGACCAAGGCGGCGTCCGAGTAAATCTGACGCGCGCGCTTAAGACGTAAGCCTGATCTGGAGTTTCAAACCCGGCAATGTTGCATTTCCAAAAATGGAAGCTGATCGTGGTGTTCGGCGTCGTGCTTGCCGGCTTTATCTTCGCGATTCCAAATCTGATCCCCACGTCGGCCCTGCAGGGGCTGCCGAGCTGGGTTCCGCACAAGCAGGTCAATCTCGGCCTCGATCTTCAGGGTGGGGCGCATCTCCTCTATCAGATTGACGAGAAGGAGCTGGTCGACGATTGGCTCGGCAAGATTCGCGGCGACGTGCGCGAGACCTTGCGCCGCAGTCGCATCGGCTACACGGACCTCGCGCAGAACGTCGCCGGACGCAGCGTGTCGGTGAGGGTCCGCGAGTCCGCCGACGTGGACAAAGCCTATGACGAGTTGAAGAAGCTCTCCGTGCCCATCGGCAACGACGTGTTCGGCGGGTTCTCCGGCTACGACCTCGATGTCGCGCGGAACGAAACCGGCGGCGTCACCCTCAGCGTCACGGAAGTAGGTCTCAACAATCGCATCAGCGCCGCCATCCAGGCCTCCATCGAGACCATCAGGCGCCGCGTCGACGCCTTCGGCACCACGGAGCCCAGCATTCAGCGCCAGGGCCGCAACCGCATCCTCGTTCAGGTGCCCGGTCTCTCCGATGTGGAGCGCCTCAAGAACCTGATCGGCGAGACCGGCAAGCTCGAATTCAGGCTCGTCGATCCGGCGGCCAATGCCGCGGAGGTGGCCTCAAGCAAGAAGGTGCCGCCCGGCGACGAGCTGGTCTACTCCTCCGATGAGCCGCCGGTTCCGTATGTGCTGAAGGATCAGGTCTTGGTAAGCGGCGAGAACCTTGTCGACGCCCAGCCTGGCTTCGACTCGCGCAACGGCGAGCCGGTGGTGACGTTCCGCTTCGACTCGGCGGGCGCCAAGCGCTTCGGCCGGGTCACCCAGGAGAATGTCGGGCTGCCGTTCGCCATCGTTCTCGACAACAAGGTGATTTCCGCTCCCGTCATCCGTGAGCCGATCCTCGGCGGCACCGGCCAGATCAGCGGGAGTTTCTCCGTGCAGGAGGCGAACGATCTCTCCGTGCTGCTGCGCTCGGGCGCGCTGCCCGCCAAGCTCACCGTGATCGAGGAGCGTACCGTGGGCGCAAGCCTCGGCGCCGACTCCATCGCATCCGGCAAGAGCGCCGCAATCGCCGGTCTGCTGCTCGTGGTCGCCTTTATGGTCGTCGCCTATGGACTGTTCGGCCTGTTCGCCAACATGGCGCTGATCATCAATATCGCGCTCATCTTCGCCGTGCTGTCGCTCATGGGCGCCACCCTGACTCTGCCCGGCATCGCCGGCATCGTGCTCGTGATCGGCATCGCGGTGGACGCCAACGTGCTGATCAACGAGCGCATCCGTGAGGAGATGCGCTCCGGGAAGTCGCCCATTGCCGCGGTCGATTCAGGCTATTCGCGCGCTCTGACCACCATCATCGACTCCAACGTCACGACCCTGATCGCGGTGTTGGTGCTGTTCTGGCTGGGCTCGGGCCCGGTGCGCGGGTTCGCCGTGACGCTCACCGTCGGCATCCTTGCCTCCATGTTCACCGCCGTCACCGTGACGCGCATGATGGTCGCCTATTGGCTGCGCTGGGCGCGGCCGAAATCCCTGCCACTCTAGGATCAGCCAGACATGTTTCATGGCCTCGCTCTTATTCCCGCCGACACCAAGATCGACTTCGTCGGCCAGCGCGCCATCACTTGGTTCGTTTCGGCGTTTCTGACGGTCGTACCGCTCATCCTCGTCGGCACGATCGGCCTCAACATGGGCATCGACTTCCAGGGCGGCACCCTGCTCGAGATTCAGACCAAGGAGAGCCCGGCCAATCTCGCCGACATTCGCGGCAAGATCAGCGGGCTTGGCCTCGGCGAGGTCCAGATCCAGGAATTCGGCGCGCCGAACGCGGTGCTCATCCGCATCGCCTTGCAGCCGACCGAAGCGGAGCAGCAGGTCTCCATTGCCAAGGTGAAGGAGGCGCTCGGCGACACGGTCGAGTATCGCCGCACCGAGATCGTCGGGCCCACCATCTCGTCCGAGCTGATCGCCGGCGGCACGGTCGCCGTGGTCGTCGCCATGCTCGGCATCATGATCTATGTGTGGTTCCGCTTCGAGTGGCAGTTCGCCGTGGCGGCCATCGCTTCGCTCGTCCACGACATCACCGCCACCATCGGGCTTTACGCCTTGCTCCAGCTCGAGTTCAACGTGTCGAGCATCGCCGCGATCCTCACCATCATCGGCTACTCCCTGAACGACAAGGTCGTCATCTTCGACCGGATCAGGGAGAACTTGCGCAAGTATAAGCGGATGCCGTTGGTGCAGCTGCTCGATCGCTCCATCAACGAGATGCTGTCGCGGGCCGTGTTGACGCACGTGACGACGTTCCTTGCCATGATGCCCTTCCTGTTCTTCGGCGGCGAGGCGATCTACGGCTTTGCCGTCGCCATGTGCTTCGGCATCGTCATCGGCGCCTACTCGTCGATCTTCGTGGCCTCGCCCATGCAGCTGATCCTCGGCGTGCGGCGCGACGCCTTCAGCGTGAGCTCCGAGTCCGCCAAGGATCAAACCAAGGGCCGGGCAGGGGCTGCCGCCGGCGCATAATGCTTCCGTGAGGTCACGCCTTGAATGAGGCCGGGCGACGAGAGGCGGTGAGACGCATTGCGCGAGCCGCCGACCCGGACCGCACCCTTGCCGCTCTGTTCGCGCCGCGGCAAGCGCGTGACGACCTCTTCGCCCTCTATGCCTTCAATGCCGAGTTGGCCCGCATCGCCGATCAGGTGACGGAGCCGGGGCTCGGCGACATCCGCCTGCAATGGTGGCGCGAGGCCATCGAGCAGGCGGCCGCGGGCGAGACCAGCGGCCATCCGGTGGCCGATGCCTTCGGGGACGTACTCGCGCGACGGGCGCTGTCGCGGGAGCGTATCGCCGCCCTCATCGATGCGCGCAGCTTCGACGTTGGCGAGACGGTCATGGCGGACGCGCGCACGCTCGACGCCTATCTGTTCGACACGACGGGCGGCCTCTTTGCCCTCGCGGGGGAGATCGTGGGCGCCCAAGGTGAGAACCGCGATCTCGTGGCGGAAACCGCGGGCCGCGCCTACGGGCTGGTGCGCGTGATGCGGAGCCTCCCCACGCTTGCCGCCAAGGGCCGCACCTATCTGGCCGAGGATGCGCTTCTCCGTCACGGCAC
>Ga0307379_10003932_pt1 | contig 21374 bp, 25 predicted proteins | sample UN2MG_FD_202237 | JGI IMG/M metagenome (GOLD analysis project Ga0307379, IMG submission 202237) | Soil microbial communities from Risofladan, Vaasa, Finland - UN-2 | ecosystem: Environmental > Terrestrial > Soil > Coastal area > Acid sulfate soil | place: Finland: Risofladan, Vaasa | collected... | reverse complement strand
CGCAGCCTCGACCTCACAGATAAGGTCGTGGAACGCCTCGAGGTCGCGTCGAGCGAGCTCACGAAATGTCAGATCGTCGTCGGTGTTAATGGTCTAGCCTATGATTGGACAGAACCGTTCAGGGTGACCAACACAGCGGGCATCGCTGTGTCCAGCATGAAACGCAACGACCACAAGTGCCGCCCCACATATACTTAGCATGCAGGGCGGTACCTATCAAGTAGTAATATGCAGGTCTGTGTCTGCTCCTGGGCGTTGTCAGCTGAGGTCTGTGGCAGGGGTTACGGGGCCCATGACAGTCACCGACCGTTCCGGCCTCGCGCGCCTGCCTTGCCGGCGGCACGCGCGGCCGCCGGTGTCTGCCACCGCGGCGGGAGGGCTGCAACGCAGAGCCCGCCCGCGCACGCTTTCAGAAATTCTCTGCGGTCCATCGGGAGACCCTTTCCCTCGGCGTCCTCTGCCGTGCGGGCTTACGCCGTGTTCGGCCGCTGCCCACCGTCTGAGCGGCCGGCCGGTCGAACTCCGCGACCCCATCGTTGCCCTTTATAGGCATCCCCGGCCCCCCCCTGCAAGCGCCTTTTCCACGGCCTCGCGCCTTCTCAGGGCCGCAGCCTGGCCGGGCCGCGCAAGGTCAGGCCAAGCAATCCGCACGTCCACCTGGCTACTGATTTCCCGCCGCCGCGACCGCTGCCACTGCTCCGGGTAAATGCTCTCGAGCCAGCGGGCGGCGGCCTGCCAACCGCTCTCGCCGGAATAGGCCCGTTGCTCTGCGTTCCCGATAGCCTCATACCGCGCCCTTTTGAGGGGGGCGCACAAAGGTGGCAAAGGGTTCCTTGCCTTCGCCCTCCCACGCCATCCAGCGCTTGAGGGTGCTGTAGTCAATCCCCACCGACCCTGCGGTGCTTTTCATCGAGGCTCCCGCCAAGAGATGCCGACTGATTTTCGCCACGAGTTCGGTCGAGCATTTCAGCCGCCCATCTTTCGTTTTCACCATGTCTTTGCTCCCTTACGTTCTGCCCTTTCCGCTCGCCTTGACCATCGCCACGATCCCCGCTTTGACCGCTTCCGGCAGGCGGGGCCAGGCCCGGATCACGTCGGCCAAGTCTAGGTCCGAGGGCTCGGTGGCCGGGCCGGATCCGGCGCCGGACGCGCCCTTTTGAAGCCCAGGCGCGCTATGCGCGGCGCCAAGACGTTCTCCGCCCTCGGCGCAAGTCTTTGTGTGGTTGGGGCTTACGTCGGGAGGGTGGCAGCTTCCCAAGCTGGACGTCGTGGGTTCGAATCCCATCGCCCGCTCAGGGTGACAACAACGGCAAACGGCCAACGACGAATATCGAACAAGGAACACCGAATATCAGACGCGGCGCAGATCTGAAAAGTCGTGAAGCATCTGGACAACGCCGCGAGAGTCGGTCTTGAGGAACTGCCGGAGCACGAGGATGGCAGATCCCGCTCCCCATCGGAAGACTGAGGGGAGGCGCCATCAGGCCCGAGCGCTTCGTGACGTTAGCGAGCCTTGGCCAGTTCCAGATGCCCCAGCACGTGGATGTTTCCCTTATGGCCGGCATCACGGAGGTCGTCTACAAGTGTGGCAACGGCTTCGCTACGGGTACGGGCATCGGCGCAGGGGTAGAAATCCACACCGGCGACGCAGCAGGGATGAACGCCCGAAACCACTTCGGCGTGCCAGTTCTCGGGGATGCTAATGGCAAAGTCGCCGGTTTGCCTGGAGTGTTCCGGCTCATGCCGGACGCGCACGGTAATGTCACACACAGTCATGGTTTGGGTCTCCTTCTCACCCGGGACCAAAGAACTTATCGGCCAAACCCGTTAGTGAACATGACGAAAAAGGCCGAGATCCTTGCCCTGCGGGGTCTGTCCAACCCGTTGGGCAACCTGCCGGCGCAGACCCAAACGGAGTGCATATCGGCTGGAGCCTTGGACGGCACGCCCGGGGAATTAGGCGGGAGAGCCCAGACGACAAAAGGCCGGCGCTGTTAGGGAAAGGGCGTGTCCGCAGCACACGAAACGCCCGGTGTGGCGTGCTGTCGCAGTATGGCGGCCGCAGGGCGCCAGGTTTTCATCTGGGAGGGTAGAGAACATTCGAGAACAGGCCGAGCGGGCAGACTCCAACGGGGTTTGGTCTAGCCGCGAAGGTCCTCGGATCGAGCATGCTCTTCAATGGCACGATCGCCGTCCCCGCGGCTCTCGCAAAGGACGCCAAGATTATAGTGCGCATCGGCTTCGGGCAGAACCTGTTTGTAAAGCGACAAGGCTTCCTCGTAGCGCCCCTGCATCCCCAAGGCCATGGCCATGTTGGCTCGATATCGCGCGTTCTGCGGGACGACACCCGCGGCCCGTGTGAACATCGCCAAACACTTGTCGTAATCGCCCTTGAGAAACCAACACATGCCAATATTATTCAGGAGAATCGGATCCCGGGGCGAGATGCGTAATCCTGCTTCGAGTGTCCGGATGGCGTCGTCCGTCCTGTGACTGCGCAGTTGCGCTTCGGCGAGATCACAGTACGCCGGCATGAAGCGTGGGTACTCCCTGACGGTGCGTGTCAATACGGCTTCGCATTCCGCGCCTCTTCCCTGTGCTGCAAGGATTCGAGCCATCGCATACAATGTTTCGGCTGTCGGCCGGGAACTGTTCCCTGCTTCGAATGCTACATCCAGGTCGTTTTCAGACCGGTAGAGCCAATTCCAGAAGTTTCCGTTCCCGCAGCCTGTGAAGAGCCCTGCGGCAAAGGTCACCATTAGAAGACGGATGGCCAAGCGTGATGCGCCCATCGTAGAGAAACTCCCCTCCGTCTCTGTACTATGGCCTCGTTTGCAATCCGGCGCCACCCAAGGAAGAGGTGGGCTTTTTCTGCGCTCGCTCCAGAACGGTGAGGACATGCTCGGAAATCATGCCGTCGCCGCCCGGCAAAGCATCGGAGATTGAAATGCGTTCCTTTTCGACGCCCGCCTGCACCATGCGTTCCACGACGGTGTTGACCCTGGCCTCGTAGAGGGCCGCGGCGACATCCCCCTGCCGAACGCTCAAGTTTCCAGGATGTTCTTTATAGTGGGCCGCCAACACATCCACATCGCGTTCGCCCAGTTCATTGAGCGCCGCACCGTTGGCAACAAAGTGGTATGGGTAAAGCGTATGTTGCGCGACGATCGCGCCGTTGATGGCCGCATCGTTGTACCAGTTTACCAACTGGGTATTCACGTCCTTTCTAACCCCGCGGTCCGTCGTTTCACAGCCGGCTGCCAGGCCCGTGAGAGCAATCAGCGTAACGAGAATCACCTGTTTCATTTTTTCCTCCCTTGCGACAGTACCAAGATCGCCTATTCGGTCCCCATCACCTTGACCAACGTAATGGCCGCCGGACCAGCAAGCACCACGAACACGGCCGGAAAGATAAAAAGTACCAAGGGGAACAGAAGTTTGACCGCAATCTTCTCCGCCGACTCCTGTGCGCGGAAACCCCGGTCCTCTCGCATCATGGTCGCAAAGATGCGCAGCGCCTCGGCGATGCTCGTGCCGAACCGCTCCGACTGGACGAGCACGCCCGCCAGGGACAACAGGTCTTCACCGCCCATGCGTTCCGCCATGTGGCGCAGCGCAACATCCCGAGGAGCACCGAGGTGGATTTCCAGATTGGCAAGGGCCATCTCATCCGCGAGCGTCGGGCTGACCTGACGGATCTCGTCGGTGACAAAATTCCACGCCGCATCCAAGGCCATGCCGGAAGACACGCATATCTCGAGAAGATCAACCACGTCTGGCAAATGATGCCGGACCTCTTCGCGGCGCTTTCTGTGGCGCATCACGACAACAGAATTGGGCACGAAGAGTAAAAGCACCCCTCCCAGTAAAATCAACAAAACCTTTACCGGGACCGACAGCCCTGTCGGCAAGAGGAAAACCGCCGGGACCACAAGCCCGACGACGAGCAGCAATACCTTGGTCCCCAGGTAGACCATCGCCGCGGACTTGTGGTGCCATCCTGCCCTGGCCAGTTGTTCCTGCAAACTTTGTGACGAGCGTCCACCGGAAACAGCCTTGCCCAGGGATCTCAGCGCGCGACCGAATGGCCCCCCTTCGGGCGGGGCGCGTTCGACACAAGCCTCCACCCCTTCTACTCGGGCCCGCAGCGCTTTGCGATGAGCAGCCCCGGCCATGATGACTGCGCCGCCAATCGACACCACCGCGACAAACATCAGCGCGCCGACGACCACCGCCTCGTACATGATCTTTCCCCAACCGCAGGGTGCTCCGCCCTCAGTAGCGCAGCACCACCAGACGGTTCATCACCAAAATGCCCAACAGAAGCAACGCCACGGCCACCATCAACATGATCCTACCCAGCGCCGTACTGTACAACGGCACTAGATACCCCGGATGGATAATGTAGAGTACCGTGAAGAGCACAAAAGGCAACGCAAGCAGCACCCTCTTGCTGAGTTGTGTCTGGGCCAGCAGGACGCGAACGTGTCGGGCCAATCGCATCCGGTCCCGAATCACGCTGGCCAGGCGATCCATCATGTCCGCCAGATTGCCGCCGCTTCGCAATTGAATTACTACGGATGTTGCGAAGAGTTTCATGTCCGCGCTTCTGGATGCCTCGGCGGCTCGTTCGATCGCGCTCTCGAGGGGCATCCCGAGCGCCTGTTGCTGACAGATTTCGCCGAAAAGCGAACCGACGGGGGCAGGGATTTCTTCCGCAATGAGACGGAACGAACCAACCAGCGGATGGCCCGCACGTAGCGAACGGGAGGCTGTTGCCAACGCCTCGGCAAACTGTCTCTCGAACAACACCAAGCGCTGGTTAAAACGATGCTTAAAGTACAGCCAGAAGGCCACAATCATCACTACGGTAACGACTAGCGCAGCAGATATCGCGCCGGTCAACACGACCGCGACCGCAAAAACCAACACCGCCGCGCCGGAAACCCCGAGCACCAGCACACGAACCGGCACATCCCATCCCGCGCTCTCGCACAGCCGATTGAGGCGATCATGCCATGAAAGCCAGTGGGCCGCCCTCACGACCGTGGTCGTTGCCTCTCGCCCCTCGTGCCAGAGCCGCAAGATGCGCTCTTGGGCGGCATCGTGCTTTGGGATCCCCAGGCGCTCCTTGAGCCTCCGCACCCGGGATGCCCGATGCCCATACCACGCGACCACAGCCATGGCCCACATGGCCAGAACCAGCCCGAAAACGCACACCGCGAGAACCAGATCCAGGATCCCATGCGTGTCGCCGGACATCATGCCTGTGCTCATGCCTCCAGCGGCTCCGGAGTCAGGACGCGACGTTGGAACATATCGGCCGGCATACTAACTCCCTCAGCTTTCAACCGGTCAAGCAGCAACGGACGAACCCCGCATACCTCGAACGCGCCCTGCGCATGGCCGTCGGGCCCGATACCGCTCTGCCGAAACGCAAAAAGGTCATGCAGGCAGATGGTTTCGCCTTCCATGCCTGTTATCTCTGAAATGCTTATGATCTTACGTCGGCCGCCTGTGACGCGGTCCAGATGAATCAGCAACTGCAACGCGGACGCCGCCTGTTGACGGATGACGTGGACAGGGTAATTCAGGCCGGCCATACTGACCATATTCTCGACGCGGCGAAGCGCGTCCCGGGCGCTGTTGGCGTGAACCGTCGTCATGGATCCCTCGTGGCCGGTGTTCATCGCCTGGAGCATATCCAGCGCCTCGCCCCCCCGCACTTCACCGATAATGATTCGGTCCGGCCGCATACGCAAACTGTTGCGCAGAAGGTCCCGCTGAGTCACCTCACCCTTGCCTTCGATGTTCAGCGGCCTCGTCTCCAGTCGCACGACATGTTTCCGCGGGAGTTGCAACTCGGCCGCATCCTCAATCGTGATAACGCGCTCCGCTGCAGGAATCCACCTTGATAGGACGTTCAGAAACGTGGTCTTGCCTGTTCCAGTGCCTCCGGAGATCAGAATGTTCATCTTGCACTGGACGCACTCCTTCAGAAACGTGGCCATTTCCTGGGCCAGCGCCTCGACCTCGATCAATCTTTCCACCGTGAAGGGAACCGCAGCGAACCGCCGGATGCTCAAGGCCGGGCCGTCGAGGGCCAGCGGCGGAATGATGGCATTGACGCGGGAACCATCCGCCAGCCGCGCATCCAACATCGGCGAACTCTCATCGATTCGCCGGCCCACGCGGGCGGCAATCCGCTGAATGACGTGCATCAGATGCGCATCGTCCCGAAACGCGGCCTGCGTGCGCTCCAGCCTACCCTCCCGCTCAACGTAGATGTCTAACGCCCCGTTGACGAGAACGTCGTTGATGGTGGGGTCCCGCATGAATTCCTCCAAGGGCCCCAACCCGAAAATCTCGTCCATGACCTCGCCCAGAAGCGACTCTTTCTCCATGGCCGAAAGAGGGCGGTGCTGCTCGCTGAGCAAGGTGTCCACTCGCCGAGAGCACTCGCGGTACAATCGGTCGGGGGGCATGCGCATCGCTTCGTTGAAGTCCAGCGTCTCAAGCAGCTTACGGTGGACCTTCGCCTTGGTTTCCTCGGCCGGAGGCGCCTCCTTCACGTGGCCCCCGACGGAATCAGCCAAACTCCGTTTCGGTTTTTTCATCGCTTACTCCAACGTTGGCACATGAGTTTCCTTTACGCCAACATCGAGAGCCAGTTGGCGCAGGTCTCGCCGCAAGGGCGACGACGGCACCACCTCGGCCAGGAGTTGGCCATAATTGGCGGCCTGAACCGCGCTGCTGTAATCGTTCGTGACACACACCAAGCGTTTTCCTCCAAGGATCTTCTGAGCCTCCTTCAGTCCGACGGGGCTCCGCTTCTGATAGCGGTTCACCAAGAGCGTCACGACATCGCGCGATATGCCCCGCTCCTTCAACCCCGCCAGTATCCCCCGCGCGGCGTGAATATCCTTGACGGTCAATTGCAAGACAATGATGGTCGCTTTGCTCGCACGGACCAATGTGACAGCGGCGTCCATCGAAATACGCGGTGCGTCAACGACCGTAAAGTCGTAGGCATCTTGGCAGGCGCGAACGGCTTCCGCCAGGCGATGATACCGAAGCGGCGCCGGTGACGTAAAGTTCACGCTGGCTGGACTCAGCAGGACGTGCAGGTTCTCCGTGTAGGCCGATGCGCAGGAGCGGACCAAGTGCGCATCGACACCCTCCTCACGGTCCAGAACGTCGGCCAGACCGTATTGCCCTTCGAGCCCAAGCGCCATCGCCACCGCCCCGTAGTGCCGGTCCAAATCGATTACCAGCACGGGCTTGGAGGTCACCAGTCGAAGTTCATTGGCGAGGTTGACGGCAACCGTTGTGGCCCCGACTCCTCCACTTGTGGAAAACACCGTTAACACGGAGCCTCGTCTGACGCCCGCCGCCCCGCCGTCCACCAACAACCGTTGCAAAACGCCGGCAAGGTCTGTCGCAATGGACTCCTTCCGGAGGTAATAGCGCACCCCGATATGCATCGCTTCCAAAACTGTATCTTCGCGGTTCGCCTTGGAGAGGATCACGAAACGCGTGTCGGTAAACCGCGCGATAATCGGCTCCAAATTCGCAAATACGGTGGACGGTTGCGCATCAATATCCACCAGGGCGGCACCCACGCCGGGCGAAGACCTCAGGCAGGCAACGAGATCCTCGAGGTTCTCACATACGCGCGTCAACTTCAACCACTGGTTCAACTCAAGAGCCATGGCGACGGCTTGGGCCGTCTGCGGCTCGCCGGTCGCCAGAAGCACTCTCTTCTTAGAGGATGACATCTGTGTGGCCATTCACTCTCCACCTTTGCCCACGTCCGGCTGAGGCTCAACAGGAGCCGGCCCCGCCGCCTCCTCCTCAGCGACCGTGCCGGAGGACGGCCTCATGATGGACCGGCTCCGGGCTGTTCCCTGGCCATACGTGGCCCATGCACCCGGGCCTCGAAGCCGATCCAATCCAAGTTTCTTCAACCAGGCGGCATCGACCTCCGAGACCTTCGGCGGCCTCTTCCCTTCGATGAGCCCCTCGGCGTAGAATTCCCAGTCATCCGGGGTTACGTGCAGCACACCGGGGCCGGGAGGAAGGGTGGGCCGAGAGACCGGTTCGACAAGCGAAACCGTCACCAGAATCACCAGTTCGGACTCGCCCTTCTTGTAGCGAACCGAGCGGAACATCGGACCCAGCACCGGCAAGTTGCCGAGGAACGGAACGCGGGTGCGGCGCGCTTCGACGGTGTCATGAATCAAGCCGGCCATGGCAAACGTCTGCCCGCTCTTCATTTCGAGCGTCGTCTCCACTCGTCGTGTCGCGACCGAGGGGATGCTGAAGCCCTCGATTTCCACGGCGCCCACCGTGCTCAGTTCGCTGACTTCCGGCGCCACGAATAGCCGGATGCTTCCGTCGCCCAGAACCGTGGGTCTGAATATGAGACGGACCCCGAACTCGCGGTACTCGACGCTGATCGAACTTCCCCCACCGCCCCCGCTGCCTTGAACGATGGGGATGGGATATTCGCCGCCCGCAAGGAAACTGGCCTCTTCGCCGCTCAATGCCACGAGCGTCGGCTCGGCCAGAACCCGCATGTACTGATTTTCCGTAAGCGCCTGCAAAAACAACTGCACGTCGGCCGTAGGGAAACCCGCGAAGAGCGTCACCCCGGAGCTCACCGTGACATCGGAGGTAAACGTGAACGGAAGATTCCGTGCCGCGGCTGTTCCTTCGGCCACACCGATGCTAATGGGGTTGAGCGCCGTGCCGCCTGCCGGGCCGACCGTTGAACCCCCAAAGAAGTCATGGCCGGTGTGAAACGCGTTAATCCCCAGCAGGCGCAGCGCCGTCCGGCTCGCCTCGGCGACACGCACTTTGATCAGCACCTGGTGCACACCCGCGACCGACGTCATGTCCACGTACTTCAGTTCCGAGGTGTCCAACACCTTGTGCAGTTCAGCGGCATGCTCGGCACGAGCCAGCCGCCCCTTGACAATGAGCACGTCCTCTATCTGAGTAAAATCCAACTCGGAATCCGGGAACAAACCTGCCAATTCCGCCTTCAGGCGGCGAAGATCGACGTCCACGTCCACGCGCACGCGCCGGGCGTCCCCATCCTCGCTCCACATGATCAGGTCCGTCGAGCCCACGGACTTGCCCTGGAGAAGGATTTGGCGAGGTGTGAGGATCTGGACGTCCGCCACGTCGGGGTCGGTGATCGAGACGCGCTTGACCGGCCAGGGTCCCTCAATCACCTTGGACTGGCGAAGATAAACCACCAGACTCTCGCCCTGCTCCGGCAATTCGGAGACTTCTGCGGGCGCAGATTTCCCCACTGTCTCCACTATTGCCAGTGCCACAACAATCGGCGCGACCGACAACAGGACGACCGGCAACCGTAATGTCAGATGTCTCGCTCTCATTCGGAACCTCCCTGTCTTCCCCAGGGTTCCTACAGGCACATCACGCTCGGTTGTGAAAACTCACTTTTTCGGGAGTTTTTCTGCCTCAGTCAAAGCCGTCTCCAACGGGAACGATCGCATCTCGCTCGCTGCCCCTCGGATGATAACCACATCCCACGTCGCCCTGGGCACCACGGCCTCTGTCGTCGGCGGCCTCGCCTCGGGCACCCCGCTCGGTTTCGGCGGCCGGGTACCGAGAGGTTCCGTGGCCAATTGGCTGAGCAGTACGCGGTCTCCGCTTGGCTCCCGATCGAGCGGGTTGCGCATTGCCAGCGATATTGAGCCGTGCGTCGAGGCCAACTGCAGGGCCTCCGCCTGTCTGGTATCGACCATCAGGGTCACCAGCCGACGTTCATTGCGCCGCAACTGGCTTTTCTCCCCCGCGTCCTCCGGCGCCGAAACGATGGTGGCATCCTCGATGGCAAGCACCTGGATCTCCTCAAGCAACGTCCTGGAAACGACGTCACTTCCCCTCCGCCCGTCCTCTGCCGGCACCTGGAACGACGCCAACACGTCAACCACGCTCCCCGGGTAAAGCAGGGGCTCCAAGCTGGAATAATCGGAAAGCGACAGGCATACCGCCCGTTTCCCTTCAGGCAGCACGCCCGCTAGGCTCTGCCCCGAACCTTCGGTCACGAAGCAACTCTTGGTGAAGGTCTGCCCCTCGACCATCGGCACCCGAAGCACTTTTCCGACCGCCTCGGCGGGGCTGACATAATCGGAAGGCGCCTCCGCTCGGGATACGGTCTCGGTGGCCACGCTGCCGCCGTCGACCACAGCCGTCATCGGCAGCGCCTTGGCCGCCTTCACAATCCGGACCTCCACAGGAAGCTTCGGTTCGCCGCTGGGTTCCCCGCCCCCGCGACGCAGGACCGCCACCAGAACCGCAGCAGAAACCGCCGCCACCAAACCCAACAGAATCAAGACAAGCGCGGACCACTTCATGGCCTCTGTTCCTTACCGGTCGGCGCCTATGGGCCTTCCTTGGCCATCGACACCGAGGCTCGCAGGGTCCCGGGCACAGGCACCATCGCCAGGCCCATGATCGCGACATTGCCGTACAGCACGCTCACCTCGACCGTAACCGTCTCGCCCGGCGGCACGGTGGAAATATCGCCCGGTGAAAACGTCACTGAGTAGCCGCTGTCGCCCATTCCGGCAGTGTCCATGATTCCTGCAATGGACGCAAGGACGTGCGCGTTCGTGGCGTCCGGCAGGATGGCCAGCCGCGCACCGTGCCGAGCCGCGCTGTTCGTCTCTTCGGCCTTCAGAAACAGCCACCCGTATTCGATCAGCGCAAATGTCAACAGCAGAAGCAGCGGTGCGATCAGAGCGAACTCGATGATCGCCGCCCCGGGCCGGCGCCTCGGTTTCAGGATTGGCGCCATAGAAACACTCCCACCGCCGCCACGCACACGCCAGCAAAAATGGCCAAAGCATATGGCATCTTTTGCCTGTCCCCATGGCCTGGCGGCTCTTCTGCAATCCCTCCCCATCTGCCGCGGCTCAGAAAAAAGAGATACGCCATGCGAATAAGATAAGCCAAGTTCGCGAAAACCACCCGAAGCCGCTTTTGGCCTGCTGCAAAAGCAAGGCCCAGAATCACCCCCGATACCGCCACCGCCGCTAGCACAACCAGCCCGTTGATGATCCCCAGCCATGCTCCCACCGCCCCCATTAGTTTGGCGTCGCCGGCGCCGCCGGAGGCAAACAAGAACAGGAGAACGTAGGGACTTGACAGAATAATGCACCCCGCTACAGCCTCTCCGAAACCCGCCAGGCCGGCCGTCCACGAGGCCCACACCAGACCGGCGACCAGGACCGATCCCGTCAGCAGATTTGGAATTCTCCGCGCGCACACATCCCATACCGCCCCGACCAGCGAAGCGCCGATCACGGTTCCCCATTGCAGCGGGACCATTTCATGGTCCCACAACGTCGTAGCCCACATGAACACCCTCCCCGCCGCCCACCTTGACCATGGTGTGGCGCTCTCCACGAGCCACCCACAACACCCACTACGTTACGGTTGCCCGCCGCCACCGCTGAGGATTGCCTTGAGCCGCTCGAATCGGGCAGAAATCCAAAGACTGATCGACGCGATGGTCACGAGTACGCCCGCCACAATCAAACCCGCCATGATGGCGTACTCAATCGTCTCCAGGCCATCCTCATCGCCGACGAAAGCCTTGACCTTCTCCACGGCCTCCCTCGCACGGGCTTCCTTCGGCCGCGCCAAGGTGGGGTGTCCACCCAGCCTCGTCGGCTGAGCGAGACAGCCCACCCTGGCACACCCCCTCCGTCAAACCACTCGGGTCGAGTGGCAATCAGGGGGTTGTGGTTTCGCCACCACCACTTAGACCCGCCTCGAGAGCTTCGAACTTGGTGGCGACCCAGATACCGATCGAGGTAACGGTCGCAATCACCCCGGCCACAATCAGGCCGGCGATAATCGCATACTCGACGGTTTCCAGGCCCCTTTCGTCGCACAGCAAATCCCTCAGCATCTTCTTTGTGGCGCTCATCCTTAAGTCTCCTTACATCTTATGGACCCACGCCTGTGCCCGCAACAGCAAAACCGGCACCGGCGAGGCCCATCCTCATAACGGGCCGGTCGAACCGCTCGACCGAATAAGCCCGCACCACTCTTCACCTCAAACGGGGCACTTCTTCTTAAGTCTCCCTATCTCCTATCGGACCCGCGCCTGTGCCCGCTACAGCCAAACCGGCACCGGCGTGGCCCATCCTCGTAACGGGCTGGTCGAACCGCTGGACCGAATAAGCCAGCACCGCGCTTTCAAGTTTGACGATACACAGGTTTGCCCATCGGTCAAGGCGCCGGGCAAGCACGCTGGACTTCCTCTCGCAAGTGCTTGCTGGGAAAGGCGTTAGGAGAAGGCCCTTTGCGGCGATGACGCCGGGCGTTTCAGGAACACCTTCGAAAACTGGTGCAAAAAGGACCGGAGCGCCGTCTGCGGCCTTTCGCGGCGACTGTCCGTGCAGGCTCAGCCAAACAGGCACCGGCGTGGCCCATCCTCGTAACGGGCCGGTCGAGCCGCTCGACCGAACAAGCCCGCACCACTCTTCACCTCGAACGGGGCACTCCCTGCTTAAGTCTTCCTACCTCCTATCGGCCCCACGCCTGTGCCCGCTGCAGCCAAACAGGCACCGGCGTGGCCCATCCTCGTAACGGGCCGGTCGAACCTCTCGACCGAATAAGCCCGCACCACCCTTCACCTCAAACGGGGCACGCCTTGAACGGCACCCTACTCGCGCAGAGCCGCCGCCGACAACGACTTGTCATGGGGAGCAGGCCAAGATTCGAGAATGATGTGTATCAGGCACTTACCGTCTCTCGCGCACCCCCCCCATATCGGATTCATCGTGCCCCCTTTTAGGAACCTATATTATAGTCGGCATGAGGCCTTTGTCAATTAATTTTTCCTTGATAGCACACGATAAACCCCTGCCTCGGCCCAATGAAGCGATGTTCCGCTGGCTGGACAAGATACGAAATAGGCCTCGGGTTGGTCGCACCGCCCCCCCCAGGGGGGCCGGCAGGCGGTCCCACCCCCAGGCTGAATCGGTGCTCTGCCGCGTCGGGGCCTGTTGGCACGGTCAGCGATCCGGATAAACCCGCTGGAATCTTCCAAAAAGCGCGTCTATACTATAACAGCATCGGCGGTTCGTGGGGAGTGTGTGTGTCTGCACCATTTTATCATTGCTGTCGGCTCCCAGGGAAGGCCGGCGCTGACGTGCAGAAGAAATGCCACGGCAGAAGACTCTTAAAGTTGTTCGCGTCCCGGAGCCGAATACAGAATATGTGGACAAGGGCGCGAGCGGCGAGAGTACACGTCCTGAATACGGTTTGCAGACGCCCTGGCCACGGCGGATTCTACTCTCTACTCGATCAGGGGGAAACGTAAGGAGAACGGCGATGACGCCGAAAAGCCGGCGACGTGGAATCGCACTCATCTGGGTCGCGATACTTCTGATTGTTCTGATTGCCTTTCTGGGTCTCGCGACCGATGCCGCTTACCTCTACTGGGCGTCTTACCAGTTGCAGAACGCCGCCGATGCGTCCGCCCTGGCCGGCGCTCAGAAAGTCAAGTGGGACGTTGTGGCGGCCCACCAGGCCGCTCTCGACATCGCCCTGGAAAACTCGGTCGGACCGGACCCGGTTCAACTCGTCCCCAATGAGGCCAACGACCCCGGCGGCGACATCGTCATCGGGCGGTTCGTTTCGGAGACGGGTGAGTTCATCCCCGGCCTCGGTGCACACAACGCCGTCAAAGTGGTCGCACGACGGACCGACGACTCGCCGGGCGGCCCGATGTCCTTGTTTTTCGGCCCCGTCTTCGGCGTTGACACCGTGAACCTGAGACGGCAGGCGACCGCCATCGCCGGCGGAGGAACCGGCGCGGGGCTCATCGCGCTGGATGAAAGCGCGCGCGAGTCGCTCCGAGTCCACGGGACCGTAACCCTGACGGTCAACGACGGCGCCATCCAGGTCAACTCCAACCACAGCCAGGCGGTTTACGCGGGTGGAAATGTGGTGATTGATGCACCGGTACTGAACGTGTGGGGCGATGTGCGCTTCGTCGGCGGCGCCCAATTCACCGGCGAACTCAACACCGACGCCCCGCCCATTCCCGACCCGCTGGCGGCTCTGACCGCGCCGACCTGGAATCCGGCAAACGACTCGGGAACGATCTCGGTGACAGGCGGCGAAACCGTCAACCTTGAGCCGGGATTCTACTCCGGCGGAATCTCTGCGAACAACGGGGTCGTCACGCTTGCCCCCGGCATCTATATTCTCGACGGCGAGGGCCTCAACATCACAGGCAACACCATTTTCACCGCCGAAGGCGTCATGTTCTACATCACGGGGACGGGGACCAGCTGCCTCGATTTGACGGGCACCGGAGACATAAGAATCACGCCACCGGATCCGGACCTCTATATTTACACGGATCCCCAAGTCAACGCCTACGAGGGCGTGTCAATCTTCCAGGACCGCACGAACACCAACGACGCCCGCATCATCGGGACAAGTCTGCTGGACCTTGAAGGAACCCTCTATTTTCCCAAGGCCCACATCGAACTGGGCGGAACCGGTGACGGCTTCGGCAACCAGTTAATCGCCAATACGGTGGAGGTCGGCGGAACGGGCACCATCACCATCAACTACGACGGCCGCTTCCCCGCCCCCGGTTTCCGGTCGTGGCTTGTTCGATAACCCGGCGCCGTGCGCCCGGAAGGACGCGGCATTTCGTCCAAGTGATTCCGGCGTTCGCCGTCCATGCGACCTGAGGGCCGCCTGCACGGACTCGTCATGCTGAGGCGGCCCCCGCGCCGGCCAGCGCCGCTCGGAGCCGCGCCCGCCGCCGCCCTGATCACCTTGCCATGCCGACACCCTTAGTACCCCATCCCCCCTCGATTATGGCCGTAAGAGCAAGCGCCGAGGTCGGCAACCGTAAGATGTTGTGGGGGGCCCGAGTGGTGGAGGCGTAATCAACCGCCGGCGGACTATCCAGCGGCCTTCACAACTCGGAGGATTGTGGCTGAACGGCGGCGGTCTGTGCAGGCCGTGTCCTCGTTGTCACCACAGGCCAAGCCGGTGGGTCTGCTGGAGGGTCTGGATTCCCATGCGGGTCATGAACCTCGGAGGCCGCAGGCGGCCTTAGTTTCGTCCGGTCCCACCGAATCGCTCTCCCCCTGGCGGGGCCAGTCCGGGCACACCGGGCCTCGCGCTCTCCTCGATCATCGTTCGCAGAAGGGCTGCGCCCAAGTCGAGGTCGATCGGGACCGGTTTCCCGCCGCCCTGGTGCGTTGTCTCTGTCTGCCGCGACCGCTGCCACTGCTCCGGGTCAATGCTCTCAAGCCAGCGAGCCTTGGCCTGCCAGCCATGCTTACCCTCATAAACCGCTGCTCGGCGTTCCCGATAGCCTCATACCGCGCCCTTTTGAGGGGGGCGCACAAGGTGGCAAAGGGTTCCTTGCCTTCGCGCTCCCACGCCAGCCAGCGCTTGAGGGTGCTGTAGTCAATCCCCGCCGACCCTGCGGTGCTTTTCATCGAGGCTCCCGCCAAGAGATGCCGACTGATTTTCGCCACGAGTTCGGTCGAGCATTTCAGCCGCCCATCTTTCGTTTTCGCCATGTCTTTGCTCCCTTACGTTCTGCCCTTTCCGCTCGCCTTGACCATCGCCACGATCTGCGCCCGGACGGTCTCGGGCAGGGCCGCGAGGCGGCAGCCGTCGGTCCCGGTCCCTTTGGCCATACGGCCCGTACGGGGGGACGCCTGCCTGCTGGCAGGCAGGCGTGCGGCGCCGGGTCCCAAGTCCGTTGTTCAGCCCTTGCGTTTCGCTATTAGCGGGGAGGGGGTTCCTTTCTTTGACTGGCACGTCTTCTGTAACCTTATGCTGGTCAAGGACTTACATGCTTCCCTGCCCCTTTGATATTCCCGGTCGCGGGCTGGACTCGTGGGAAATGGCCCTTTTCTTCGGCCAAAGACCCTCAAGGCCGCAGGGGTTCCGTGACGATGTATATTCGGAGCCGAATTTGACAGCCTGGGTATAGGCTGCGGATTAATGGCTGTGCGCACCCGCGGTATGGCGGCAACCACCCCTTCGGTGCAGCCCGTGTGAATCGGCCGCTTGCCGACAGACAAACGGATGCTGAGAAGAAGGCGGACGGCGGGGTTGTGACCCCGGTCTTGGCGCCGGACCCTCCTTCTGCACCCGCCTCCGATGCCGGTCCGCAGACCACGGGCCGGTCCTGTCCCCGACTCGAACTGGACTTGGAGCCGGTCACGGTCGGCTCCCTGGTGATTAGGCCGCAAGTCGTCCGCCTCTTGCCTGAAGGTCTCGTGCGTCAGCATTTGGCGGTCCCAGTGCGCTTGGATGGTGAGGAACTGGTCCTGGCCACCTGCGCGTCGCTGGACCTGGCGGTGCTGGACCAGATGGAGATGCTGACCGGCCGGCGGATTCGGACGGTTTCGGCGCCGGAGCGCGACGTCCGCCGGGCCATCGAGCGTTTCTTCACGGTGGACCGGAGTTTCAAAGAGGACCTGGGCGAGGTCGAGCCGAGCGATGTGCAGCGGGCGTCCGGAGGGGTAATCCCGCTCGGCGAGGGGCTCGGTCCGGACCGCAATGCTCCGGCCATCCGCCTGGTGGATTCTATCCTGCGCGGCGCGGCGCGCCGAGGCGCCAGCGACGTTCACATCGAACCGGGCGCGGCGGACCTGGGCGTCCGCTACCGCCTTGACGGCGTCCTGCATGAAGTGATGAGCGTGTCGAGTTCGCTTCAGGAGGAGGTGGTTTCGCGCATCAAGTTGATGTCGGGCCTGGACATTACAGAGCACCGCGTGCCGCAGGACGGTCGCCTGGGGGTGCGCATCGAGGGCGCCGAATACGACATGCGCGTCTCGACGGTCCGGACCGTGCGGGGCGAGAAGGTGGCCATCCGTCTCCTTCCGAAGTCAGGCGGGTCGCTCAGCCTCGGCCAGTTGGGCATGGCCCCCGGCCAGCGCGAGTTGTTTGCCGACCTCATCGGCCACCCGCATGGAATGATCCTGCTGACGGGGCCGACGGGAAGCGGCAAGACGACGACGCTCTACGCAGCCCTTCAGGAAGTGGACCGCCGGCGCCTCAACGTAACGACCATCGAGGACCCGGTTGAATACTGGCTGGACCACGTGAACCAGATTCAGGTGAACGTGGCGGCGGGGCTCACTTTTGCCAGCGCCCTCAGGACGGTGCTGCGACAGGATCCGGACAGCATCATGGTGGGCGAAATCCGCGACACCGAGACGGCCCGCCTGGCCGTCCAGGCAGCCATGACGGGGCACCTGGTCTTTTCGACGCTTCACGCAAACGATGCGGCCAGCACGCTGGCGCGGCTCAAGGACCTGGACGTGCCGCCGTTTCTGATTGTCTCGACGGTGCTGGCGTCGATTTCACAACGTCTGGTTCGGCGGACCTGTCCCGACTGTCGCGAACCTTACGAACCGCCGAAGGAATGGCTGGCCGGCACGCCTTTGGAAGGGGTCTCCTTGACGCACGGAGCGGGCTGTGACCTCTGCATGAACACCGGCTATCACGGGCGGCTGGCGGTGTTCGAGATCCTTCACCTAACCGAGCCGCTTCGCGCCGCGTTTCTGGAGGGGTGCTCGGGCGACGCCTTGCGGACCATGGCCTACGAGGCGGGGACCTGCTCCATGCACGATGCCGCGATTGAGGCCGTTGCAAACGGTGAAACGACTATCGAAGAGGTTCGGCGTATTTTGCCGCCTGAGGAGTTCAAGCAGTGACAACGCAGACCCTAACGCGACCACGCGCGACGGACGCCGCCCGACAAAGCGGGGCGGGGCGACCGCTTGGCGGACGCGCTGCAATCAAACCGGCGGCCGCGAAAACGCCGACGCCCGACAGGGCCTTCTTACGCCTGGCCTGGTGGCGGAGGGTCCGGGACGCCGACCTCGTGGCCCTGTGCCAGCATCTGGCGGCCTTGTATGGAAGCGGTATCACCCTGGCCGAGGGCCTGCGGACCTTCGCGGCAGAGACGCCGAACAAGGTGTTTCGGAGTGTCATTAATGAAGTTGTCGCGGACCTGGAAACCGGGCGGAGTTTGTCGGAGGCCTTCGACCGCCACCCGGACCAGTTCAGCCCTTATTTCCGCGCATCGGTCTGGGCGGGGGAGACGGCCGGCAAAATGGGTGAGACCCTCGAGCGGCTCGCACGCCACCTGGAAAAGAAACAGGAAATGGCTCAACGGGTCCACAGCGCCTTTGCCTATCCGATCGTCCTGACGGTCTTGATTGTCGGGGTTGTCGGCTTCCTGGTGACCTATGTTGTGCCGGTTTTTGCTGGCGTGTATGAGCGGATGAACGTGGACCTGCCGTTAGTGACGACGATGCTTCTGGGCGTGAGCCGCTTTCTCTCCGGCAACCCGTGGGCGCCGGCGGTTCCCGTCGCGGCGGTTCTGGGGGGGCTGATGTACGTGCGTCGTGTGCGGGCGGCCCGCCTGACGGTGGACCGGTGGAAAGTGCGGATTCCGGTCATCGGGAAACTCTTGAAGCGCATCACGCTTCACCGCTTCATTCGGACGTTCGGCGAGATGATGGGAGCGGGAGTGCCCGTCCTGGAGTCTCTGAACCTGGCCGGCAAGGTGTCGGGCAACGCCGCCTTCAACGAGGCCCTGGAAAGCGTCCGCGCGGATGTCAGGCGGGGAATGGGGCTGACCGAGCCGCTCCGGCGGACCGGATGGCTCCCCGCCTCTCTGCTTCAGGTGATAGCCAGTGGAGAACAATCGGGTCGTGTGCCGGCGCTTCTGGAGCGCGCGAGTGACATGCTCGAGCGCGAAATCGACTTGACCATGAAGCGCACCGTCAGCCGCCTGGAACCCATTCTGACCATCGTGATGGCGTCCCTCGTGGGGTTCATCCTGCTGGCGGTCTATCTGCCGATGTTCGACGTGATGCGGCACGTAGGCTGAGGCGCGGCCCGTTTCAGATAAACAGGTTGGTCAGGGAGGATGCAAGATGGAAAGTAAGCATGGGCTATATCGTTCGGGTTCTTTTCAGAAGGGAGTCGAGACAATGAGACGCACGAGAAAGAATGGCTTTACGTTGGTGGAAGTGCTGCTGGTGGTCGTGATTCTCGGGCTGCTGGCCATGGTGGCCATCCCGCGCTTCGCGGCTTCGGGAGAGGACGCCAAAACGAACGCCTGCAAGGCGAACGTGTCGCTTCTGAACTCGCAGATCGAACTGTATGCGGTCCAACACGACGGAACGTATCCGGCCGATCAAGTCGAGTTCGGAGGCCTGATCCTGAACAACACGGACCTCTTCCCCGACGGCGCGCCGGAATGCCCGCACGAGGACGCGTACGTGTATGACGCCACCACGAAGCGCGTGACGGCACACAGCCACTGAATAGCGGTGCCGGCGGAATCGGTCCAGGCGGAGACGGGCTCGCTTCCATAAGACGATTGACACCGGCGAGTCCGCCCTACGGGCCGTATGGCCGGAGGTCCGGCGTAGTGGCCGGCTGCCCGGCTTAGTGAACGCCCGGCGTTCGCACGCGGCGGAGGATGTGTGCCCATGGGGTTCAGCGAACTGGTTGTCGGCTTGGAGGTTGCGGCCGGCCCCCTCGGCGCCGCGCCGGGGCAAGCAAGGGCCCCGGCTCCGGGCCGGCGGTTGGCTGGGGCAGGCATCACGCTCCTGGAAGTCATCCTGGCGGCCGCGCTTCTCGGGATTCTGGCGGCGGTGGCGGTGCCCCGGTTGGCGAGCTCCACCATCTGGACGGTAAAGGGCGAGGCGTCGGCCAAGCAGGTGGCCGCGACGCTCCGACTGGCCCGCCGCATGGCTATCGACCAGGGCGCGACCGAACCGAACGGGTTTTACGTGGCTGGTTCCGGCGGCTCTTACGCCGTCTATGGGGCAGACACGATGCAGAGGGCCGGCGAGGAAAGGCACCTTGCCGACGGCTGGCAGTTCGCGGCCGGTTTCAAAACTGCGTTTGACCCTCTTGGGGCCGCAACGGGCAGCACCGGGCCGGGCGCGGTGGTCGTCCAGGGCCACGGCAAACAGTGGAGCCTTGAGATCACGGCCTCAACCGGTGCGGTGCGGTATGAGGAAAAGGAATAGCGAATGGGCGCGCGACGCCGCAATTACCGCGCGATAACCCTGATGGAAGTGCTCATCGCCTCCGCGCTGTTGGCGGTGGCGCTCGTGCCCATTTTTCAGGTGCTGACGCGGGGAATGACGTTGGCGCGCGACGTCCAGTTGCGGACGACGGCCGCCTTTCTTGCGGAAAAGGAAATGGAGACGGCCCTGGCCACCGCGGCGGAGGACTTCAGCGTTGACCTGACGAAGTCTTCGAAGGATCTCGGCGACGGCTACCTCGTGACGATCGACGGGGGGCAAGAGGCCCTGCGGAAAACCTTCAGTGTCCAGGTCGGCTGGGATACCGATGGCGATGAGACGCTCGACGGCGATGAGGTGCTCGTGACATTTGTGACCAGGGCCGCCAACACGACGGAGGACGTCGGTGGATAGCCGAAGGTGGGACAATTTGAGGCGGTCCCGACCCGTTGGGACTCGGGGCGGCTGGACGCTCATCGAGGCGCTGCTCACCGTGGCCATCATGGGCTTCGTATTCGCAGCGGCTGCGCCGCTCCTGCAAAAGGCCGGTGTGGCCTACTCGGCGTCGGATCCGCGGACTCAGATGGTGCAGGAGGGCCGCGTGGCGCTGGCCCACTTTGCCCGGGCGTTTCGCCAGGCGCGGGGCGTCACGTCGCCCACCTCGACGGGAGAGGAGAAGTCGGTCCTGCGCTTCCTCGCGGCGGACGGCCAGGCAACGGTGTTCGGCCTTTTTGAGCCGGCGGGCGCCTCGGTCGTCAAGTATGGCCCGGCCGCGGCGCCGGACCTCCTGGCGTCCAACTGCGACAGCCTTTTGATGACCTGTTACGGGGCCGACGGCTCTTTGCTTTCCGTGCCGCCGTCGAATCCGACGGCCGTCCGTTCGGTCCAGGTGGCGATGTCCGTCTCGGACGCCGGCGGGCGGGTGGACCCGATGACTCTGACGACGCAGTCCGCCATCCGCCGAACGCCGCCTTCGGTCGTCATCAACGAGATTATGTATAAGCCGCCGCCCGAACTGGGTCCCAAGGACAAGAACCGGTGGGTCGAACTCTACAATCCGACCGCTGGGGCCATTGACGTCGGTGGCTGGCTTCTCTGGACGATGGACCCGATCGAAGTGGATACCCTCTCCGGCGACGCGCTCTACAGCATCGGCTCAACGGTCATTCCCGCCGGCGGATACGCCATTGTCACCGACCGCGACACCGAACTCTACCGCGAAAAACTCAGGAACGGGGACTTTGAAAAGGGCACCATGAGTGACTGGGCCAGCACGGATTGGTG
>Ga0307379_10003929_pt1 | contig 21379 bp, 14 predicted proteins | sample UN2MG_FD_202237 | JGI IMG/M metagenome (GOLD analysis project Ga0307379, IMG submission 202237) | Soil microbial communities from Risofladan, Vaasa, Finland - UN-2 | ecosystem: Environmental > Terrestrial > Soil > Coastal area > Acid sulfate soil | place: Finland: Risofladan, Vaasa | collected... | reverse complement strand
GCTATTAGCCTGTCATGTTTGAATTTGTAGGTTGTTTGCTTGTAATTGGGTGGCAGCCTCAAAGCCGAAGGTTTTGGGGATGGTCAATATGCCAGAAGCCATCCCCAAGCGCCATAAGGCGTCCCCAAGGGACTGCCGCTTGAGGCTGCCACCCTTCCAGAGTCTTAAATCATATTTGACAGACTAATAGATTCCTGTGCGTTTCAATTTTTCTTTGACGTCGGTTCTCCAATCGATTATTTTCATCGGGTACAGTTGGAAACCAGATAGTATGATACAAGTTAAACACAATAATTCCGGTACTGTAGCAGTCACTGTGGCTCTGCTGATCATTATCGCACTTGTGGTTTTATCAATCGCCCGGCATTTCTGGACCGACTCCGCAAACGAGCATTTCGACAAACTAATCTCAGTTTACATTATGGAAAAGGATGAGCTCAACCAGGACGATCATGACAGACTAAAGGCCCAACTGCTCGAAGATGGTCTGTTTTTCAAGATGCACAAATGGAATAAGGAAAGTTTCATCAAGGATCGGCAGCTATACGATGAAATGATAATCACCCGTGACCGGCGACAGATGAGAGAAGAAGAGGCCGAGGGTTCGGTCATTGAAACCATGATAAATCTGTAACAAGTACCCCCCCTGCTACCCTTCGGCGGAATCTTTAACAGAAAAATGGGGCCCACACCGAATCGATCGGTATAGGCCCCTGACTAATGCAAGTCCTGATATCGCTGCCGTACCTGCTATAGCAGGTGTAAACCTGTCCTTCGCAAAAGCGGAAAGCAGTATTTACTCTCCGGCAGCTTCTCTCGGCCGATATAGACGGATGTCATCAATGAACATCTTGCCCGTACCGCCGGGAGCAGTCATATTGCCTTTAGTACCAAGGCCAATCGCAATCCTGTCCACGTTGGTCAGGTTTACGCCCTGATCGGCAAAGGCTTGCAGCGGGATAACCCACTCGGTCCAGGTGTCAATCTGTGCCGCAGCCGGATCATCGTGAACCACCACTGCCGGGATTCCGGCACTGTTGGAAACCGCCACGTAAAACGGCTCGGCGGCGTTGGTGGCTATGCCGATATCCTGGTTCGCCCACTGTGGGCCAACATTACCGGTGAACTTTACGTTGGAGAATACGGCCTGGCACGTTAAAGCAACGTCATGGCTCGTAAGCGCCAAACCGACGTAGGCATTCGAAGCCATCGGGACGAGCTCCGGTATGCCCTGTATCGTCCACGCCGAGCCGTTGGTTGAATGGGACGCCGTAAAGTTCCCGGACAAATCACGCTCGATCTTCACCCAGTACGGCGCAGTAATCCCGCTGGTCGTCGTGTCGAGGCTGGTCTGGCCTGTGCCGGGACGTCTCTGAAAGGACACACCCGAAGCAGGCGTTACAACCATCGTCGCGTGCGCCGAGTCCGGATTGAGCGTCTCACGAATCATAACGCCTGCTTTTGCCCAGGCGTTGGTGTTCTGGACGCTGTCGACTCTCGCGACAATCGAGCCGGGGCCGGTGAGCATCTTATATGCAAAATGGAACTCATCGGCTTCCACGCCGTCGGCGTTAAACCAGATATCAAAGCCGGAAGCGGTCATCGTGTATGTGCCTAACGGTCCTTCGGCGAAGCTGCCGACAAATGCAGGATAGCCTCTGAACCACAGTGACAATTCCCCAACACCTTCCGCTGTCCAGTCTCGCTGGTCTGCCAATGTATACTCAACTTCCGAATACTTCGAGAAGCCCTGCTTGTTATTGTCGTATGCTACCGGCATAGACTTACCGCCGCTTTTGACGATAGTCTCTTCGGCATAAGAAGCAGTGGTTTCATCGCCTACCGCAGCGCCGGTGCCGTTGCCGGCAAAGTAATCCGGAGTGCCCGGTGCGCCATAGCCAAGCCCATCGTGCCATGAGTACCATATCTGATTATCGCCGGTATCGTAGTCCTCGAAATCGTCGATGACAAAGTATTCACTGGTCGTAAAGCTCCAGACGTTGCCTGCCCAGGGACTATCGGGATTGACGCCGTTGACCTCATCGATTCGCCAGTAGTAAGTCGTATTAAATATAAGCTTGTCAGGGTCATAGCTCTCTTCGCCGAGGGCCTTTGGCCCCTTGTACTCGGGCGAGGTTTTCGTGGCATTGGCCACGGCGTCCGCGTCCGCGCCGAAATACACCTCGTGCGAAGCAGCGACAGCTCCCGCATCCCATCTAAGAACCACCGACGGCTTCACGTTCACTGCGCCATCGACCGGATTTGGACCACTGACGGCGCCTTCGGTTGTGAAACTCCAGACATCACCTTTGTAGATAGCGCTACCATCATCCTCATCAATCCGCCAGTAGTAAGTCTCGGCATATTTAAGTGGGCCGGGTGAATAGCTCGTTAGTCCATGAAGAGCACCATCAGCGGCATTTTCAACGGTGTCATAATCCTCTCCAAAGTATACTTTGTGCATTTTAGCGCCGAAGCCGGCCGTCCAGTTTAAGGTCACATCCAATTCAACAGCTTCGGCTCCCTCGACCGGGATGGGATTATAGGCTGTCAACGGAGGAATCGTAAAACTCCAGACATTACCTTTGTATACGTCCCCGTCAGCGGTAATTTCATCAATCCGCCAATAGTACGTCTCGCCGGGAACAAGGCCCTCTGGAAATGGGTATCCCGTAAAGCCGATAACATAAAATGTTCTATCCAAGGCCTGGTTGCCTCGGAATGTATCGCCGGTGCCATCATTGACATCGTCGAAGTTATCTCCGACGTATACATCATGTGAGACGGCTGTAGGTCCCGCCAACCAGCCCAGGGTCGCATATGTTTGCGGAAGCAATGAACCGTCAGCCGGATTTGGCTTGCCAGCTATATTGCCGGCCACAAGCAGGCCCGTTGCCCACATGCTGGGAGTTTGCCAGCCGTTTAAATCCGTTCCGTACCAGGAAATCTGCGAGTCTCGCCCGGCGCCGTCGTCATCATCGTTGATCCATACTTCGATGCCAATCTCCTGGCCAGGCGTTGGCCCCGTGCCCATGATGCTCGTCCACGGTATCCTGACTTCGAAAATATAACCGGTGTTGTTCGTGACGATGGCGTATTCAACCCCCACTAAACTCGGGGCCCCGTTGTGGATTGCACTGGGTTCTTCCAATTCAGCGTTATTCCACCTGCAAGTGTACTGGTGGTCATTCTCGTCCACTGCGGCCCCTTTGCTGTTATCCCCATCGACGTAGAACTCGACACTGTCATCGTCCCATTTAGTGCCGGCGCCCGAGTCGTTATTCAGAGCCTCATCTTTAACTACGATCAGCCCGTAAAAATATTCATAACTCCAAAAGGCCCTCCATGTACCGGAGCAATCCGCAGCCGAACTTGGGGCGCTTCCATCGACAGTGATGCTTATCGACTGTTCTGTTGCTAATGACCACACATCGTCCACTACACCGTCGATTACCGGCATGGCTGCATCCGGATTGCGGATGAGCACGTCTTGGGCCGAGGACGTATTAATCAGGCTCAGTATAAAAATAAGAGAAATTACATAAATCAGTTTTCTTAACATAATACGCCTCCATCAAAAAAATGATTGAAAATAGTTTTGTAGCTGCACTACCTTTACTTCATTCTTATCCAGGATGATTTTTCGCGACTTGCTACACCTCCTTTCCTTAGAGAGCTGACCAACGATTAAAAACCAACAAAACCACTAAGAATTATAAAATCCCCGCCCACAATTCTGTACATCTCTCAATAAAATTCCAGCTAAACTACCTGAAAAATTAAAAAGAACACTCCTGCTCGAAGATGAGAACCTCTCAGATGTAACATTAAACGGCATATGCCTCACTAAATTTCTTTGTACCAAATTACCCACCTTCTCGTCAAGAAAAATCTATACCTTGGTAAATATGCCGACTACCAAATTGTAAAAAAACCATGAAAAAGTGTATATTTTTTGAAATTCTACTAAAAAATACCCATTTTAATTCGCAAATATCATCTTTAGTATCTGTCATATAAGCACTTATATTATTATAGCCATATTCTGAATTAACTTATTGCCAAGTTGTCCAAAAATATTCCTAAAAGAAAACATTCATGAAGTCCGATATAAATCGTAATAATTGTAATTTATAAAAACTTAATTATAATTTGCATTCACCTTATACAAAAACTATTTCTTTTTTGCTTGGCGTTGAGAAGTTACTTCTGAGTTTATATGTGAATTGGCCTCAATTAAAATTTCTAATTTACGTTCTAATCACGTATAATAGTATGTTTTCCATTATTCTTTTTATGATCGAGTTATGGGCAATGATTTTGTAAAACTAAGCGATGCGGAACTTCTTACCCGCTATACAGCCGGGGATGAGGCTGCATTTCGTGAAATCGTAACTCGCTATAAAAACAGCCTTTACGCATTTCTTCGACAATTCTTAAACCGGCATGACCTTGTTGAAGATGTATTTCAGGAAACATTTTTACAGTTATACACCAGCCGGAATAGCTTCGATACAAACCGACCTTTGCGACCGTGGCTTTTTACAATAGCCGCGAATAAAGCAAAAGATGCTCTTCGCAAATGGCAACGTACATCCGCTGTCTCAATTGGCACTATGGCGGATTCGCAGGATTTGTCATTTGATGATATGCTTAATACTGTTACTTCTGACAGGACATTGCCTTATGAGGAACTGCAAAAGGATGAAACGGCCTCGCGTGTTGGACAGATTATAGCGGATATGCCGGAAAATCTGCGAGAAATCTTAGGTTTAGCATATTTTCAGGGATTTTCTTACAAACAAATGGCTGAGATTTTAAGTATACCTATAGGGACGGTTAAGAGTAGGTTGCACACGGCCGTCGGTCGTTTTGCAAAAGAGTGGAAGGCATCAGTTGGGAGCAAAGAATTCAAATGATTCCGCTTAATAGCGAGCAGAAACAGCTCATATTTGATTATTGTTTAGGTTTGACGTCCCCCGAACAGACCGCCGAAGCTAAGACATTAATCTCATCCAGCAAACAAGCTGCCGTAATTCACACCAAACTCAAAGCAACACTTGAACCCCTTAACAGCCTGGAGCCTGAATCCTGCCCGGATTCTCTTGTGGAACGTACTGTTTTGCGGCTTAACAGCTTAGCGAATTCAAGCCAGGATCGGCTACAGGAATTACTTGCCAGCGAACAAAACCGTGAAGTTACCACAAAAAGCCGGCTTCCATTGAATTTTGCCAGAAAATTAGCTACTGCAGCGGTTCTTATGATTGCTGGAAGTCTGCTATTCACAACTTTCAGAGCCGTATCCGGCTATGCCCGTCATCATTCTTTGCGTCAGCAATGCCAGATGCAGCAAAGCAGTATCTTCCGGGGTTTGCATAATTACATTTCCGACCATGATGGCCAACCCCCTGCCATCGCAACTTCGGCGGGCGATCCCTGGTGGAAGGTGGGCGATCAGGGCAACGAGAACCATTCCAATACCCGCCGTGTCTATCTTTTGGTAAAAGAAGGTTATGTAAAGCCAACCGAGTTTGTTTGTCCCGCATGTAAATACGGCGAAACTATCCAAATGACTCCCTCACAATTAAGCAAATTCAAGGATTTCCCCAGCAAAAGATATGTAACTTACAGCTTCCAGATAAGTTGCCGCCAGGCCAGAAACGGCACGCTGCTTTGCAGAAACGTCATGATGGCTGATTGGAATCCGCTTTTTGAAGAATTACCTGATGACTTCTCAAAACCATTTAGTCTTCGACTTAACAAGAAGCTGTTAACACTTAACAGTATCAATCACAACCGTCGCGGACAGAACGTCTTATTTGGTGACGGCCGGGTAGAGTTTCTAAAAAAACGTTTCATCGGCACAGATGATATTTTCACACTGCAGGACACCGACGTCTATCAAGGCTGTGAAGCACCTTCCTGCGAGACAGACTTTTTCCTTGCCCCATAAATCCGCATGAGGCAAAACCCCACGTGGCCATCAAATATAGCTTGGCCAAATACTATTATGTTTGAAAATACAGTCAGCGCTTTCGTACGTAATCGGTGAACGATAACAATCAGTCTCAGGAGCAATATCCGCGCTCTGAGTAGATTTCTGTCCCCACACGGTTGATTGTGTTGGCGAATACCTTCTTTAGCTCAGCAGGCCGTAGTCTGCTAATGTCTTTTCGAGAACAACTTTTTTGTCCTCTTCCAGCGGCGTCATAGGCAGTCGCAATTCTTCCGAAGCCCTATTCAGAATCGCCATTGCAGCCTTGATCGGTATGGGGTTCGTAGCCAAAGTAAGCATCCCCTTGCTCAGTGCGAAAAGCTTTTTGTGCCATTTAAGGGCTGAGACAAAATCCCCATCCAGGATCAAATCAGTCATCGCTTTGACGTCTGCCGGCACAATGTTCGCTACTACACTGATCACGCCCTTACCCCCGACCGAGGCTAATGGCAGCGTTAGAGAATCATCGCCCGAGATAATGGTTATGTCGCATCGAGTAGCAATTTCACTGGCCTGGTCCATACTGCCGGTCGCCTCTTTGATCGCAACGATATTTTCGAGTTCAGCCAACCTTGCGATTGTCTCCGGCGTCATTCCGGCTCCGCAACGGCCAGGTATATTGTATAACACGATCGGCAAGTCAACATTTTCAGCTATCGCCTTAAAATGCTGATAAAAGCCTTCCTGCATGGGTTTGTTGTAATACGGGCCGACCTGCAGCGTTGCATCGGCCCCGATTTTCCGTGCAAATGCGGTCAATTCAATCGCTTCGGCAGTACTGTTTGAGCCTGCCCCTGCGATTACGGGGACTTGTCCGCCCACGACCTTAACCACTCTTTCGATGACCTTTTTGTGCTCTTCGTAACTTAAGGTCGGCGATTCACCGGTCGTCCCAACGGGCACTATACCGTCTATACCGCCCTCCAATTGGAATTCGATCAGCTCATCGAAGGTTTCAAAGTCTATTTCACCATCCTGAAATGGCGTAACCAGCGCCACCATTGCCCCTGTAAACATTCCAAATCTCCTAATTTCATAAATACTTCATAGCCGACAGTTTATAGTCTCTGAGCCATGAACTGACAACTACGAACTGAATTTATCTATCAATTTTACCATTTCGGCGATTGCCTGCCCGATTCCGACGAGGACGGCCCTTGCTAAGATACTATGGCCGATATTGAACTCACAAAGGTCCTTTATGCGCGCCACCCCGGCAATATTACGATATGTCAGACCGTGGCCTGCGTGGACTATGAGTTTATTCTCCATCGCGAGTTCTTTGCCGGCTTCCAACTCGGCGAGTTTCTTATTGACTGCTCGTTGGCCCCTGGCATTCGCGTACATGCCGGTATGCAGTTCGACGGCATCGCAGCCGGTCTGAGCCGAAGCGACAATTTGTTCTTTATCAGGTGCGATAAAAGTACTCACCAAAATGCGTTTTTTATGCATTCTTTTGACAACGCCGGCAAGGCGTTTCTTTTGCCGAACGCAATCCAGACCGCCTTCAGTGGTCAGCTCGGCTCTTTTTTCGGGCACCAATGTCACCTGATCCGGCCTAATCTCTTCGGCAATTTTGACGATGGATTCAGCCATGGACATTTCGAGATTCAGCTTGCATGTGACGGTTTCCCTGAGCAGCCGAACATCCCTGTCGCAGATATGACGTCTGTCCTGTCGCAAGTGAACGGTAATTCCGTTCGCACCGGCCAATTCGCACAGGACCGCCGCCCAGACAGGGTCAGGCTCATCGGTCAGCCGTGCCTGCCTGATGGTTGCAACATGGTCTATATTTACATTTAGTACAGCCATTTTCTTGCCCTCGATTTACTCGCAGGATTATATCACTGTGAAGTTTCAAAACAAGCAAATTTAAGATAGTAAAAATATTCCGATGTTTCTTTTCGGGATGTCAATAAGCCACCTGTTAAGCTTAGGTTTTATGCGATTTCTCACTAATCAGGACATCCATGAGCATGAGCTTCACACTTTTCTGATTGTCCAATCAATCTATATCTTGCCAAATTGTGATTTCCCGCTTAATATAGTTTTCGCTTTGATTGAAGGAAGTTGCTGTGATTGTTTCCGTTTATGTAGGCAGGTGTACCTTGCCGCTGGATGTGGATTTGAGGCTTGCTGCCGACGCTGGTGTGGTATGAATTACTAAAAAGGCAAAAGTCAGTGATCAATAATTCGTGGTAAAACGATGAAAGTAAAACTGAATTGGGCTACTCGGATCACAATATTTCGTATACTGCTGATCATTCCATTTGTAAGTTTTATGCTCAAGATAAATGATCCGGCCCTAAGCGACACTATCAGAAACGTGATGCGGTATGTTTCGATTCTCCTGTTTCTGATTATGGCGTTTAGTGACGGCGTTGACGGCTATCTGGCTCGCAGGAAAAATCAGATTACGAAATTCGGCGCGTTTCTTGACCCGATTGCGGACAAACTGCTCATCACCTGTGCATGCCTTCTCTTAGCCTCGCAACGGGGTCATGTTGAGAATTTCCTGCTACCCCCGACCGTTGTCGTACTGATCATCGGTAAAGACCTGTTTTTATTGATTGGTTTTGTGATTGTCTATTTAATTACGTCAAAGATACACATCGCCCCTGTGTTCGTCGGCAAACTCGCCACTACCTTGCAATTGTCGATGGTAGCGGGAATTCTGATCGGTCCCGATGTTTCCAGTATACTGCCGGGCTGGATTTGGTTTTTGCGGATTCTCTGGTGGTCGGCCGCGGGAACCGCCATTTTAGTAACGCTTATTTACATACGCGACGGAAGTCGTTATATTGAAGCATATGAGCAGAACCTTGCGAACAAAAATGAAAAATTACAGTAACAACTAAAAAGCTCGATCGATTACAAAATCCGGCAATAATGGCAGGTATTTTCAACTGAATTTTACATTGTAGTTTTGAAGCTTCGTTTTAATCTCTTCACTAAGGATATATAGGTGACGATACAATTTAGCGAAATACCGGAAGTTCTGGAAGATCTTCGCAACGGCAACATGATTGTGCTTGTCGATGCCGAAGACCGTGAGAACGAAGGCGATCTGGTATGCGCCGCCGAGAAGGTAACGCCCCAGATTATCAATTTCATGGCCAGGTTCGGCCGGGGTCTTATTTGTCTGCCGCTTCTGCCTGAGAAATGTGATACGCTTGGCCTGTATCCACAGACGGCTGATAATACGGCACGTTTCGGAACGGCTTTTACCGTCAGTATTGATGCCGCCGAGGGGATTAGCACAGGTATCAGCGCCGCTGACAGGGCACATACCATACTGACGGCGATGGCGGATGATGCCAGGCCGAGTAACTTTGCTCGTCCCGGCCATATATTTCCACTCCGTGCCCGCGAGGGTGGGGTGCTGGTACGAGCGGGACAGACCGAAGGAGCAATCGATTTGATGCGTCTGGCAGGCTTGAAATCGGCTGGAGTCATCTGCGAAATTATGAACGAAGACGGCTCGATGGCGCGAGTCCCTGAATTGCTCAAATTCTGCGAAAAGCACAAACTAAAAATCGCCTCTATCGCCAAAATGATAGAATATCGGCTGCAGCGTGAGAGCCAGATCAAACGCCTTGAGTGTGTCAATCTGCCTACCGATTATGGTGAATTCACGCTGATCGCCTACGAAAGTGTAACTTCAGCCGAGCCTCATCTGGCTTTATGCAAAGGTGACGTTGGCCGGCTCGACGAGAAAGGCAAACCCATTGAGCATAACGGACCGCTGCTGGTGCGGGTGCATTCGGAGTGTATGACAGGCGATTTGTTTCATTCACAGCGCTGCGAATGTGGTTATCAGATGGTGACCGCGATGAAAATGATCGAACAAGCCGGCGAAGGCGCTTTGATCTATTTGCGGCAGGAAGGCAGAGGCATCGGGCTTGCGAACAAACTGCGGGCTTATAAACTCCAGGAACAGGGCCTTGATACGGTTGATGCCAATCTGAAGTTGGGCTTCAGCGTAGATAAACGCGACTATGGAATTGGCGCTCAAATCTGTCGTGACCTGGGACTGCGGGAAATTAAAATATTGACCAATAATCCCAAGAAGATTAGTCGCCTTGAGGTTTACGGTATAAAGATTATTGAGCAGATTCCGCTAAAGGCCGAACCGGGCGAACATAACATCCACTATTTAAGAACAAAAAAATACCGCCTGGGCCATTTGCTTGATGAGGATTTATAGCTCTTTCGGATTTTGCGCTTTATTGCCAATGGCGTGTGAGAATTTCTATTTCATGAAATATCGAAAGTGAGAATGAAACAAGTTCCTGTCATATTCCGGATTTTTTTGTTTATACTTATGTCCATCGGCGCCGGTTGTCAGCAGCCGGGGGCACTTAACGAAAATCCGACTACGTCCGATAACGACGCCGGTACGCTCTCCCCTTATGCTCATTATGCCCCTGTGAAAATCGACATTATGCCATTGACTGAATTTCGGAGTTTGGGCGATACCCAGCGGCCTAAATTAAATCTTTACGTTAGTTTACTCGATCAATTCGGCTCCCAGATAAAGTCGCCGGGAATGTTTCGTTTTGAACTGTATGAGTATATGCAGCGATCGGCTGAGTCTAAGGGAAAAAGGGCTATTATTTGGCCGGATGTCGATTTAACCGATCCGATTAAAAATAATGACTCCTGGCGGGATTTCCTGCAGGCTTATGTGTTCAGTTTGCCCTGCGAACAATCAATCAGCCAGGATTACATACTCCAGGTAACGTGCCTGTGCCCGAACGGCAAGCGGCTTTCATCCGAATTCACCCTTAGATATACAAAATAACCTGCCTTAAATCCTGAACAAACACCCCAAAAATTCCTTCATTATCGGGCATTTTTTATTTGACATTAAAATAGGTATTTTGTTATAAATAGGATAGATAGTTTTTGTACGCTTAACCGGGCATCTTCTATAGTGTATTTCATCTTCCGGCAACGAGGATTTTTACAGATATTAGTTAAAATCGCCCGGCCGGGAGTTCCGAGCGTCAGCTAAAGCGTTTTAAGCAGGAAGTTTATGCTTTATTGCGTAAACTTTTGTATTCAAATTGACGATTTATAGTGGTCTTTTCAAGGAAGCGGGTAATGTAGAGTCGCGGGTAATTGTACATGGCAAGAGGAGAAAATAAGCAGCCAGGACAGCATATATTATCAGTCGTAATATTTTTGCTCTTTATCATGAAAGGAGGATAATCATAGGCATAAAAGCGGTTGATTTGTTTCTTTTTTTATTGTGTAGGCCGCAGCGAACACAAGTGTGACCTAAGGGGGTAGTCAATCAAGTTAAGTCGCAGAGCGGCTGAAAGTAAGGAGAAAGTATCATGAGAAATCGAGTAGTATGGTTGGCGGTATTTTTATTGATAGGATTCTTTGGACTCAGTTCAAGCCACGCACAGGAAGTCGAAAATTTGCTGAATAACGGTGGCTTTGAAGACGGAACCAACACGGAGTGGAACGGCCCGTGGACCGGCCCCACCGCCGAAGTGGTGACACAATGTGTCGGCGCGGCCGTCCCCGAAGATCCGATCGAGGGCATATACTGCTGGTATGTGACGGTTCCCGACGCCACGGCCAATTGGTGGGATGCCGCCTTTAACCGCAATGTCGGGGTCTTCGAGAAGGGCAAGTACTACACGCTTTCCGTGTGGCTCAAGAGCAAGAGTGGGACAGCACAGATCAACCTCAAGCATGAGCATGGCGCAGATCAGTATGAGGGATATGGTGAACAAGTATTCACTATAACTGAAGAATGGGCGGAGTATAGCGTCACAACTCCCGTTTTTGCGGAGGACGTGACTCCCGCGTCCTTGACATTCCACATTGGCTTTGCCAAGGCGGAATTCTGGATAGACGGCGCAAGATGGTATGAAGGCGACTATGTCGAACCCTCCTTCAAGCCAAACCTCAACGCCAGGAGCCCGATTCCGGATGACGGTCTGGACAATGTCGCCCGTGATGTCATTCTTAGCTGGGAGCCGGGCCCGTTTGCCGCAACACACGATGTGTATCTCGGAAAGACCTTCGAAGACGTCAATGGCGCCAGCCGAGACAATCCGATGGACGTGCTGGTCAGTCAAAATCAGATTCCAACAACACACCAATCTCTTGATCCTCTCGAATTCGGCCAGACGTACTACTGGCGGATCGACGAAGTGAATGCACCGACGGACTCGACCATCTTCAAGGGCGACGTTTGGAGCTTCACGGTTGAGGATTACCTCTTCCCGGTTTCGAATGTTACTGCTACAGCCTCCAGCTCATTCATTTCATCTATGGGTCCCGGCAAGACGGTAGACGGCTCCGGACTCGACGCCAGTGACCTGCATTCAACCGAGCCGACGGATATGTGGCTCAGTGAGGCCTTCAATCCGGATCCGACGTGGATCCAATTCGAGTTCGGCCAGGCCCATCCCCTCGTTCAAATGCAGGTGTGGAATTCGAATCAATTAATCGAGTCTGTTATCGGCGTTGGCATCAAGGATGTTACGATCGAGTACTCCGAAGACGGCGATACATGGACAACACTGGGTGATGTTGAATTCGCCCAGGCCCCCGGTTTGGCTGCTTATGCGGCCGACACGGTTGTCAACATGGGCGGCGCGCTGGCACAGTATGTCAGACTCACAGCCATAAGTAACTGGAGCTGGGAAGGCTGGCTGAAGCAGTTTGGCTTGAGTGAAGTGAGATTCTTCTTCATACCCGTCCAGGCGTCAGATCCGCAGCCGGCTTCGGGAGCATCAGATGTGCCCCTGGATGTCACGCTTGACTGGCGTGCCGGAAGACAAGCAGTCTCACACGAGGTTTACCTCAGCACAGATAGGACCGCAGTTGTCGATGGCACAGCCCTTGTGGGGACAACGAGCGACACCTACTTCCCGATCAGCAATCTTGACTACGGACAGGTCTACTACTGGAAGATCAACGAGGTCAACGATACTGCGACTACTACTTCCTGGGAAGGGGAAGTCTGGAACTTCTCCACCACCGAGTCCATGGTTGTTGAGGATTTCGAGAGCTACAGCACAGAGAAGCCGATATGGGAGAGTTGGCTCGATGGGCTTGGCTTCGGTGCGGCGGGCTCTCCGGGTTTCAATCCCGGTAACGGCACCGGTGCATCCGTCGGCGACGAAAGCACACCTTCATTTACTGAGGAAACCATCGTTCATGGTGGCAATCAGTCTATGCCGCTCGCCTACGACAACAACAAGCAGGGATACTCTAACTATTCGGAGGCGCAGCATACGTTTGATGCTGCGCGTAACTGGACCGATGGAGGCATTACACAATTGTCGCTGTGGTTCAGAGGCCATCCGGGCTCTGTCGGCAGCTTCGTAGAGGAACCGGCAGGTACATACACGATGACCGGTTCCGGCACAGATATCACGAGTACATTTGATGAGTTCCATTTTGCTTATAAGATGCTCAACGGTGCAGGCTCGATAGTAGCAAAAGTCGACAGCGTCCAGAACACGAACGACTGGGCCAAGGCCGGCGTGATGATTCGCGAGACGCTTGATCCCGATTCAGCGCATGCGATGGCATTCGTAACGCCTACTCAGGGTGTTGTATTTGAGTATCGTCCCGACACCGGCGGTGACAATGTGGGTACGGCGGGACAGCAGACGGGAGTTACAGCTCCGTACTGGGTGAAGATAGATCGCACCATTTCCGGCTTATTCACAGCATCCCATTCCACTAATGGCACTACATGGCAGACGCTGGGAACGCCGCTGAACATCCAGATGAGCACGAATGTCTATGTCGGCCTGGCGTTAACATCACACGATGCAGCTCTAACATGCCAGGCGGTATTCTCCAACGTCACAACCAGCGCTTCGGTCAGTGGGCAATGGGCGCACCAGGACATCGGCATCGCAAGCAATGATCCTGAGCCGGTATACGTAGCTTTAGCCGACAGCTCAGGCGCACTTGGAGTGGTGGCCTACGAAGATCCGGACGCCACTCAGATAAGCACCTGGACGGAATGGTCCATAGATCTGACCGAGTTCAGTGACCAGGGTGTGAATCTGGCCGATATCAAGAAGATGATGCTTGGTGTTGGCGACCCGACTGCTCCTGTTGCAGGCGGCTCGGGTAAGATGTACTTCGATGATATCACGGTTGGAAATCCCGTACCCGCAAGAGAAATCGAGAATTTATTGGTCAACGGCGGCTTTGAGGATGGCGTACTTGAGCCTTGGTACATAGCCGACAATACCGGTGGTGGTGCTACTGCAGTAGTTGTCGGAGACGATCCGGTCGAAGGCAATTCCTGTCTGCACGTTGTGGTTCCCACAGTAGGTGCAAATTTCTGGGATGTTCATGTAGTCCAACCGGGATTTATTTTTAAAGCAGGCAAGAAATATACTCTTTCAGCCTGGTTCAAGTGCAAAGAAGGCACACTTGATGTCAATATCAAGCCGGAGCATGCGGCAGATCCATGGGAAGGTTATAACGAGCGGGTCATCACCATGACCGACCAGTGGGCGGAATACAGCGTAACAACTCCTGTTTTTGCTGTGGACACGAGTCCGGGGAGCACTACATTCCACGTAGGTTTTGCAGCAGGTGAATTCTGGATGGATGACGTGAAGTTTTACGAAGGCGACCCGCCACCACCAACGGATGCGGTTGTAGTGGGCGATTTCGAAGGCGGCCTGGACGGTTGGTGGGCAGCGGACGCTACGCTCTCGTTCAGCACGACAGGAGCGACGCTCAACACACAAGCGCTGCAGGTCGATGGTCCCGGCGACTGGCACCAGAACGCCAAGCTGGACCTCAAGCCCCATCGTGTAGCGCTGGGACAGCCCGGAGCTACGATTACGGCAGATGTGACTGCCTTCGATGCCGATATGACCACGACATGGATGAATGTCGAGATGGTCATCAACGGGCAGAACAACGATGACAACGGCGCCAACAACAATATCGGCTGGCAATCGCTCGGTTCGCACGACGTCACACGCAACGGGCAGCCCCAGACGCTTACATGGGTGCTTCCTGAAGCGCTGACGACGGCGATTTCCGGAGTGGACGGCAACATCAGTTGGTTCGAGCTGGTGCTGGTCTCGAACCTGGACGGCGCCTCTGTGACCAAGTTTTACGTCGACAACATCCTGTTGGTCATTGACGCTCCGTGATATCCGGAAATTCTGTCGATCGGATTTCCTGGTGAACAAGCGGATTCCGGATCGAAGGTGACTAAAACCAGACTTAGAATGGGGCCTATGCTGAATTAATTGGCATAGGCCCCGTTTGCATTCCATATTTTTGTGCCTTAGCCCGGCAGAGATACATATCTGACTCTACATTTCTTCTGTAATTATCATTTTTTATTTGACAGCAACACAGCCGATTTGGTATATATAATGATAGATAGATCGTTTTCGTGAGCTTAGCTGTGAACATCATGGACCAGCTAAAGCGTTGTAGGCGGGAAGCTTATGCTTTCTGCCCGACCTTATTATATGTGAATGAGCGATTTATATCTCGATTTTGAAGGAAGGAGGTAATGAGAAACCGCGAGGAATTGTACTAAGCAGACGCGGGTTAGAATATAGCCATACCAAGACATGTTATCGGTCGTTTCTATTTCAACTCTCTTATTTAAGGAGCACTATTATGTGTAAAAAAATTATGTATTTGATTTCTTTAATTATTGTGCTGGGCACGATCTCCACAAATTACGCCGCGCGGTGTTAGGCGATTTTGAGGGAGGCCTGGACGCCTGGGCACCGGCTGACGCCACCTTGTCGCAGAGCCCAACGGGCGCGACACTTGGCACGCAGGCGATGCTGGTCGATGGCCCCGGAGGCTGGCATATAAACGCCCTGCTGGACCTCAAGTCTCATCGGGCAACACTGGCAAATCCGGGCGCGACGATCACGGCGGATGTAACCGCCTTCGAGGCCGATATGACCACGACATGGATGCAGGTCGAGTTGGTCATAAATGGACAGAACAATGATGATGCCGGTGCAAACAACAACATCGGCTGGCAATCGATCGGCTCACGGGACGTCACAATCGATGGGCAGACACAAACTTTTACATGGGAGCTTCCTGAATCACTAATCTCAGCAATTGCCGGAGTGGACGATAACATCGGGTGGTTCGAGCTGGCGCTGGTCACGAACCTGGATGCGGCTTCGGTAACTAAATTTTACATCGACAACATTCAACTGACCTATGAGGCTCCTGAGGCTCCGACCTCCAGCGTTGTGGTGGGCGATTTCGAAAGCGGTCTTCAGGGCTGGTACTCAGATACCTGGACGGCTGGCACAGTCTCTGTGGGCACAACCGGCGCTACCGGCGGCAGCACCCAGGCAATGCTGGTCGAGGGTCCCGGCGGATGGCAACAACTTACCAAGGTGAACGCGAAGCCCCATCTCGCAGTACTGGCAACCAAGGGCGTGAAGATCACGGCCGATGTGACAGCGTTTGAGGCTGACATGACTACGACGTGGATGCAGGTCGGGATGGTCCTCAACGCCCAGGGCGACGACGGCAACGGCGCCAATAACAACGTCGGCTGGATCGACCTCGGCTTGCAGGACCTCGCACGCGACGGACAGCCCCATACGATTACGTGGGTGGTTCCTGATGCAGCGAGGGGCAAGATCGCCGGAGCGGACGACAATATCGGGTGGTTTGAGTTCTTGCTGATCTCGAACGTGGACGGTGCCTCGGTGGTCAAGTTTTACATCGACAACATTCAACTGACCTATGAAGCTGCGCCCCCAGTAGCCGACAAGAGCACCGACGTGGTCATAGGCAACTGGGAACAGGACATGGACGGCTGGGTAGTAGGTGGAGGCGCCGAGCCTCTATTTAACGACCACAACGGCGTGACTTTGGATAATTACAGTCTCGACGTTTGGCACCAGAACAGTAATTGGCAGGAATTGTTCACGCTCGACCTTGTGGAACGAGGTCTGATTGATGCATTCGCGTACAACCAGAAGATATCCGTCGACATAACGCGGCTGGTGGCGGACTGGCCCACCGATACGGCGCCCAACTGGGGTGCATTCCACATGGCGATCAATATAGGCGGCGCCAACTGGAACCTCTGGCAAGATTTTGGCTACAACGGCAATTGGGTACCCGGCGATGGCGATCAGACCGCGACTGTCGTTTGGAACTACGGGGACTATCTGGATCAAATGGACTTTGCCGACATCACCTGGGCCAGCTTTATTTTCGTCAGTAATTACGATCCGGCCTATACAGGCGGCGTGCTCTTCTACCTCGACAACATGAAGCTGTTCGGTGGAGGAGTGGGCGTTGATCCTCAGCCGGCCAGTGGAGCTATAGATGTACCCATAGACTCAACGCTGAGCTGGACGACGGGAACGTTTGCCACATCTCATCATGTGTATTTTGGTACTAATCGGGCCAAAGTGAACAATGCCGATATGGACAGCGACCCGGACGTGGTGTTCGCCGCACTCGATGCGAACAGCTTTGACCCGAACGGCATGGAATTCAAGACCCAATACTTCTGGCGGGTTGATGAAGTCAATGAAGCCAATCCGGACAGCCCGTGGAAGGGCCTTGTATGGAACTTCACTACGGGCAATTTCATCGTCGTGGATGATTTCGAAGATTATAATATCGGTGAAAATCGGATTTGGCATTCATGGCATGATGGCCTTGGCTATGGAACGCCGGACACCGAGCCTTACTTTGCCGGTAATGGTACAGGTTCAGGGGTGGGTGACGACACAACGCCTTCTTTTTGTGAAGAAACCATTGTCCATACCGGCGGCAAATCTATGCCGGTTTATTTCAACAACACCGGCGCTGCGCTGATATCCGAGGCCCAACGTGACTGGGCCGAGCCGCAGGACTGGACGATCAATAGCTTCAACGCTTTGAAACTTTATACTCACGGCGCTCCACAGAACATAGCCGGCGAGTTGTACGTGATAGTCGAAGATAATGCCGGAAATTCCGCCAAAGTGACGAACACGGATTCAACAATTTTCACTGTGGAGGAATGGAAGGAATGGGTAATCTCGTTCAGCGAACTTGCTAATTCCAATGTAAACATGACGGCTGTCACTAAACTGCTCATTGGTGTCCAAAATGTAGCTGGCCAGCCCGGGGCCAACGGGAAATTTTACATCGACGACATCCGTATCGGCTTCGAGCCGATTGGACTGGTGGCCTACCATGCATTCGACAACAACGTCGAGGACAGCTCCGGCAACGGCCACCATGGCACCCTGACGGGCGATCCGAACTTCCCCGTCGCTTACGTGGACGGTCCGGCCGGTTTCGGTCAGGCCGCGCTTTTCGATGGGGCGGATGATGGCCACCAGTACGTAGATCTGGGTACCTTCAATCCTTCAGCGGCGACTGACCAGCTCTCCATCGCTCTGTGGGTTAAGTGGGACGGCCCCAGCGGATCCTGGCAAGGCCTTATTGGCAAGCGACAAGCCGGTGACTGGGACCGCGAGATTATGATGTGGTATTTCGAGCTGGAGAGGGACACCTGGGACATCGGGTTCCACCGAGAAGGCAGCGGAATCGCTACCGGTCAGATACTTGAGGTCGGCCTATGGACCCATGTGGCCGTCACGTTCGACGGGACGACGGCGAAAGTCTATGTCGACGGTGTGGTAGTCGGTGAAGGTAGTTTCTCGTTTGGCAATGACACGGAAGCCCCCATGGAGATCGGTGCGGCCGCAGAAAACGGCGGCAATCCCTTCAACGGTACGCTGGATGAAGTCCGGATATACGACATTGTCTTGTCGGAGGCCGAGATTCTACAACTCGCGGGCAAGTAACATCGCCGCCGGTGACTGAGTAAGATTTGCGTTAGTTCATAGTTCGGGGCCTATGCCTTATCGATTGGCATAGGCCCCGTTTACATTCCATATTTTTATGCCGTAGTCCGGCGAAGCTCTGCCTGACTGGCCATGAAATTCATCCTCCGCTGGAATTAGATTGACCGAAAAGAGCGAATCTGCGATTATGTGTCGGGGTATAGCTTCATTATTGCTGTGCTTTCTATAGGAACTTTTTGTGTTTATACTGGTCTAATAGAGGAGAAAAACTGTGACGGAAGCGGCAAATCCGGACATCCGCAGCCGGCAGGTTTCTAATATGCATGTTAGAACTAACGATGCCGTACTGATTGAGCAGTACCGAAAGGGCGATTCTGCGTCTATGGAGCAGCTTGTGCTCAAGTATCAGAATCGCATTTACAACGTTATCCTGAAAATATGCGCAGATCCCGACGATGCTGCGGAACTAACACAGGAAACGTTTGTCAAAGTAATAGAGAATCTGAATAAGTTCGAAGGCAGAAGCGGCTTTTATACCTGGACATTCAGAATAGCCGTTAACCTGACTTTGAATTATTGCCAAAGGAACTCCAGGCTGGCGTTCAGATCGCTCGATGCCGAGCAGGAACAACAAGACGACAGCCAGGTTAAACAGGTATTGAAAGATTTTCTTAGCGATGACAGTTCGCCTGATCCTGCGACCGAAGTACAGAACAAGGAGTTGTACGGGATAGCGGCCAGAACCCTGATGGGATTGGACGAAGCACATAGAGCCGTAATTGTTTTACGGGACATTGAAGGGATGAGTTATGCCCGAATTGCAGAAGTTCTGGATATCGAGTTGGGAACCGTAAGGAGTAGATTGAGTCGAGCCAGAAGCAAGATGAGGGATATTTTGGAGGCCATTTTGCGATGAAAGAAAATCCTGATATGGATACAAGCGATTCTAATGAGCGTATTGACGAATTGCTCAATAGTTACATTGATGATGAGTTAACGATCGAGCGGCAGGCTGAAGTTGAACGCCTCATCGATCAAGATGCGAAAATAGCACAACGCCTGCGACAACTCCAGAAATGCCAGATATTGGTCGGTTCCATGCCTTATGCCGAAGCACCGGCGAGTGTTTTGGAGGGCGTCAAAGCATCGCTGGCCGGCGGTTCAGTGTCGAGCGAGAAGCAACCCGCTTATGAAGAACTGGCCGGAAAGAAATATGTGCTTCTTCGCAAAGTTTTAGCTGCCGCTGCCATGATCACTCTGGCAGCCGTCTTGTCAGTAGTAATTCACAAGGTTTTACCACTCCAGAATACTCCGGAAGGATCCGTAGCCGTAGAGGATCGAACCGCCGAGTCGATCAGACCCGCAGCCCGCATGGTCGCCGCATCGGGATTCAGCGGCAGGCTTGAACTGAAAACAAGCGCACTGAATGCCGTCGATGCTTTCATTAAAAGTGCGATCGACGACAATAACGGCCTGTCCGCTTCCATCAATCCGGAACGCCGGCAGTCTCGACGTATTTATTCGCTCGATTGCACCAGGAAAGGCTTAAACTCACTTTTAGCCGATCTCGATAATATATGGACCGAGCTCGATTCTGCAACGTTATTCGTTAATACGGAAACCTTCGGCACTCGGACGGTAGTTAACGCTGTGACGACCAAACAAATAGCGGAGATTGCCGGCCAGGAAAGTTCCGAACGACGTATCGAGCTGGCAAAGGATTTCGCCGTTTTGAACAATATGGCCGAGAGTTTGCCGGACAAGGAAATTCGAGTCGCCATCGAAGCCGGAGACTCGAGTCTGACTCAGCAATGGCGAATATTAAAGCCGGTCTTGACCAGTAACCAAAAGGCAGTTAAAAAACCGGCGGATCAGGCACAAGAGAAGCAAACAGTTCGTCTGACGATAATATTAGATTGGTAGGGATGCTTGATATACAACAGTGCTGTCTGACGGTCGTTGACGTCCAGGGCAAGCTGGCGCAGTTGATGCACGGCAGGGAAACTTTATTTAAGAACATTCAAATCCTCGCCCGGGCCGCTAAAATCCTTGAGATTCCAATCCTATGGTGCCAGCAATGTCCCGATGCCCTGGGGCCGACAGTTCCTGAGATAGCACAGTACCTTGCCGATATTGAGCCGATCAACAAGTCCGCTTTCAGTTGCTGCGGCGAAGAACAATTCAACAAAAAACTCAAAAAACTGGCACGAAATCAAATTCTACTGTGCGGCATCGAAACGCACGTCTGCATCTATCAAACAGCCGTTGATTTGCTCCGGCAGGATTTCCACGTCGAAGTAATAGCGGACGCAGTCTCTTCGAGGGCACTGGAGAACAAACAAATAGCACTAAATCGCCTCTCAGCCGAAGGAGCAAAAATCAGTTGCACTGAGACGGTACTTTTTGAGCTGCTTAAAACCACAGAACATCCTGAATTCAGACAAATCGCCAAATTGATAAAGTAGTCTATTCGTGTTAGTGCCACAAAAGCGGCTTTCCGGCTCTAAATCCGCGTTTTCTGCAATTTCATCGTGCGAAATAGACCACATAATCTACCATGTCAAAAAAT
>Ga0307379_10003927_pt1 | contig 21382 bp, 12 predicted proteins | sample UN2MG_FD_202237 | JGI IMG/M metagenome (GOLD analysis project Ga0307379, IMG submission 202237) | Soil microbial communities from Risofladan, Vaasa, Finland - UN-2 | ecosystem: Environmental > Terrestrial > Soil > Coastal area > Acid sulfate soil | place: Finland: Risofladan, Vaasa | collected... | reverse complement strand
CCTGCCGCTGTCTTTCCTCTTGTTCTTTCTTCTTGGCGTCCTCATCTTCCTTGGCGGTCGTTTTCGGCGCTGGCTTTGGTTCTTCTTTCTTCGGCTCGGGCTTCGGCGGTTCTTCCTTCTTGGGCTCGGGCTTGGGGGGTTCTGGCTTGGGCGGAGGCGGCTGAGGGTTGAGGATGGACGTAACTTTGGCCTGGAGGGCCTCGATCTCGGCGCGCTTCGCGGCGTAGAAGGCGGTGGCGCCATACTTCGTGTGCAGCCGGTCGAGGTAGGCCTGGGCCTGGTCCCAGTTGAGGCGCGCCGCCATCGCCTGCGCGTTGCGGAAGACGATCTCCGCGTTGGCGTCGTCGCGGGAAGGCGGCTCGGATGAAGGGGGCGCGGGGACAGAGGACGAGGGTTCCGGGTGCCGGGTGTCAGGTGTTGGGGGACCAGAGGCAGCCTGGGGGCGAGGGCCGGGGCGAAGAACGAGGACGAGGACGACGATGAGGATGATGGCGGCAGCGCCGGCGCCGCCGAGGAGCAAAAGCTTCTTGCGGGCCTGGGCCTTTGCGGCACGACGCTCGTCGAGCGAGGGGCGATGATGCTCGGCCGCGGTCACGGTGTGCTCGGTGTCGCGGGACGGAGACGTCCCGCCTACAGAAACGCGATTCAAGGCGTCGAGGAGCTCGTCGGCGGATTGGAAGCGGTCGGTCGCCTTCTTCTGGAGCAGTCGGTGGATGATACCGCAGAGGGACGCAGGGGCATCGGGCGCGAGGTGCTTCAGCGGGGGAACCGCGTCCTGCGAGTGCTTGATCGCCAGCTCGATCGAGCTGGCGCCCTCGAACGGCGGCTTGCCCGCGAGGAGATGGTAAAACGTCGCGCCGAGCGAGTAGAGGTCAGAGCGCGCGTCGTAGCGTTCGCTGCGGGCCGCCTCGGGCGGGAAGTAGAGGGGCGTGCCCATCATCGCGCCCGTCTGCGTCACGCTCACATCCACGTCGGTGCGCTTCGCGAGGCCGAAGTCGGCCAGCTTTGCGTGGCCGTGCACCGTGACCATGATGTTCGCGGGCTTGATGTCGCGGTGCACAATGCCCTTCGCGTGTGCCACGCTGATTGCCGAGGTCACCTGTTTGAAGACCTCGAGCGCGCGCTCGACGGGGAGCGGGCCGTCGCGCTTGAGCGTGTCGCTCAGGCTTTCGCCCTCGACAAACTCCATGGCGATGTAGTTGAAACCCTTGTCGCGCCCGACGGCGTAGATCGGGATGATGTTGGGATGCACGACGGCCGCGGCGTCGCGCGCCTCGCGGGTGAAGCGCTCGATGAACGACGCGTCGCGGGCCACCGCGCGGGGCAGGACCTTCACCGCCACGAACCGGTCGAGGGATGCCTGACGTGCCTTGTAGACGGCGCCCATGCCGCCGCGGCCGAGCAGCTCGACGACCTCGAACTCCCCGAGCGACTGGCCGAGGAGCGGGTCCACCTTATCGGAGGCCTTCACCTTGCCTGGAACGCTCAGGAGCACCTGGCAGGCGGGGCAGACGATCTTCTCGTCCACGGCCGACTCGTATTCGAGTCGGCTGCCGCACTTCGGGCACTTGGCGGGGTGCCTGGCCATGGGCGGCTCCTCCCTGGCGGGTCATGCCCTGGGCACTAGTGCTTTCGGATGCGGGGCCTGATGCCGATCTTTTCGAGGGCCTTGCGCCAGTCCTCGGCCTCGGCGGCCGTGGCGTTCTTGCACACCATCACCACGGTGCGCTCGCACTGCCTGTTGGCCTCCTCGGGCGCCATGCCCTGGCGCTCGACGAGGAGGCGCACGAGGCCCTCCTGCTGGGCGTCGCGGACCTTGGCGGCGGAGACGTCGTAGCGGGGGCCGGCGGGCTCGGGGGCGGGCGCGGGCCTGGGGGCCGGCGCGGCCGCCCTGGGGGGCACGAGGGGCCGGGGCTGCGTGCCCGATGCTCCGATGGCCATGGGCCGGGCGGGCGCCGGCTTGATCTCCATGGGCCGCGGCCGCGCGGGCGCGGGCTGGCCCGCCCGCGTCTGGGTGCCCGGCTCGCGCGAGACGGGTGTCGCGGCGGGCGCCGGAGGCGGCGCCGGCCGCGCGGGCCGGGCAGGGGCCGCGGGTCCCTGGGCCACTGGCATGGCTGGGGCGGACTGCGGCGGGCGCGGCTGCGTCCTGGGCTCTTCGGCGACGGGGCCGATCGGGAGCGGCTGGGGGGGCGCTGGCTTGGGCTTGGGGGCCTCGGCCCGGGGTGCGAGCGGGGCAGCCGGCCCCGAGGTTGCTGGCGCCTGGGCGGCGGCGGGGGCCGGCGCCGGCGCGGGGCTGGGGGGTGGTTCGGCCTCCGGCGGCTTCGGCTTGTCCTTGAGAATGGAGTCGAGGAAGCCGGTGATCTCGGCCAACTCGTCGCTCGGGCTGGGGAGGGCCTCGGGGACCTCTTCGGCGACGGGCAGGTCGCCCTCGACGGGCTCGGCCTCGGGGATCTGCTCCTCGTCGGCGGGGGCGAGCTCGACGGGCTCGGCCTCGGGGATGGCGGCTTCGACCGTGTCGGCGGGGGGTGCCGGGGCTTCGGCCGCTTCCGGGGGGGCCGCCGCCTGTGCGGGCGCGGCCGGGGCGGGCGCGGCCGGGGTCGGCTGCCACGGGCGCACGACGAAGCGGCCGCCGCACGCGGGGCACACGAAGAGGTTCGCGGGCCGCAGCACCGCGGGGGGCGGCGCGGGCCAGCGAAACTGCTTGAGCTTTCCCACAGGGTCGGAGGTCAGCTTGAGTTGGGCGCCCAGGCGGCGGAGGCGGATCAGGTGGGACCTGAGATTCGCCGCCATGACCTGGGTCATCCCGGCGATGAGAACGATCGGGGTGTTCTGCACGGCGTCCAGGGCCGTCTTCTGGTCGATGGGGAACACTTCCGTCAGCTCGGCGACCACGCCCTGAACCTGGGCCGAATTGACCGACAGGAGGACGAGCTTGAAGTCCGCCCTGGGTGCGGCTGCGGACATTGCGACACCTCCTTCGGGTGAGAGCGCAAGCGGGCAATCCACCCACGTGCGAGGATCGTAGCAGAAAGCGAAAATCGAGTCAAGAAAGCCGGCCCGGCAGCGCTTCGGCTTGACACCCCGGCACGGCAGGTGTAAGATAGCGACGAGCAAGTACAGGGCGCGGGGACGCGCCGGGGAACCCCACGGAGCGCACAGATGAGCACGCTGGAGATCAAGGTCGAACCCCTGGAAGGCGTGGACAAGGGCGTGATCGTGCACCTCGGCGGGGCGCTCGACCAGCCGACCCGAGACCAGTTCCTGAACGCCATGAAGTCGGTGATCAGCGACGGCATGACGCGCTGCATTCTGGACATGGAGCACGTCACCTACGCGAACTCCACGGCGATCGGCGACCTGGTGATCCAGTTCGACCAGTTCCACGAGAAGGGCGGGGAGCTGGTGCTGATGAACCTGCAAAACAAGGTCTACTCCCTGATGGAGATCGTCGGGGTGAACAGCGTGCTGCCCATCACCAAGACGATGGAGGACGCGCGGGCGCAGGTGAGCGCGAGGCCCGCCACCGAGGTGGGCGGCGCGCCGCCGGGGGAGCCGCCCCCGGGCGGTCCCGCGCCCGCCACCCCTTCGTTCCCCCTGCGCGCGGAGTGCGCGGGGTGCGCCGTCACCCTGGAGTTCGCCCAGCCGGGGCGGTACCGCTGCCCGCACTGCAACACCGTGTACACCGCGCAGGCCTCGGGCCAGATAGCTTCGGCGCGGGCCCGCGGGGGCCAGGTCATCGAGGTCATGGTGCCCTGCCAGCCGCGGATCCTGCGGGCCTTCCAGCAGTTCGTGGCCGCGCTGCCGAACTGGAGGGGCTACACGGACCTCGAACGCGCGCGCCTGGAGAAGGCCATCGCCGAAATCTGCGACGTCATCCACCAGCAGGCCTACGACGGCAACAACGACAACGTCTTCCACGTCCTCATCCTCACCCGCGACGAGGAGCTGGCGCTCCGCGTGGCCGACCACGGCAGGCCGCTGAACGCCGCTGCCTTCCCCGGCGCCGCGCAGTACATGACCGAGTTCGAGCACAAGGCGCGGCCCCCGCGAGGCAACGTGCTGCGGATGGCCAAGCGCGTCGCCCGCGGATAGCTCGTCCGGCCGCCATCCGAAGCAGGCGTCTTTCCGTCACCCGCGAATGTCCTTGACAAGGCCACGCAGCGGGCTACAATCGCGCCGGCCGGCACTTTGCCATTCCGTACGGCCCAAGCGGGACCGCACCCGACGACGATGTCCGCGCCTTCGAGCTGTACTTCGAGCGCCTTGAGAAAGCTGCCTCGGCGGGATGAAGCGGCCCGATCTCCTCGTATTCCGCACCCAAGACAAGCCCTTGGTTGACGGCGTCATCCACAAGCTGAAGGGACTGCCCGAGCTGCCGTTCACGTCTGAGGACGACCCGAGCATCCAGAGCCTTCTGTCGCATGCGCCGGTTGCGGTCGAGTGCGAGAACAGCCTGTGGCGCGCGCGGCAGATGCCGGACTACGGCGCGGCCCTGAAGCCGCAGAAGCGGCTCGACGGTCGCCCCGGCCTCAAGAAGTCTGCCGTATTGCCCACGATCCTCCTCAAGGAGGAGGACCGAGGCCCGCTCAAGCAATGGCAGAAGGACCGGGGCGTCCCGATTCATATCTGGCACGCCTTCTTCGACGAGGCATTCGGCATCTCACTCCAACGGGCAGAGAAGCTCATCACCAACGGGGACATCGAAGCGACCCAACAGGTCTTCCAGGCTCCCGGTGGGGCGACCACCCGGAAGGTCATCTACAAGATATACTACCTCCATGCCTACCGGCTGGCCTCGACCCAGGAAGAGCCGCAGCTTGTGGCTGCTTCGATCACGGACAAGAACGGTCACATTCTCCCGTATGTCCGTTTTGTGGGAGGAAGCTCCGAGTTGTGCCAGGATGCACTGGAGGTTCTCCTGAAGGCGGCAGAGTCCCATGCGTAGACGAACGAGAGGCCCCACCACAGCGCCGCCGCGCTCCGGGAGACAGCGCGAAGCGCTTCGGGAGAAAGGCCAGTTCTGGACTCCGGACTGGGTCGCTGACTTCATGGTGGCGTATGTCCTTCGCCCTCGACCCTCAGAGTTGCTCGACCCGGCGACAGGGGGCGGGGCTTTCTTCCGAGCGGCCAAGAGGTATGCCAAAGAACACGGCGTAGCCGTTTCCCCCTTTGGGAGGGACGTTGACCCCAGTGTCTTGAGGCAGGCACGGGAAAGCGGATTGTCCGATCTCGACCTGGCCAATGTCGAGATCAAAGACTTCGTTCTCGACCCTCCGGAGAGGCAGTTCCCGGCAATCGTGGCGAATCCGCCCTACATCAGACATCACCGTCTCTCGCAAGAGACGAAGGCGGACTTGAGGGCGTTTGCCACCGCGGCTACCGGCCTGCAAATCGACGGCCGAGCCGGTTTGCATGTGTACTTCCTCATCCGAGCCTTGAGGTGCCTCTCAGCGCACGGGCGACTGGCCTTCATCGTGTCCGCGGATGTCTGCGAGGGGGTTTTTGCGGAGAGTCTGTGGCGCTGGATATGTGCCCACTACCGCCTCGATGCGGTCGTTACCTTCTCCCCCCAGGCAGCGCCGTTTCCCGATGTGGACACGAATGCCATCGCCTTCCTCATTGCAAACGAGCCGCCGACACAGGAGCTCGATTGGGTCAGGTGTAACGCCCCCAATGCGTCGGGACTGTGTAATCTCGTGGACGAAGGCGCCGAGGAGACCCATGGCGGCGATGTAGAGGTCCATCGCCGGCGTCTGTCCGAAGGCCTGGCCACCGGCCTGTCCCGGTTCCCGTCGACCGAGAAACACGAATTCCGGTTGGGCGATTTCGCCACGGTCATGCGGGGTATCGTGACGGGGGACAACGGCTTCTTCTTCATGACCTCTGCCAGGGCTGGGGAACTGGGCATACCGCCGTCTTGTCTCGTCAGGGCAATAGGAAGAACAAGAGACGTCGAGGGCGAAGCCCTCACGCAGGAGCGTATTGAGGCCCTTGATGCCACCGGTCGTCCGACCTGGCTGCTCTCGGTCAACGGTATACCGTTGGAGCAAATGCCCCCCAGGGTTCAAGAGTACCTCCAGCGCGGGGAGAAAGCAGGGCTGCCGGAGAAGACGCTGATCAGGACGCGGACGCCTTGGTACCGAATGGAGACCCGGCGGGTACCTCCCATTCTATTTGCGTACCTGGGCAGGAGACACGCCCGTTTCATCAGGAACTATGCTGGAGTTGTCCCGCTGACGTGTCTCCTCTGCGTCTATCCGAGGTCCGAGGACCCCGCCTTTGTCGAGAAGCTCTGGACCGTGCTTTGTCATCCCGACACGGTCAGTAACCTACGGAAGGTCGGGAAGAGCTACGGGGGCGGCGCGGTGAAGGTCGAGCCCCGCGCGCTGGAGCGTCTGCCACTTCCTGACGAATTGGTGAGAGCACAGGGGCTGCAGAAGTGGGCAAGCCCAAAGCAGGGAACGTTCGGATTTGAGGCCCTGTGACCGGGCAGACTCCCCGACCCGCGAACAGGCGGCGACGCGGCGGTTGACTTCCCGCGCGGGGTTGGGTATAGTTGGGAAGCGGGCAGGACCAGCGTACCCCGGCACGCGAGACAGGCGAGTTTCGAGGCGCGGACGGCATGCCGAGCCCCCAGGACGACGAGTTCATCCGATTCGCCGCGGCGAGCGGGCACCTGACCGAGGAGCAGGCGCAGGAGGCCCGGAGCGCGCTCCGCGACATCGAGGCGCTGGGCGGCACGGCGACGGCCCCGGATCTCCTGCTGAAGCGCGGCCTGCTCACCGAGCGCCAGGCCGCCCTGATCCACCAGGCCATGGCCGCGAGCAAGACGGCCACGCGGGTGCCGCGCGAGCTGGGCAGCTTCGAGCTGATCGAGAAGATCGGCCAGGGCGGCATGGGCAGCGTGTTCAAGGCCCGCCAGAAGGAGCTGGGGCGCCTCGTCGCCCTCAAAATCCTCTCGCCCCGGCTCGCGCGCAGCAGCGAGTTCGTCGAGAGCTTCCTGCGCGAGGCCCGCGCCGCAGGCCGCCTGAGCCACCCCAACATCGTGGCGGCGATCGACGTGGGGGAGAGCCAGGGCTTCTACTACTTCGCCATGGAGTACGTGGACGGCGAGACGGTGGCGAAGCTGCTGAGCCGCGGCGGCCCGCTGCCCGAGGAGCGCGCCCTGCGGATCGCCGCCGACGTGGCCCGCGCGCTCGACCACGCCTACAGCAAGGGGCTGATCCACCGCGACATCAAGCCCGACAACATCATGGTGACGGCCGACGGCCGGGTGCGGGTGACCGACTTCGGCCTGGCGAAGGCCATCGGCCAGGGGACGCCCGATGGGACGGACGACGAGCGCTTCATGGGCACCCCCGCCTACGTGGCGCCCGAGCAAATCCGCTCGGAGCCGGACATCGGCTGCCGCGCGGACATTTTTTCGCTGGGCGTGACGCTGTTCCAGATGCTCACGGGCGAGCTGCCGTTCCAGGGGGCGAACCCCATGGCCATCGCGGCCGCGGTGGTGGCCGAGCCGCTGCCGGCCCTCCGCAAGCTGGCCCCCGACGCCTCGCCCGCCACGGTCCGCGTGGTCGAGAGGATGACGGCGAAGGACCCCTCGCACCGCTACGCGACGCCGGCCGAGCTGGTCGCGGCGCTCGAGAGCGCGGCCAGCGCGCCCCGCGCGCCCGCGGCCCGGGTGGTCAAGGTGCGGGCCCTGGCCGCGCGCCCGCGGCGCTCGAACGCGCCGACGGTCATCGCCGTCGGCCTCATCCTAGCCGTGGCAGTCGTCGCGGCCCTGGCGATCGCCCTGCGCCCCAGGCGGGGCGGCCCGCGGCCGGACTCGCCTGGCGAGGCCAGTCCCCACGCCGTGTTCCCGCCGCGGACGAGCGTGCGGCCGCCCCCGCCCGACACCAGCGGGGCCGTGGCGGCCGACGGCCCGATGCGCGACCTCCTGCGCGCCGTCGAGCGCGCCAACAAGTTCGAGGAGCAGAACCCGCGGGACTATGTGACCCTCGCCGCCCGGCTGAGGGGGGTTCTCGACGAGTTCCCGCCCTCGCGGCGCGGGGGGCTGCCGCCCGACGGCTTGGACCTCCTGCGCGGGACGGAGGCCAAGCTCAAGAGCGTCGAGGCGCGGATCGAGAAGGCTCTGGAGGCCGAGTTCCGGGAGCGGTCGGCCCGCGCCGACGCCTTCCTGGGCGAGGGGAAGGTCAACGAGGCGCTGAGCCTGCTCGACACGTTCCCCAACACCCTGCGCACCGGCGCCGCCGTGGTGCGCCTCGAGCAGTTGCGCGGCCAGTGGCGCAGGCGCGCGATGGCCCTCTTCGACGCCCGCGACGCCCAGGGCAAGAAGCTGGCGGCCGACGCCCAGCTCGACGAGGCGAAGGCGCTCTACTCGCCCTACGCGGCCTGCGTCGTGCCCGAGATCGCCGCCAGGGCCAAGGAGGCGCTCCAAGCCATCGAGCAGGACTACGCGAAGAAGCTGGCGGAAGCCAAGGCGCTGGCCCGCGCGGCCTACGTAAAGGAGGCCAGAGCCATCTTCGGGCACCTCGACGCCCGCGAGCTGCGCGAGGCCCGCAACCTGGCCGACGCCGCCGTCGTGAGCCCCGCCCTCGCCCCGCTGCGCGACGAGTCGAAGGACCTCCAACACCTGGTCCGCACGGTCGCCGAGGTGTGGGCCAATGCCGTCTTCGGCGTCCGGAAGCTCAAGCCGGGCGACAAGATCCGCCTCGGCGGCCTCGCCGGCGAGGTCATCGAGGTCCGCGACGACAAGGTGGCCATGAAGATCGGCAACGTCACGCTCGCCAAGCGCATCACCGACCTGCGAGCCGCCGACGTGGTGGAGCTGGCCCTCAGCGGCTACGGCGCCTCCAGCGCGGCGACCGAGGCCAAGCTCGGCCTCTTCCTCCTCGCCGAACGCGACTACGACGGCGCGCGCAAGCGCATCGCGGCGGCGCGGGCCAACGGCGCCGACGTGGCCCGCGAGCAGGCCCTCCTCGCCCGCTTCGCCCCGCACGAGTGTCCCACGTGCAAGGGGCAGGCCAGCATCGCCTGCCCCGACTGCGGCGGCAAGGGCATCGCGAGCGTGGAGCGCCAGGAGTGCGACGTGTGCAAGGGCAAGGGCGGCGGCCCCTGCGGCTACTGCCACGCGAAGGGCAGAGTCCGGTGCGCCAACTGCAACGGCACGGGCCGCGTCCTCCGCGGCGCCCTGCCCTGCAACGAATGCGGCGGCACGGGCTGGGCCAAATGCTCGAAGTGCGGGGGCGACGGCTACTTGACGTGCGCGAAGTGTAAGGGCACCGGCGTGTTCACCATCGTCACCCCCTGCGCGCGGTGCCGGGGCAACAAGAGCGTGCCGTGCCCCACGTGCGAGGGCAAGGGCAGCCTGCCACCCCCCGACCTGGTGCCGCCGCCCGAACCCCCGTCGAAGCCGTGACCCGAGCGGCCCGCGGCGCCAGGTGCGTGTGATCTCCTACGGTCAAGGCTGCAACGTGAACGCCCGTAGGGCGTGGCGGAGTACAGCCCACGGTGCAGCGAAGCGGAACCGTGGGTTTGCGTCCGAGAAGAAGGCCCAGCCCCCGAAGGGGGCGGCGGAGCTCTCGAGCCGCCTGGGGCTCCGCCGCCCCCTTCGGGGGCTGGGTCACGGGGGGTCGTCAACCCACGGCTCCCCGAGCATCGCCGTGGGCTCTATTCCCTCGCCTCCTTCGGAGGCTGAGGACGCGGACGGCTGGCCCGCAGGAGATTACACGCACCCCACGGCGCCGGAGTCTTTGACAGGCGCACGGCTTCGCGCTAGGATAGGGGGTGCGGGGCCGCGGCCCCGCGCCAGGGACGTTTGCCCCGACGGCCCGCGGAGGCGCCCGCTGTGAAGCACATCATCTCGGCACTGGTCCAGAACGAGTCCGGCGTGCTCGCCCACATCTCCGGGCTGTTCGCGGGCCGGGGCTTCAACATTGACAGCCTGACCGTCGGCGAGACGGAGGACCCGGCCGTCTCGCGCATGACCATCGCCGTCCAGGGCGACGAGCAGATCCTCGAACAGGTCGTCAAGCAGCTCCGCAAGGTCATCACCGTGCTCAAGGTCCAGGACTTCTCGGGCCGGGACTACGTGGAGCGCGACCTGATGCTGATCAAGGTGAACGCGCCGTCGGGGCGCCGCGGCGAGATCGTCCAGCTGGTCACGCTGTTCCGCGGCCGGGTGGTGGACGTGAGTGCGACCGAGCTGATGATCGAGCTTTCCGGGCCGGAGAAGAAGCTGGAGGCCTTCATCGCGCTCGTGCGCCCGTTCGGCATCAAGGAGCTGTGCCGCACCGGGCGCGTCGCCCTGACGCGGGGCCCCAGGTAGGCGGCTGCCCATTACCGATTTGCGATTGCGACCCAGGATGAAGAACCGGAGATCCAACCCCCGCATCGGCAGGCGGCTCCTTGCGCCGGGGCCTCGCGCCGGGCGCGCGGCGAGCGGCGCCGAGGCCGCCCCTCCGCCGCTCCAGCCCCCGCCCCTCGCCCCGCGGGCGCCCGCTCCCTCGCCTGGGCTCAGCCCCCAACACCAGAAGCTCGCCCTCTACGCGGGCGCGGCGCTCGTCGTCCTCATCGTGCTCGTCATCCTCGTCCTCTCGCCGACCCGCCAGCCGCTCGAGCTGGTGCCCCGAGGCCAAATCCTGGTGCAGGTGGTGGACGTGCGGCGCTTCCTCGACAGCCCGGTCTACCAGGTGCTCGCCACGGCCAGCCACCCGCTGCTCCGCGCCCTCGAGGCCAAGGAGGAGAAGTTCCGCATCAGCCTCCGCCGCGACGTGACGGCCGTGGTGGACACCGATGACAGCACGATCCTCCTCGGGCGCTTCCAGCCCGACCTGATGCGCGACTGCTTCGAGCAGTCCATCGAGACCCGCGAGAAGGAGATCAACCGCGGCCGCCAGGTCCCCGTCCAGCTCCAGATCAAGCAGAACGCGGTGGACGGCTACCGCTATCTGTACTGCGACGAGGAGGGGGTGGACCACGCCTTCGCAGCCGTGGGCTCGAGCGTCGTGTGCTTCGGCGACCGGTGGGGCGTGCGGCGCTTTCTCAAGGGGCGGGCCGGCGTGCGGGGCGACGCGCTCGACGACCCCCCCTTCGCCGCCGCCTTCTCGCGCTCGCTCGCCCGGGGCGCCTTCTACTACCGTCTCGAGAAGCCCGGCGGCCGAATCGTCGCCTCGAAGCTCAAGGACGTCCTGGGCGAGGCCGGCGAGGGCGTGGAGGCGACCTTCTTCGCCATCGCCGCGTCCCGCTCGAGCATCACTCTGGCCATCCGCTTCGCGGCCCGCGACGCTGCCGCGGCGGCGAAGCTGGAGACCCAGCTCACGAAGGCCAGCTCCCAGTCCGCCCTGCGGCCCCTCCTGGGCGCCGATGCCGCGCTTGCCCTCACCCGGTCCGAGGCCACCGTCACCCTGGAAAGCTCGATCCCGCTGGATGGCTTCGACGAGGTCGTGGAACGGGACAAGAGGGGGCAAGGCGCCAACCTCATCCTCACCCTCCTGGCAAGCTGAAGGCCCCTCCGGGCGGCCATTGGACGTTGGGCAGTGATAGAGTGATAGCTGGATTGAGGGACGCGCCGAATGCCCAGTGACCCACGCCAGACGGCCGACGACCGCGCGGGGGCCAACGCCGCCGCCCCCGAGGCCCGCAGGCCCGCCTCGCCGCCCTCGTCGCAGCACTTGCCCTTCCTCACCCTCGTGCTGCTCCTGCTGATCGCCCTGCACGCCTTCCAGGGGCCGGTGCGCGCGTGGATCTCGGGGCGGTATCGGGCCATGGCCGCCTTCGGCCGCGCGCTGGACGTGTGTCTCGAGGAATACGTCGAGCCGCGGCCCGCCTCCGAACTCGTCCACGGCGCCGTCGAGGGCATGGTCGAGGGCCTCCACGACCGCCACAGCGCCTTCCTCTCCCCGCCCGTGCACCGCCGCCTCCAGGAGAACGAGACCGACCACTACGAGGGCCTCGGCATCCAGATTGACCTCACCAAGGACCAGAAGCTCGTGATCTCCAGGGTCTTCGACGACTCGCCCGCCGCCCAGGCCGGCCTCCGCCAGGGCGACATCATTCTCTGGGCGCTCGAGCACGACCCCGACGGCCTCCGCGAGCCGCTCAAGCGCGACTTCGACACCGTGAAGAACCTCAACCGCACGTCCAACATCCTCCGCGGCGCGAAGGGCAGCAAGGTCACCCTGCACATCCGCCGCCCGAAGCTGCTGGAACCCAAGGAGGCGCCCGACAAGAAGAAGGGCGGGTCGGAGTTCGAGGAGCTGGACGTCACGCTCGTCCGCGGCGAGGTCACGCGCCCCGTGATCGAGACGCGGCTCCTCGAGCGCGGCATCGGCTACCTGCGCCTGGGCGACTTCCCCGACGGGGCCAGCGACAAGGTGAAGGACGGCATTGCCGAGCTGCTCGGCAAAGGCGCCCGCGCCCTCGTTCTCGACCTCCGCCTCAACGACGGCGGGTTCCTCGACGAGGCGGTCCGCATCGCCGACCTCTTCATCGCCGACGGCGTCATCGTCTCCACCCACAACCGCTGCCCCGACGAGAACCGCGTGTTCCACGCGGCCCCCGGCGGCCCCGCCGAGGCCCTGCCGATGGCCGTGCTGGTGGACGGTCGCAGCGCCAGCGCGGCCGAGGTCCTCGCCGGCGCCCTCCAGGACCACGGCAGGGGGAAACTCGTCGGCACCAAGACCTATGGCAAGGGCGCCGTCTCCAAGCGCTTCCCCCTCGGCGACGGCTCCGGCATCCTCCTGAGCACGGGCAAATACCTCCTCCCCAAGGGCCGCTCCATCGAAAACACGGGGCTGGAGCCCGACCTCGTGGTCGAGCACCTCTCCCGCGAGGAACGCGAGAAGCTGAGTCTCAAGCCGGGCGAGAAGCCGCCCGACCCGCAGCTCGATGCCGCCGTCAAGCTCCTGCGCGAGCAACTGGTCGGCGGCCCGCCCGAGAGCAAGTGAATGGCCGAGCGGATGGGTGGATGAGTGGATGGGTGGATGAATGCAGGAAACATGCCCGGGCCATCCATCCATCCATTCATCCATTCATCCCACTCATGAAAGGACCCATCCGGTGAGGTGTCTCGCTTCGCTTCTGCTGGGCCTCTGCGCTGTGGCCGCGGCCGCCGACCCCGCCTTCTACACCCGCAAGGCCACCTGGCAGGAGACGATGCTGGCCTCGCGCGAGGCGCTGCTGGCCGCCGAGCAGGCCCGCGTCGAGAAGCTCACCGATCCCGTGGCGAAGGACCTGCCCGCCAGCTTCCAGCCCTTCGCGGCCGAGGTCGGGGCCGGGCAGAAGGGCGCCCGCCGCATCAGGGTCCGCGTGACGGGTATGGACGTCGTGTGGCTCAGCCACGCCGCGTCCCAGGGCGGCGACGGCACGCCGTCGGGCCTCTGGGGCGAGCCGACCCTCGTCGCCAAGGACGGCAAGAAGACCCGCCTGCTCGACCTCAAGCCCCTGGTGGCCCGCGGCGCCGTGGAGTCGGTGGGCGGAGCCGAGCCCGCGGGCGCCAAGGGCAAGGCCCGACGGCGCGCCCGCACGCTGCGCGTGGGCCGGCAGGAGCTGGCCTTCGGCCTCGTCGTCGAGGCCGGCGGCGAGCTGTGCTACCGCCTGGACCGCCAGTTCGAGTGGTTCGAGGCCGGCCTCGGCGCGCTCGGCGGGGGCAAGAAGGCCCCCGACCTGACCTTTCGCGTGAGCGCCCTGCCCCTGGCGGAGACGCTCGCCCGCGAGAGAGCCCGCGCGACGCTCTGGAGCCTCGTCGAGCGCGACTTCACGGCCGCCGACGCCGTCCGCGAGATGGCCGCCGAGCGCGCCCGCGGCATCTGGAACGCCGACTGGCCCGCCGGCCAGCTCGCCAAGCTTGCCCAGCGCTACGCCGGCGCCCTCCCCTCCTCGCACCCCCTTCGCGCCGCCGCCGGCAAGGCGAAGGCGCCGGCGGAGGTGCTCGCCCTCGCCAAGGCATTCCACGACGCGCAGCGGACCGCCGAGGACCTCGCGCAGGCCCGCGACGTGAATCTCAAGGCCCTTCGCCTCGCCATCGAGGACCTCACCCGCACCTTCGGCGACAAGTACCCCCGCGGCGGCGAGTACCTGAAACGCCTCGAGGCCCTCGAGAAGTCCGACCTCGCGACCCTCGCCCAAGCCGATGCCGACAAGGCGCGCGAGCTGGCCGTCCAACTCGTTTCGCTGCAACGCGACGCCCTCCTCGACAATCCGCTGCTCGACTTCGACAAGCTCCTCCTCATTCAGCGCAGCGCCAAGAGTCCCAAGATGGGCATGCCGCAAAACTGGCAGGGCAACTGCGCCCTGCCGCGCAGCGGCTTCGGCGACGAGATCGCGATCCTCAGCCCCGCCCGGCCCGGCGGCAAGCTCACCGCGCTCTATCGCCCGGCCCGCGGCGCCATGGTGGCCGACGTGGACCTGCATTTCGACGGCGACCGCCTGCTCTTCTCGTCGCTCGACGACAAGGGCCTCTGGCAGGTCTTCGAGATGAAGAGCGATGGCTCGGGCCTGCGCCAAGCCACGGCCGGCCCCATCGCCGAGGTGGACAACTACGACCCCTGCTACCTGCCCGACGGCCGCATCCTCTTCGCCTCGACCGCCGTCATGCAGGGCGTGCCCTGCGTCGGCGGGAAGACCCAGGTGGCCAACCTCTACCTCATGAATCCCGACGGCTCGGGCGTCCGCCAGCTCTGCTTCGACCAGGACCACAACTGGTGCCCGACGGTGATGAACGACGGCCGCGTGATGTTCAGCCGTTGGGAGTACGGCGACACGCCCCACTACTTCACCCGCCTGCTGTTCCGCATGAATCCCGACGGCACGCAGCAGATGGAGTTGAGCGGCAGCAACTCGTACTGGCCCAACTCCACCTTCTACGCCCGGCCCATCCCCGGCGACCCGTCGAAGGTCGTCGCCGTGGCCTCCGGCCACCACGGCGTGCCGCGCATGGGCGAGCTGATTCTCTTCGACACGGCGCGCGGCCGCCGCGAGGCCGACGGCGTGGTCCAGCGGATCCCCGGCCACGGCAAGCAGGTCGAGGCCGTGATCGTGGACGGGTTGGTCAACGGCTCGTGGCCCAAGTTCGTCCACCCCTGGCCGCTGAGCGACAAGTACTTCCTGGCCTCGTCCATGCCGCGGAACGGCGCGCTCTGGGGCATCTATCTCGTGGACGTGTTTGACAATCGCCTGCTGCTGTGCGAGCTGGCCGGCCACGGCCTCTTCGAGCCGATCCCGCTCCGCAGGACGCCGCGGCCGCCCGTCGTCCCCGACAAGGTGAACCCGGCCCGCAAGGACGCCGTGGTCTACCTGCTCGACGTCTACGCGGGCGACGGGCTGAAGGGCGTGCCGCGCGGCACGGTCAAGGCCCTCCGCGTCTTCGAGTGGCACTATGCCTACCAGGGCATCGGCGGCCACCAGTGCGTCGGCGTCGAGAGCGGCTGGGAGCCCAAGCGCATCCTCGGCACCGTGCCCGTCGAGGCCGACGGCTCGGCCCTCTTCCGCGTGCCGGCCAACACCCCGCTCGCGGTGCAGCCCCTGGACGGCGAGGGCCGGGCGCTTCAGCTCATGCGAAGCTGGTTCGTGGGCATGCCCGGCGAGGCCCTCTCGTGCGTCGGCTGCCACGAGCCGCAGAGCGCGGCCACGGGGAACATGCACACCGCCGCCAGCCGGCGCCCGCCGCGCGACATCGCGCCCTGGCACGGCCCCACGCGCGGCCTGAGCTTCCCGCGCGACGTCCAGCCCGTCCTCGACGCCCACTGCGCCCGCTGCCACGACGGCAAGCCCCGGCCCGATGGCAAGACGCTGCCCAACTTCGCCGACACCGGGGAAGGCCAAGGTCGCTTCACCAAGTCGTACCTCGCCCTCCACCCCTACGTGCGCCGCCCCGGCCCCGAGAGCGACTACCACATGCTCCCGCCCGCCGAATACCTCGCCAACACCAGCGAACTCGTCCAGATGCTCAAGAAGGGCCATCACGGCGTCGAGCTGGAGCCCGAGGCCTGGGACCGCCTGTACACCTGGGTTGACCTCAACGCGCCCAACCACGGCACCTGGACCGAGCAGGCCGGCGAGGCCAAAGTGAAGCCCCAGCACGATCTGCGGGCCAAGTACCGCAAGCTCTTCGCCAGCATTGATGAAGACCCCGAGGCCATCTACCCGACCAGCTACAAGCCGCCCGCCGCAAGCGCCAAGCCCTCCGTACCCGATAACCGAAAACCGATAACCGATAACCCGGTGGTCCCAGGTTGGCCCTTCGACGCGGCCGAGGCCAAGAAGCGCCAGGCGGCCACCGGGCCGCGGACCACGCGGACGATTGACCTCGATGGCGGCGGGAAGCTCGAGCTGGTGCTCATCCCTGCCGGCGAATTTGTCATGGGCGACCCGAACGGCGACGCCGACGAGCAGCCGCTGACCCGCGTGAGAATCGAGCGCCCCTTCTGGCTCGCCCGCACCGAGGTCAGCAACGCCCAGTTCCGCTACTTCGACCCGACCCACGACAGCCGGTTCATTGACCAGCACTGGAAGGACCACACGACCCCGGGCTACCCGGCCAATGGCCCCGAGCTGCCGGCCATCCGCGTGTCGTGGCAGCGGGCCGTAGCCTTCTGCGACTGGCTCTCGCGCAAGACGGGCGAGAGGTTCACCCTCCCCACCGAGGCCCAGTGGGAGTGGGCCTGCCGCGCCGGCAGCGCGACGCCGCTCGTCTACGGCGGCCGCGACGCCGATTTCTCGAAGCACGGCAACCTGGGCGACGCGTCGCTCCGCAAGATGGCTGTCACCGGCATCAACCCCAAGCCCATCGCCAACCCCAGCCCCTTCCAGGATTTCCTGCCGAAGGAGGCGCGCTTCGACGACGGCGAGATGATCGTCTGCGCCGTCGGCAAGTACCAGCCCAACCCCTGGGGCCTCCTCGACATGCACGGCAACGTGGCGGAATGGACCCTCTCCGCCTACAGGCCGTATCCGTACGTGGACGGGGACGGCAGGAACCAGGCGACGCCCGACGGGCTGAGGGTCGCACGCGGCGGCTCGTGGCACGACCGCCCGAAGCGCTGCCGCTCCGCCTTCCGACTCGCCTATCACAGTTGGCAGGGGGTCTACGACGTCGGCTTCCGCATCGCGTGTCCGGTCGCGACGCCGGTGGCCGCCGCGAAGTAGTCTCCCGACGGTCATGCCCTTGCGGCGGGGTATCGCTCGGCGCAGGCATTGCGGAAGCGCGCGTACTTGTCGTCGCAATACGCGCGCTGGCGGAAGTGGGGCTCGACGGTTCGGTCGAAGCGGACCATGCGCCGCACGGCCTCGGCGAGCGAGCCGACGGCGGACGCGGCGGCCAGGATGGCCGCTCCCTTCGCCGAATGGGCGTCGGCGGCCACGCGGATGGGGCGGCCGAGGACGTTCGCCCGCAACTGGAGCCACACGGCGCTGCCCACGGCGCCGCCCGAGGCGAAGAGCGGCTCGGCAATGGGCGCGCCCAGCCCGGCCAGGATGTCGAACCCCCACCGCTCGACGAAGGCCACCGCCTCCAGGCAGGCGGCATACAGCTCCCCTCGGCTCGACGCCTTCCCCCGCACGAAGCCCTCGGCCTCGGGGTCCACGAAGGGGAACCGCTCGCCGCGCCGCACGAGGGGGTAGAGGATCAGGTCGTTGGGCACGTGGTCGGCGACCTTGGCATCGAGGGCCGCGAGGTCGCGGCCCTTGAAGCGGACCTCGAGGCACTCGCCACCGACGTTCGACGCCGCCCCCGGCAGCCAGTGGCCGTCGGGGTGAGCGTGGCAGTAGACGCGCCCGAGCGGGTCGCGCAGCCGCGTGCGGCTGACGCCGCGCAGCACGAGCGTGGTGCCGAGGGTCGAGCACCACTGGCCCACCTGGCAGGCGCCCGAGGCGAGGAAGCCCGCGGTGCCGTCGGTCGCGCCCGCGACGACAATGGCCAGGCGCGACAGCCCCGTGCGCTCGGCGGCCTCGGGGCTCACGCGCCCGACCGGCTCGCCGGGGCGCACGACGCGGGGAAGCTTGGCGAGCGGAAGGTCGAAGTCGCGGAAGAAGGCTGGCCAGCGCCCCTCGCCGATGTCGTAGCCGGTCTTCAGCACGTTCGACGTGTCGCTCACGTCGTAGTGGCCCGTGAGGCGCCCCACGAGGAAATCGGCCGCGTGGCAGATCCTTGCCGCGGCCTCGAACCGCTTCGGCCGGTGTGCGGCCAGCCACAGGAGCTTCGGGAGCGCGAAGCTGGCCGAGAAGCGCGAGCCCGTCTTCTCGATGAACACCCCCGCGGCGGCGTTCACCCGCTCCGCCTCAGCCGAGGCGCGGCTGTCGCTGTACATGACCGCAGGCATCAGCGGCCTGCCGTCGCTGGCCACCAGCAGCACCGTGCCCGATGTGGAGGTGACGGCGATTCGCGCGAGCGCCTCGCGCGGATGCCCCGCGGCCTCGGCTTGCGTCGCGACGGCCTGGAGGCACTTGACGGCGGCGTGCCACCAGTCCTCGGGCTGCTGCTCGTGCCAGCCGGGCTTTGGCTCGCGCGGCGTGTGGGCGAAGGGGAAGCTGGCCTCGGCCACGACGCGGCCCGCCGCATCGCACGCGACCACGCGGGCGCCCTGGGTGCCGACGTCGAGGCCCACATACAACTCGCCGCTCAAGCTCGTCTCTCCTGATCCCATAGGTCACATGCGTCCCATCGGTCCCATAGGCCCGATGGGACGTATGGGACCCATGGGACGCATGGGACAGCGTGCGGGCTACAGCTTGCTCAACTCGCGATACGCGTCCTTGAGCCGCGGATAGAGCGACTGAAAGAAGGCGTGCCGCTCGTTGTAGATGGCCACGTTCCTGGCGATCGGCTCGACCGTGGGGCCGAGTCGGGCCACGCGCGCGGCGCCCTGCTCGAGGCTGGGGAACACGCCGGTGCCGACGCCCGCGAGGATGGCAGCGCCACAGGCCGCCGGCTCCGCCGCCTCCACGGGAGCCAGCGGGGTGCCCAACACGTCGGCCAGGATCTGCCCCCACACGGCGCTCCGGGCGCCGCCGCCCGCCGCGAGAGTCTGGCGCGACGTGACGCCGATCGAGCGGAAGATCTCCAGCGAGTCGCGCAGGGCGAACGCCACGCCCTCCATGACCGCGCGCACGATGTGCCGCCGCTCGTGGCGCAGCGCGAGGCCGAAGAACACGCCGCGCGCCCGCGCGTCCATGTGCGGCGTCCGCTCCCCCAGCAGATAGGGGAGGAAGAGCAGCCCCTCCGCGCCCGGCTCCGCCTGGGCCGCCGCCTCGGAGAACGCCGCGTAGTCGAGGCCGAGGCCGCCGAAGACCTGGTCGCGCAGCCAGCGCAGGCACAGGCCCGCGCTGAGCATCGCGCCCATGATGAACCAGCGCCCAGGGACCGCGTGGCAGAAGGTGTGGGTGCGCAGGTGCGGGTCGTACGACGGGCGCTCCAGCGGGGCGAAGAGCTGGCCGCCGGTGCCGATGGTGGCGAGGAGCGTGCCCGGCTCGATCACGCCGTTGCCCACGGCGCTCACCGGCTGGTCGCCGCCACCCACGACCACGGGAGTGTGGACCGGGATGCCCGTGTCGCGCGCCGCATGGCGCGTCACCGCGCCGCAGACCTCGTGGGACTCGTGGACGCGCGGCAGGAGGTCGGGGCGGATGCCCACCGCGCGGGCCATCTCGTCCGACCAGCGGCGCCCCGCCACGTCGAACAGCAGCGTGCTCGCGGCGTCCGTGACATCCGTGCCCACGTGGCGGGCCAGGCGCAGGCGAATGTAGTCCTTCGGCAGCACGAGCGTGGCCGTGCGGGCCATGGTCTCGGGCTCGTGCCGGAGGAGCCAGCGGACCGTGGCGGCCATGAAGCCGGCGGCGACGGGGTTGGCGGTCAGGCGGGCCAGGTGGTCGCGGCCCAGCTCGGCCACCAACTCGTCCACCTCGGCGGCGCTGCGGCCGTCCGCCCAGATGATCGCCGGGCGCACCGGCAGCCCCTCGCGGTCCAGGCACACCGTCCCGTGCATCTGCCCCGAGAGGCCCACGCCCGCGATCTCCTCGGGCGCGATGCGCGCGCCGGCGATGGCCTCCTGCGTCGTCTGAGACGTCGCACGCCACCAGGTGGCCGGCTCCTGCTCGGCCCAGCCCACGCGCGGCGTCAGGATCGGGTACTCCGCCTGGGCCACGGAGCGGACCTGTCCCTGGTCGTCGAGCACGACGCTCTTGACGCTCTGCGTCCCCAGGTCAATTCCGAGGAGACAGGGCATGGCGGCCTCCTGTGTTAGACACCGCCGCCACGGTACCGCAACGCCGCGGAAAGATCAAGCGCCTTGAAGCCGCAGGGTTCCCCAGGTATAATTCGCGGGAGGGGACGGAGGCCGGTAGATGAGCCTGCCCGGACTGATCCTCGCGCTGACCGCGGTGCTGGCGATGCCGCCCGCCCCGAAGCCGGAGGCCGAGCCGCCGCAGTTCACGGGCATCCACGTCCTGGTGCGGACGTCGGACGGGTTGGTGACGGGCCACGACCTGCGGTATCAGGACGGCGCGTTCCGCCTCCGCCAGGAGAAGGGCGAGGCGACGCTGGCCGAGGCCGCGGTGACGCAGATCCAGTTCCTCGACGTGCCGCACGACGAGATGAAGGACCCCGTGGTCCGCCTGGCGGCGCACGTGGCTTACCTGCGCCGCGCCGGGCCGCTCAAGCGGCTCGTGCTCCTCCAGCGCTTTCGCGAGGGGCTGTTCCTGCGCCCCGGGGAGCCGCTGGCGGAGACGTTTCCCCTGCTGGTGCCGCGGATCTGGCATCCCGACCTCGCGGCGCTGCTGTGCGCGGAGGCTGCCCATCGGTGCCTCCTCGAGCGGCGGCCGAAGGACGCCACCGCGCTGTTCGAGGCAGCCGAGGCGGCCTCGAAGGAGAGGCCCGATCACGCCTTCGTGTATGGCCTGATGCGGGTGGCCTCGCTTCACGAGGCGGCGCGCCCGGAGGACGTGCAGAAGGCCCTCCAGGAGCTTCAGCGGAAGCACCCCGACCGCTGGCGCGACGTGGCGCGGTTCCGCATGTTTCTGCGCGAGGAAGGCGAGCGCCCGTTCCCGCCCCGCCCGTTCAAGGGCATGCCCCAGCCGCCCTGACGCCAACAGGCTACAGCCACGCCTCGACGAGCGCGTCGCCGCCGACGCGCCGAACCGTCCATTCCCGGGCCTTCAGGGTCTCGGCCATCGTGGCCGCGCCCTCGCCCTCGAGGGGCGTGCGGGCGTCGCGCCCGCCGACGAGTCGAGGGGCCACGAAGGCGAGCACCTTGTCCACCAGGCCAGCGGCGAGGGCGGCGGCGAACAGCTCGCCGCCGCCCTCCAGCAGCACGTTGGTCGCGCGGCGGCGGCCCAGCTCGGCCATCAGGGCGCGGAGGTCCACGCGCCCGCGCTCGGCGGGCAGCACGAG
>Ga0307379_10003925_pt1 | contig 21407 bp, 18 predicted proteins | sample UN2MG_FD_202237 | JGI IMG/M metagenome (GOLD analysis project Ga0307379, IMG submission 202237) | Soil microbial communities from Risofladan, Vaasa, Finland - UN-2 | ecosystem: Environmental > Terrestrial > Soil > Coastal area > Acid sulfate soil | place: Finland: Risofladan, Vaasa | collected... | reverse complement strand
AAGATAAGGTTAAAAGGTTTATAAAGGTTAAAGATGACCATCCCTGGAAAAACGGGATAGAACATTTCACTTACGAAGAAAGTGATAGGGAACTCGTTGCCGCTATCTATGACCCCAAAGGTTGGGAGTAGATAAGGGGGCACCTTTTTCCCCTGGCAGATCCCGGATGGCATGAGTTAATTTGATTTAAATTAATCCGCCTTTAGAAAAGACTAACAAAGTTTTTCTTTTTAGTTTTTGACCTTAAAAGTGACATTTTCACTGACTGATTTACTACCTTTGGGGTGACATTTTCACTGACTATTGACAATAAATTATTAATCGTGGAATTTTTTTAAAAATGTTTTATCTTGATCGGAATAGAATATCTTCTCTCTCTGATGGCTCCGGGCAATAATCTGCCTTTTATTTGCCTTACCTGGATCTAACCAGCCCTCCCAGAGCTCCACCGACTAATCCTAATAAACCGAAATAAAGGGTAGATATAAAAATTCCTCCTCCTATTATTGCCCCAAACGTTCCACCTAATACCCCTCCAAATAATCCACCAGAAACAGTGCCTACAAAACCACCTAAACTAGGTAGGATAAATAATGCCAATATTCCTCCGAAACTCCCGCTTAAAAAACCGGTTAATGCCCCCTTTCCTGCTCCTCTAACAATCAATCCGGCGATAAAACCAGCAAGAAGCGGGCCGAATAAAGGAATAAAACCCAAAAAGGACATAGCTATAATTCCCACTAATACTCCCCAAAACATATTTGACCTCCTTTTTTATTTCCCCTCTCAAAGAAAGCTTTCTATTTCCTATTTTTAAAACTAATTCGACAAAGGTTTTAAAAAATCCTTCTTTTTAAAATAAAAAGTTTCTGTTTTTTGTGAAGTTCTTGGGGTTCTTGGGGTCAAATCTTTATTCTTGACAAATAATTTAATTAACTGTCAAGAATAAAGATTTGACCCCATATCTTCCATAGAGTTAATAAAATTTTAATTTTCATTTTATAAAAACTTAATTTTTGCTTTATAGAGATTTTAGATTATAATATTAAAATAGGTAAAAAATAAAAGATTATATCTTTAAATTTATTTTCATCAGGAGGTAAATCATGAAGAAAAAACTGGTTATTCTTGTATTTCTGTTATTTGGTATTATGGTGATAGGAAATATTCAGATTACTGCTCAGGAAAGTATAAAGCTGAATCTCCCTCAAGCTGTAGAAATGGCATTAACTAATAATCTTGAATTCCAGAAAGCCGGTTATCTGTTGGAAAATGCAGAAATCGATGCCAAAAGGAATGAAGCTGAAAACCTGTTAACCCAATCTAATTTATTAGAAAGACAAAATGAATTATTACTCATCCAGGAAAAAGAGCAATATCAACAGAAAAAAGAAGACCTTATCATTCAAGTCGTTGATGAATATCTCCAATTGAAATTAGCTCAAAAAGACTTGCAAGTTAAGGAAAAAGAGTTAGAGCTGGAAAAAAATACCCTGGAATATATAAAAGTTCAGGTCAAAGCCGGATATAAAGTTGAACTGGATGTCCTGGTACAGGGTAATGAATATTATGTTGCATTATTTTCCTTTGAAAGTGCAAAATTAGATTATCAGCAATTGCTGGGAAATTTTCGGGTGACCTTAGGATTAAATTCAAAAAGTCAGTTTGAGTTAGTGGCAATAAATATCCCCGGTTTTAAAGAAATTGAATTAGAGGAAGCATTGCAAAAGGGAAGACAAAACAGTGTGGCATTGCAAATGAACAATCTGGAAATCGATTTGGCCAGCCTGGAATTAGAGAAAAGCAAGGTTTCGGATACTCCGGAGATAGATTTAAATAAATTGGAAAACAATCTAGCCATAACAAAGCTGGACCATCAAATTGCCCAACAAAACCTGGATTATCAAATACAATCTCAATGGCAAAATTATGTGCAAACAAAAAATGACATTACATTAAGTCAAAATAGCTTAAATCAAATAAAAGAAAATAAAACAATCATCAGCAATCAAGTCAAAGCAGGATTGGCAAGTAAAGATGATGAACTATCTGCTATTATAGGTGTTCTTCAAGCAGAATATCGGATAGCTTCTTCAGTTCGTAATTATTACAATGCCCTACTCAATTTACAATCCATCATGGGAAATTTGAATAAAGGAGATATATAATAATGAAATTTAATAAAAAAACATTTAGGTTCATTGCAGCTATTATTATAACAAGTATTTTACTCCTTCCAAGCGTCTTACTGGCCAAAGAGATAAATTTGAAAGAAGCTATTGATTGGGGAATACAGCATAATTACGATTTAGAGGAAATCAGATATAATATCGAGACATTAGAACGAGATTTGGCAATCCTTGATGCAGATAAAGCCTTACAAGTTAGTGTAGGTGCTACTCCGATATGGGAGCTTGGAGGGGGAAAAAGCGATACCAGTCTGATTACACTCAAAGCTGAAAAAACTATTGCAGATGATTTAAATATTTCGGCTGATATCTCCTGGAATGAAAATGATTTTGCAGATATGTCTTTCGAGGGAATCATGGAGGGTGCTAATGCAAGCATCCAACTCGAAAAACAAATTTTCCCAGATTCTTATAACCAGAGCGAACAACAAATCTTCCAAACTGAAAATAATTTAAAAAAGAAAGTCGAAGAATTAGCCTGGAAGGAAGCTGAAAAACAAATTGATTTTATTGAAAGTTATCTCGCTCTTGTCCGCTTGACAGAAGAAGTTAATCTTGCCGAAAAAAGTTTTCAGTTGGCTACTGAAGAGTTAGAAAGAGTACAGCAACAGATTCGCTTAGGTGAAGGGGGCTACCAGCAAGAAGCCGAGGTAAAAATAGCTTTAATGGAAGCTGAGAATCAATTTTTTAATTTAAAGCAAAATCTTGTTCAACAACAGAAAGAAGGGTACCTGGAATTGAATCTATCGGAAGATATTCAGGTTCAATTCAAGGAAGAACCTGCTTATTTAGCCACTTTAAGGGGAAACATGGAGCAATTAACTTTAGAGAGTGAAAAACAAGAAACTCTATTCAACCAAGCATTAGAAAAACATTATCAAATAAAGAATGCTTATATAGATAAAGAAAGTTTTTTAAAAGAAGTAAAATGGACGAAAAATGAAGGTAAACCACAAGTTAATATTAATGGCGGATATGACTTTTCCGACGATTACTGGTATGCTATGTTAGATTTATCCTGGAATCTAACCGATGGAGGAGCACAAAAATTAAAAGAAAAAGGAGCTGAAGCAACCATTCTTCAAAAAGAAAAAGAGCTCGACCAATTGATAAAAACATTACAACTTGAAATGAATCAAATAATAGATCAAGACAAATATAATCAACTTAATTTACAGGCAAAATTAGCTGCCTTAGAACAAGAACAATATACAAAAAATATTTTAGAAAAACAGTATCAGGAAAAGATCATTTCTTCTACCCAATGGCAAAACCAGCTGATTGCCTTGGCAGAAAAAGAACTGAAAGTTAAAGAAACCCAGGATATATTATTGGTTAATCGTTTAAGATTAGCACATTTTTTAGGTATATAACACAAGGAAAGTTGAGGACAGATGAATGAGAAAAAAGAAATGGTTTTTATGGATAATTGTCATATTAATTTTGGGGGCAGGCAGTTTTTTCGGATTCAATTATTGGCAATCCAAATCCGAAACAGAAGCAAATTCCGGAAATCAAATTCAGTCGTTTGATTTGGCATCAGTGATTGAGGTTGAATTGGGAAATTTAAAAAAGACAGTTCCTGCCAGTGGTTTTCTCCAGCCGGTCAATTCTATCAATCTTAATTTGCAAAGCAGCGGAACAGCAGGAGGCACTGTTGAAGAAATCCTGGTACAGACTGGTGAATTTGTGGAAGAAGGACAAGAATTGGTTCACTTGAAAGATAAAGAGGAAAGATTAAATTATTTAAAGGCAAAAAATGAATACGAGCTGGCTAAAATCAATGGTTCTCCCAATCTGACACAAGAAGAAAAGAAGCTGACTATGGATTTGGCTCTGGAAAAACTTGAAGCACAGACCATTCAAGCTCCTTTCTCTGGTAAAATTATCAAGATTTATGTCGAGGAAGGAGATAACATTGAAAAAACTGATGATATTATTTACCTGATTGATGACACTGCTTATGAATTTGAAGTTTCAGTCAGTGAAGTGGATTGCATGGAGGTTAAAGTCGGTCAGGAAGTTGAAGTAGAATTGGATATTTTAGATGAGAAGGTTTTTACCGGAAAAGTGGTGGAAGTGGCAGAGTATGCCATAGCAGAAAGTAGCATAGTAACGGTACTGGTGACCATTCGAATGGATGAAGTGTCGAATTTTTTCAAACCCGGATTTTCAGCATCAGCAGAAATTATTGTCGGCTCAGCGGAAAATGTTTTGCTTATTCCGGTTACATCTCTCGCAACAATGGGACGTGATTCGGTGGTCTTAAAAGTTGAAGGCGATAAAGCAGTACCTACTCCGGTCAAAACCGGAATCAGTGACAGCTATTACCTGGAAGTGATCGAAGGATTAAAAGAGGGCGACAAAATTATTGTCAATAATTACCAGATGAATACAGACAATTCTAATAATAACAGAGGTCCTAATAGGGGTGGTCTACCCATACCTATGATGCACCGATAAGAGGTGAAGATATATGTCTAAAGTAATTCAAATTGAACAATTAAAGAAGACCTATCATTTAGGAAAGGTAAATGTTGAAGCCTTACGAGGTGTGTCATTCGAAATTAACACCGGAGAATTTGTTTCCATCATGGGACCTTCCGGTTCGGGAAAATCAACTTTGATGCATATCATCGGCTGCTTGGATTATCCCACCGGAGGGAAATATTTTCTATCTGGTCAGGATGTTAGTAAACTGAACGACAATCAATTGGCTCTGTTTCGTAATCAAAAAATTGGATTTGTCTTTCAAGAATTTAATTTACTACCCAAAGCAACTATTTTAAGAAATGTGGAACTTCCTTTAACTTATAATAACACTAATTCAACAAATAAAAAACGACTTGCTGCTCAAGCTTTGGAGGAAGTAGGATTAGGTGATCGATTAAAGCATCGACCTAATGAAATATCGGGTGGCGAGAAACAAAGGGTGGCTATTGCCCGGGCATTAGTCAACCGTCCCTCTATTATTTTGGCAGATGAACCGACCGGAAACTTGGATTCAAAAACCGGTCAGGACATTATGAAAATGATAGATAAATTACATGATGAAGGAAATACCATTATTTTGGTGACCCATGAACAGGAAATTGCCCGATATGCCAAGCGAGTGATTCATTTAAAAGATGGCATAATCGATAGAGATGAGGTGATAGTATGATTTTGCAAAGCTTAAAAATTGCCCTGGAGAGTTTATGGGCAAATAAAATGCGCAGCTTCCTTTCCATGTTGGGAATTATTATTGGCGTAGGTGCAGTTATTGCAATTGTTTCTGTAGGTACCGGTTCAACCCAGCAAGTCACTTCCCGTATTGCTAATCTTGGTTCCAATATGATTACCGTTTATCCCCGAGCACCAAGAGGACAGGGAGGAAGGGTCAGCGGTGTAAGCTCTCAGGAAAAATTTTCTTTGGAATTAACCGATTATATAAAAAAATTTTGTCCTTCGGTCATAAAAGTGATTCCGGTGAAGCAGGTTAGCGGAAGATTAATTTCTGATGATATAAATGTTAATGCTACTATCTTAGGCACCAATATCGACTATGCCGAAGTGAATAATTATGAAGTGGATATAGGTAATTTTATCAGTGAGAATGATGATGGGGAAAGAAGACAAGTCATAGTATTGGGCTCTCAAATGGCTGAAGATTTATTCGAAGATGATAATCCCATTGGCAAAAGAATTAAAGTGAACTGTGAGGGAAAGATCTATATGTTTGAAGTAATTGGTGTAATGAAGGAAAAGGGGGGCTCCATGGGCGGAGACCTGGATGACCGGGCTTACATTCCTTTATCCGTTTCGATGGATAAATTGACCAACAGTGATTTCGTTACTTCCTATATTGCACAAGCTGCCTCATCGGAAAAAGCATCCACCGCTGTCAATGAACTGAAAAATTTTATGGTTAAATTTTTAGATGATGAAGATCAGGAACAATTTCGGATTATCAGTCAAGATGAGATTCTTGATACAGTGAGCTCAGTCACCGCAACCATGAGTATAATGCTTGGAGGAATTGCTGCTATTTCCCTTCTGGTTGGTGGAATTGGAATTATGAATATTATGCTGGTTTCTGTAACCGAACGGACCAGGGAAATCGGTGTACGAAAAGCACTGGGTGCCAGGAATACACATATCTTTTTTCAATTCTTAATGGAATCATTAAATTTAACCAGTTTCGGCGGAATTTTGGGTATTGGATTTGGTTATGCAGCGGCTTACTTTTTATCCCAATATGGTGATTGGCCTATGGTCATTGCTCCTCTTTCCATCGGACTTGCTTTCGGTTTTGCCTTATTTATCGGTATATTCTTTGGACTTTATCCGGCAATGAAGGCAGCAAAGATGAATCCGGTAGATGCACTACGATATGAATAAATAATAACAAACTAGGCAGACCACCCGGAGGGTTTTTAATAGCGAGTACGACGAAATAAAAATTAGAAATAAAATTATAATATAACACATAAAAAATAACCCGCTTGTAAATGATTTACAGGTGGGTTATTTTTTATGCATTAAAGCGATAACCGGAACCCCAAAGCGTTTCAATATACCGAGGACTCTGAGGATCTTTTTCAATTTTATCCCGTATTTTTTTAATATGAACGGCAATAGTAGTAATATCTCCGTAGGAATCATTCCCCCATATCCTATCATAGATGGTTTCTTTGCTAAAAACAATATTGGGGTTAGATGCCAGGAAGTTTAATATGTCAAATTCTTTGGTGGTAAGAATTATTTTATTACCCCCGAGATAGACCTGACGGGCAGTTTGGTTAATAATTAAATCTTTTATACGAATTTCTTTACTCATCGCACCCTGTTGTCCGGTAAGCCGCTCAAACCGGGATAAATGGGCTTTCACTCGAGCCACCAGCTCACTTGGACTAAATGGCTTACTGATATAATCATCAGCCCCCAGCCCAAGGCCACGAATTTTATCAATATCTTCTCCTTTGGCGGAAATAATGAGAATGGGAATATTTTTTTCCTTTCTAATTTTCTTGCAAATATCAAAACCGTCCATATCGGGCAGCATTAAATCTAATAGAACAAGGTTGTAATTATGCTCCAGAGCTTGAGTTAGTCCTTCTCTGCCATTGCTTTTAATATCAACCTGAAAGCCATCAATTTCCAGATAATCTCTTTCCAGTTCGGCGATGCTTTGCTGGTCTTCAATAATTAGTATTCTTTTCATTGCTGTTTCTCCGTTTTTATCATTTTCGAAAAGTCATGGGTTTTCTTTAATGTAAAGAAAATACTGGTGCCCTTTCCTTCCTGACTTTTTGCCCAAATTCTACCTTCATGGCTTATTACTATTTTTTTGGCAATATAAAGACCCAAACCGGTTCCATTCAAATTAGTAGAACGGGCTTTATCGGCTTTATAAAAACGTTCAAAAATATTTTTTAATGATTTTTCTGGTATTCCCTGGCCGTTATCCCAAATTTCTATTTGGGCTTCTTCTTTTTTTTCAATTAAGTTAATAGCAATGACCGGATCGATGCTTGCCTTATGATTCACAGCATTATTGATGATATTTAAAATGACTCGTTTTATCTTTTCTCTATCAGCATAGACCTTTTCTTGTTCATTATAATCGGCATCAAATTTTAAAGTAATTCCCTTTTCCGCTAAATAAAACTTTAATTCTTCAAAACAATCAGTCAAATAAGCTTTGATATTTACCGGCACAAAATTTACAGGAAGTTCCTTTAATTCTAATTCTGATAACAGGAATAATTCGTTAATCAAAGATTCCATATTTACAGTATTTTGATAAATGGTTTGAAGATATTTGTCTTTTTTCTCTTTTGAACTGGGAATACCGTCTATAATTCCCTCAATATATCCCTTTATTGTGGTAATGGGAGTTTTCAAATCATGTGATATATTTGAAATCAATTCATTACGGTTATTATCATATTTTCTTTTTATTTTCTCAGTTTCCTTTAATTGTTTTCTTGTTTCTTCAAAGGTTCTTGACAAATCTCCGATTTCATCTTTTGCAGTGATGTTTATTTTAAAATCATAATTACCCTTTCTAATCTGCAGGGCAGCATTCTCCAATTGAGTTAGAGGTTTAACGATATTTCTTGATAATATGTAAGTAGTGATTGTGCTGATGATAGCAATAGCAACAAGAAAAAGAATCAAAATAATGAAAACCGAATATCGGAATTGTACCAAATCTTCTAAAGTAGAAGTAACATCACTAACAATTAAAGCCTCGCCTTTGGATTCATCAGAAAAGCGAAAATCCAACTTTTCCAAATATATATTTTCACTAAAATTAATAATTTTCTTATTCGGAAATGACTGAATTTGTGAATTTATTGTTTCTTTATCTAAATCAAGGCTTGAAAGAAAAGGAGAATAGTAAAGTATTTCATTATTTTTTCGGATAACAATACCGCCATTAGATGCATTCATAAAAGTATCCAATTGTTGAATATATTTAATATCTTCTAATGCTTCAGGGTTTTCTCTCAATACACGATTTACAATCCCATCTGCTATGCGTAATTCTCTTTCTAAAAGGTCTAAATACCTTCTGGTCTCTTCTTCTCTTCCAAAATGTTTTGGAGGCAAACCAAACTTTGAAATATTTTGATAATTTCTACCGATAAGAATACTCACAATAATTAATAAAAATATGGTAATTATAATCGTAATAAAATTTGAAAGCCATAGTTGTTTTCTGATAATCATTTTTAATATTATCCATTCATTTTGGTTTTAAAATAATTAGCTATTATTAAATAAACGCTATTACTTTTCCTATTGAATCGTCTCTACCTCACCTAAAAAATATATATATTAATCTTATTGTATTATAGTGTATGTTTCTAAAAATATTATTAAAAATTTATAAAAAATTTATAAATTTCAAATTAAAAAAGAATAATTTGGAAAAAAAATAAATGCCAAGATTTCTATATTTATAAAAATAAAATTTCGATTTTACTTTAATATTTATTTAGAGGATCTATCGACTGATGAAAGAGCATCATTTCTTGGTTACTAAAAACAATCGATACAAGGCCAAAAGAAAAAGTTTTTTTTACAAGATGTTAGTTGTAAAGTAAAATAGTCGTTAGTATTAAGAACGAAATAAGAAATGAAAAAATTCATTAAATAGTAGAAGAAATAAGATTTTCTCCTTCGTTTATTCAAATTTAAATTTTTTCTCTTTGAAGAGCTTAAGGCAAACATCTACCACTTTCGGGTCATAGAGGATGCCTTTGTTTTGGGAGATTTCTTCCAGGGCTTTATCGATACCGAGGGCAGGTCGGTAGGGACGGTGTGAAGACATCGCCTCTACTACATCAGCTACTCCTAAAATGCGGGCTTCCAAGACAATTTCATCACCTTTCAGATTATTAGGGTATCCTGAACCATTTAGTCTTTCATGATGTTGAAGGACGATTCTTGCTACAGGATAGTAGAAATCTATAGAATTTAAGATATCATGCCCTATTTGGGAATGTTCTTTGATTAGCCTAAATTCTATATCAGTTAACGGGGTGGGCTTGCTCAAGATTTCAGTGGGCAGGCCAATCTTCCCGATATCGTGGATTAGAGAGGCTATCCTTATTCCTTCAACCTTATCTTCAAGAAGTGTCATCTCTTGGGCAATACGGATGGCTAATTGGCAGACCCGGTGCTGGTGGCCGGAGGTATAGGGGTCTTTGACCTCTATTATCCTTGACATAGTGTTAATGGCTGCATCCATGGTCTTTTTGAGCCTTTCTTCTACTTGTTTGTGCTCGGTGATGTCCATTAAAGAAGCTACGCTTTTTTTTGTACCGGGTATTATTCCTATTTTTAAGAATATATTTTTTATAACACCTTTTTTATCTATAAAGCGAAATTCATATTCGGTTGGAGGTTTTTCTCCGACTTTTCTCCTTGCGGTATGATACTCGTTCATCATTTTTAAATCTTCTGGGATGACAAAATCCGTCCATTTCATCTTGTTTTCAATTTCGTCTTTAGAATATCCGCTTAGTTTCTCAGATTGTGTATTTGCCATAGAAATTGTTTTGTCTTCTTCTATAATTATTAAAGTTGTACCAGTATTTTCAAATATAGCTCGGTATTTTTCTTCTGATTCTGCTAATTCGGCAATGAGTTGTTCTTCGGTCTTTTTCGTATCTTTCATTTTTTTTAGATCTCCTATAAGATTGTCAAGGGGACGGTTCTTTTGACACTTCAGTCATGTCAAGGAGACACTCTTTTCCCTGACATTTTTTTTATATTTAAAACCTAAAAAGAAAAAAAATACCTCCTAACTTCACTCTTACTATACAGAAAGAATAGTAAAGTAAAGAGCTCATTAACTCTTTTTATTCATATTAATTATTAAGTTAATATTTAATCTAAATCTTGAGAGTTGGTATTTTTTGACAATATTTGCTAACGATTCCTACTTTTTATATTTAAATGAAATATCTAATTTTGCCCTAAAAGTTAGCCTGGCATCTTTCTCTACTTTGATATCAAGCTTATTTACTTCGGCTATCCTAATTTCCTCAATCGATTTAGAAGCAGTCTCTAATGCAACTCTTGCTGCGTCCTCCCATGATTTTTCGCTGGTACCCACAATTTCGACAATTTTGTATACGTTTCCCATTTCGCACCTCCTATTAAATTCTTATTTTTATTCATTTTATCGAATATTAAAACAATAGTTGATCTTATTTATCTGTATCGATGTGTAGATACCCACGGACAAGCTCGTGGTATTCTGCCCTTCGGGTTAATAAATAGTAATATTATGTAAATTCTACAAATTTTTTAAAAGCCCCTCTTACTACCCCACAAAAGTTTGTACCAACTTTTTTAGTTTAATTTTTTTTGCATCCTTCATTTTTTCTTCTTTGGCCAGTTCTTCTGTCCTGGCCACTTCTGTGTTCAGGTCCTTTATAATTTGGGTCATCAAATTTCCTGCGGTCTTCCCCTGTTCTTTTTTCTTTTTCGAAACGGCGCTCTTCTTTCTTTTCCATAGGATTTTTTCCTCCTTTAATTAATTAAATATAGAGCTTACAATCTGGATTAGCGATCTACTCATAGATAATTAAACTGACTCACTACCCCTACTCTTTGAGATTAATTAATAAATGCTTTTATTAATACTATTATCAAGATACGACAAGGATGAGGAAAAATCCTTCTTTTGAATAAAAGTTTTTTGTTTTTGGTTATCGGTTTTTAGATGGAGAGGAAAGGATAGATTCTTTCGCGGGAATGACACAACATTAATAAATACAGATACAAGATAATTTGGTTAACCGTTAGGCAAAGGTACCTATCCCAACGTTAATCCAACTTCTACTCCTGGCACTGCTGATGATTGCTTCGATTACTTGCATATTTGCCACAGCATCTTCCAGAGGTACCGGGACCTCTCTATCTTCCAGCACTGCCCGGGAAAACAGGTCTCCCTGAATCGTATACTGGTCGCAAACTTCCAGGATAACCTCTTCAATCCTGTTACCATCTCCATACCATACTTTGCACGGCCGGTCAGACGGAGCATTGAAAGGTATTTCGATTTCAATCCGCCCTTTGGTGCCAAAGATATTAACCCGCTGGTAAGGCACCAGCTGGGTCGCACAGGTAAATGTGGAAATACCACTACTAAACTCCAGTATGCCAGAAGTCAGACGATCAACTTTCATATTTGGGTCTTCTTCCATAATACCGCAGACCCGCCAGGGTACAGCCCCAAAGATAAACCGCGAAAGTGAAATACAGTAACAACCGATATCCATCAGTCCCCCTCCGCCAATATCAGCTTTATTGCGAATATTATCGGGGTCGGTATTGTAGTAGGAGAAAAATGATTGAATCGTCCGCACTTCGCCTATCTTTCCTTCGTTAACCTTTTGCTTTGCCCACTGCCACTGTGGATGATGCCTGTACATAAATGCTTCCATAACCTTTAGCCAGGGAAATTTCCTGGCAACGCCCAGTAATTTCTGAGCTTCGGCCGCACTTAAGCCAATGGGTTTCTCGCACAAAACATGTTTACCGGCATTCAGTGCTTTGATGGCCCAGGGTACATGCAGATGATTGGGAAGCGGAATGTAAACAGCATCGATGTCGGAGTCAGCCAGCAGTTCTTCGTAGGAACCATAAGCTTTCTCTATGCCTAATTGAGGGGCTGCTGCTTGTGCCTTTTCCAATTGGCGTGAAGCAATGGCGGTAACCGTGCAATACTCGCCCAATTGCATAGCGGGAATTACCTTTTCAGTACCAATTCTGGCGGTGCTCAGGACACCCCATCTAATCTTTTTCATTTGATTACTCCCTTCTGTTGACTAAAATATTTTTCAGTCATATAAATGGCAGGAGACGAAGTGCTTTTCTTCTATCTCTTTTAAGGGCGGAGAAATTTTTTCGCAAATCTCAACTACTTCTTCTTTTTACTCTTATCTTCGTACATCGCCTGATCAGCCAGATGGATTAACTTTTCCACTGGTTGAGGATTAGCCGGGTTATAATAAGAAAGACCGATGCTAAAATTTATTTTATTAATAAATTTTTTTAATATTTTGTTAATATTATAATACCAAAAAATTATATTTGCAATGTCAATTTATTCCTCACATTTTATACCTGATTAATTGACAACTGACAAAATTTCAGAAAATATTGATAAAAAAGAAGGATTTTTAGGAAATGTGTAGTATATTTTTTATTATATGGAATTCTACTTAAAAATTAAAATAGGGAGAATGGATAATTACCAATCTAAACCAAAATCTCAAAAACAAAGAATTTAATAATATAAAAGAAAGATTAATAATTGATCTTACTAATAGCTGTATAATTTTGATATTTTTTTTATTTTTAATTTAGTTTTGAAATATCTCTTACAAATCCCTATTTATTTGTTTTTCCTTTTCTATTCACAATGAAGGACTTTTAAAGAAAGTCAGAATCAGAGGAGTCTCAACATTTGACATCTTGATATATCCAACTATTCCAAGTATTTTAAATAAAGGAGATATAAAAAAAATTTACAAAATTATGTCTAAATTTAGTGGATATGGGGAATAATATATAATATAAGGGATATTTTTTAATTTAACAACTATTTTATAAAGTTGAAAAAGGCAAACTATCCGAAAGGGTAGGACGCAAAGTTATGGGTCTCAGGTATTTTAATGCTATGACCGCCAGACTACCAACTTTTTTTATTTTAGAGAAAACATATTTATCTAAAAGAAACTCGTAACAATTAATTAATAATATGTAAAAATAAATTACCCAACTAGAGTTTTATAAAAAAAGTAGGTGGTGGAACTATCAATTTAAATCAAAATCCTAAATCCGAAGAGCTCGAAAATATAAAAGCAAAACTAATAACTGTTTTTACTTATAGGTGTATTGTTTTAACATTTTTTTTTATTACAACTTTAATTTTAAAATATTTTTTCCATATTCACATTTATAATGAAATTTATATTCTAATTTTAAGTTGGTTTATCTTAAGCTATTTATCTCAATACATTTTAAAAAAAAGAAAAATTTACCTTAAAACATTAAAAAAAGTAGATTTTATCCATTATATTATAGGTTTGTTATTTATGACTGGGGTCTTTTACTACACAGGGGGTGTCCTATGGATCGGAGCCATTTTTTATGTTTTTACCATCCTTTATGTAAGCATTTTGTCTACACCCAAAGAAGGTTTAATTATCACCTTTATGGCTATTACTTTTTTTAGCTTGATAGTTTTTCTGGAATATTTAGGTTATATCCCACACAAAGAAATTATTAAATTTACCCCTTATCTTTATAAAGATATCCAATATATTATAGGTACGATTTTAGTGATGAGCTTAGTATTTATATTTATTTTTCTTACTGGTAAAGATTTTGCTCAGATGCTAAAACAGAAAAATGATGAATTAGCACAAGCCAAGAAAAAATTAGAAGAATGGAGTAATAAGTTAGAAGGTAAAATTAAATTACGAACCAATGAGTTAAAAAAATCTAAAGACCGGTTATCCATACTTTACCAGATTTCCCGCTCTATCAGTTCAACATTAGAATTAGATAACATTTTGAAGGTTATATTAGATTTTTCTGTGAAAATAAGTGGTGCCAATAGAGGTTCAGTTATGCTCTTAGATGAAAAAAAGAATGTTTTTTTCATTAAAGCAGCTTATAATCTGAGTGAAAAGATCATTCGCAAGGGTACCTTTGCTAAAGACGAAAATACCATTGGCTGGGTAGTCAAAAATAAAAAGCCCTTATACATTAAAGACTTAGAGCAAGACAAACGTTTTTCAAAAAAAGAGGAGATAGATTATAAGTTAAAACAGCTTCTAATGGTCCCTATAATCATAGAAGGGGAAGTAAAAGGAGTAATAAATTTAGATAATAACACTTCCTTTACAACTGATACAATAAACTTGTTTAAATCTTTTTCTGAACAGGCCGCAGTCACGATTAATAATGCCCGCCTATATCAAAAAATCCAAGATAGTTATTTTGAAATAGTAAAGGCACTGGCCCAGACCATAGAAGCGAAAGACCCTTATACCCATGGTCATTCAGCAAGAGTTATGGAATACGCGGTACAAATTGCCCAAAAGTTGGGTCTACCGGAAGAAGAAATAGAATCATTAAGATATGCCGCAATCCTGCACGATATCGGAAAGATCGGGGTAAGGGGAATTATTTTGAATAATCCTAACGGTCTAACTGCCGAGGAATATGATGAAGTAAAGAGACACCCTATTATTGGGGAGAATATTATTACTCCTATAGAACTGCTACAACCAATCAGGCCATTAATCAGACACCATCACGAATGGTATAATGGCAAAGGTTATCCTGATGGACTATCCGGAGAAAACATTCCCCTGGGTGCCCGCATCCTGGCCGTAGCCGATGCCTATGATGCCATGAAATCCGACCGACCCTATCGTAAAACCCTAACCGAAGAAACAGCTATCCAGGAGCTTAAAAGAGGAAATAAAACTCAGTTTGACCCTAAAACAGTGGAAGTGTTTTTAGAATTATTAAAACAAAACTTGTCAAGGGACAATGCTCCTTTAACAAACTAATGAGAGCTAAAGAAGGGCGGTACTGAAATACCTTTCTGCACGGTCAGGCAGTATAGTCACCACCCGGTTTCGGCCATTATCTACATGTAAAGCAGCAAAGACATTAGCCCCTGATGAAGTTCCTACTAACAATCCTTCTTCTTTAGAAAGCTGGCGAGTGGTTTCAATAGCTTCCTCATCAGTAACCGTAAATACCATATCTACCATTTTTACATCCAATACATCGGGGATAAATCCGTCACCGATCCCCTGAATCTGGTGAAGGCCTGGTTCATGTCCTAATAAGGCAGAACTATTTTTTGGCTCCACTGCTACAATTTTTACTTTAGGATTTTTTTCTTTTAAAAATTTTCCAATCCCCTGAAGGGTTCCCCCGCTTCCTACTCCAGCTACAAAGACATCTACTTTTCCATTCATTTCCTTCCAGATTTCAGGTGCGGTTTGCTGATAATGAATTTCAGGATTGTGGGGATTTACAAATTGATCAGCAACAAAATATTTCTCCGGTTCTGCTTCGGTAATCTCGCGCATCTTTTTTATGCTTCCGGGCAGGCTCCCTTTAGCTGAGGTAAAGATAATCTCTCCCCCGAAGGCTTGAATTATTTTCTTCCGTTCTTCGCTCATATTTTCCGGCATCACACAAATAACCTTATAGCCTTTCTGCACTCCCACTAAAGTTAAGCCAATTCCGGTATTCCCGGAAGTTGCCTCAATAATGGTCATCCCCGGTTTAAGCTTTCCTTCTTTTTCCGCCATTTCGATAATGTGTTTGGCTACTCTATCTTTAATACTCCCCCCGGGATTAAGATGTTCAGCTTTTACAAATACATTTCCCGAAGACATCTTCTTTAATTGAATTAAAGGAACATTTCCTATTGCGTCCAGAACGGAATTTACCAGCATAAAAATAAGCCTCCTAAAAACCCTGCCAGGGGACGGTCCTTTGGCAGGATTCTCTAACAAGATTAAAATCATTTTTAATTATGAATTATAACAAGATTAGTCAGGATTTGCAAGAAAAATAATTATGAACAACTTTATTAAAGCTATTTACAAAATTACCTAATGCTTCCGATAAAATCATGGTTTGGTGACAGGTAATAAACTTTACCCCTAATTCAATCCAGTACTTTATCGAATCAGGTGATAAAGCTACCACACCAGCTGCTTTACCCGAATTTACTATCTTTTTAATTGCCTCTTTTATGGTATTTTTTACTATCGTATTATTATATTCTCCGGGAAAACCTAATGATTGGGATAAATCAGCAGCTCCAATAAAAACTACATCTATCTCTTCGAGCTTGAGGATTTCTTCCAGATTATCAACTGCTTCTTTAGTTTCAAATTGAACAATTAGTATAATCTCCTTATTGGAAGTCTCAATGTGACTTTTTTCATCGACAGCTATGCCATATCCAGCTGCCCGGCTAACATTTATTAATCCTCTGAATCGTTCTCTTTTTTGATCCCCTTTTTGAATGTACTTAGATAAAGATACAGCTCTTTTAGCCTCTTCTAAAGTGCTGACCATAGGAAAGATAATTCCCATAGCCCCCACATCTAATGCCTTTAAAATATATGTTTTTTGAATTTCACTTACTCTAATTATTGGCACAATATTAGTTCGCTCAGCCGCACAAACCAAAGGTATGCAGGATTCAGCAGACATTGGTCCATGTTCTGTATCTAAAATAATAAAATCGTATCCTGAATAACCTGACATTTCAGTAAGATCTATTGAATTAATACTCTGCCAAATTCCTAATACTGATTCTCCCCTTAGAAGTTTCTCTTTTACTTTATTTTTCCTCATAATTCACTCCTTAAATACTTTAAAAAATTACAACTCCTTCTTTTCATTTAAAAAAACAATGATTGATTTAGGGGAAAATGGGGTAGTTATTCTAAAGGCGGTTCTGGTTCTTCGCTTTCAATTTCCTCTTTTATTTTGCTTCCAGCCTCTTTTTGTAGGCCGATTTCCAGCTTCTGGATTTTCTTCTTTTGACTGGAAATTATCTTCATTTTTTTTATCGCAGATGGAACTGACACTAACAAACTCATCAGAATCCCCAAAGCAAGAGTAATCAAAAGTATCAGCGCTAATGAGCTTTCAAATCTCCAGGTCAAAAAACTTACCGCTATTGGGACTGCATTCTGAAGGGCAAAAACAACAGCTAGAATAGCTATAATAATAGCCACAATCAATTGTAACTGCATACAAATAACACTCCTTTTTTTTCATATTATTTTGAATTATTAATTCATTGATCAATTTAACTTTCTATTTTAATCTTTGCCTCTTTTACATCCCTCTCTCTAGCAATATCTTTAGCTCTCCTTTCACCCTCTAAGCGGTGGTCGTAGAAACGCTGGGTAGGATAAGCAAAATCTATGTCAGCTCGCTGGGCAAATTCTTTTAAAACATCTTCCCAAATTGCCTGCTCGCTGTCTCGACGGCGTTGAGGTTCACAAAGATAACGTATTGTCAACAAGACTCCGCTATCCTGCACGCTGGTATAAACAATGGGGGTAAGTCTGGAATATAATATCATAAATTTTTTACTGGCTTCTTTTACTCTCTTCTCAGCTGCTTTGCTTAATTGTTCAGCATCCTTATCAGCAATTTTTTGTAATATTTTTTTGGCTTTTTTCCAATTACTTTCGAAAGTTATCAGGACCGGAATTTCATTCCAGATATACTGAAATCCTTTGCTGTAATTTGCCAGCACCTCATTTAACACCATGCCGTTAGGAATATGAATAATTCGACCAGTACTCTGGTCGGCATTCACCCAATTACCGATTTCCAAAAGAGTAAATTGGAAAACCCGGGTATCGATAACATCCCCGGCATAATTCGCAATCTGAATCCGGTCTCCTACAGAAAAAGGTCTCCGGCTTATAATAAAAAGCCAGCCTGCGAAATTTGAAACTACATCTTTTAAGGCAATGGCTATACCGGCTGACAATAAACCCAGGTAAGTAGCTATAGATTGAAAACCGCTAAACAACAGACGCCCTACTAAAAACAAACCCAAAACAATTACTACATAGCCAGAAGTCTTCCTCCAGGTATAACGAGTACGTACATTTTCAGTCCGGCGCCATACTATCTTTATAATCAAATAGTAAAGAATCCATAAAACCAAGGCAATAACCAAAGAAGCAAATATTTTAATCTGTACCTCGGGGCTCAAACCTATAGTTTCCTGTATCCACTCCATTAAATTTTTCATATTTATTCCTAATTAAATTATCTTTTTTCTTCATTTTCTTAATTTTAAATAATAATTCTTTCTCTCAGCAATTTCATCCAATATCGAATGGATAATTCAAGATTTACTTTCGGTGTGGTAACGGGGGCAAAGTCTGCAAGAAAGGTCACAGATTCCAATCTCAGGATATTTGATTTGCACATTTAACTTTTTCGTCATATTATTTACTTTTCTTGTTTTCAAGAAACTCTTTTATCTTTTTCATCTTTATCTTATAACTTCTACAATGTCAGTGGGCATTATGGATAGATTAGAGAATTTAGTAGTGACCAGGGCTATAGAAATATTTTCTTTGACTTGGATTATCCTTGCCTGAGCTATTAAAATTAACTCTCTATCCAGAACTTCTTGAGTTTTAGGATCTAATATGACTTCTCCTTCCTGGGATATTTTTATTTCATCTCCTACCGTGATGCCAGAATTTTCCCCCAGATTTATATACACTTGAGTTATTTCCCCACTTGAAGTTGATTCTACTTTTACTACATATCCTTCTAAGGACAAGGAAGAGACTACTATTGCTCTACTATCCATCTTTGCCGCAAATTCTACTGCAGCTTGCTGACAGACATCTTCTATAGCAGAGAAAATATCTGCCACCGATTCAGAAGATAACCCCAACCCTCCAGCAACAGGAATACGAATGGATACTCCGGATTTGGAAGTGGTTCCCTTTTTTACTTCAGAAAAAATAATTTCTCCAGTGGTCACATTTATAGCCCTTATGGTTATCGTTGCTGAAGCAGCTGATTTTTTTAGACTTACCGGTCCTAACTTAATTCCTCCTGATTTCTGGTAAACTATACTGGTCACACTTCCTGTAACTATCAAATCTACACCGAGCATTTTTCCAATTTTAACCGCAGTAGAAGGGTCAACTCTTCCGGAATAAACCTGAAAATCTTGTTCTTCCAGGATAGCATCTAACTTAATTCTTTCGAATACCCGAAAGTGCTCAGTCTTTATCAGAGCATTTATCATTAAATCTGTAGCGGCCTTAGAGAGTTCTGAATTAATATGCCAGATGTAATCCGGGGCAGTTGAGTCAAATCCGATAACTGCTACTCTGGGTAGTTCTGCTGAAAATCCTAAATTTGCTGCAAATAAAATAACTATTAAAATTGTGAATAAGATATTTCTTATTTTTATCACTTTTTTATGCCTCCTATTATTACTATAATTTTATATTAATTATACTATATTTAAATTTTAAATAAAATCTTTCTTATTCCTCTTTTATTTTTATACTACATTAATCTTTAAAATTCCTTCTTTTTTAAAATAATAAATGAAATATTGATTTAAATGTGTTTATGAAAAAAATAGATAATAGAAAATGGATATATTTAGAAGGAATATTATAAAGGTATAAATTTTACCTGATTTTTTTACCGATTCCGTAATGAGGGTTATAGGGCTCTCCTGATTTATTAGGGGATCTCCTTTTCCACCAAATTCATTACAGGGTGGCATAGGGAAATCCCCTAATATAGTTATCTCCTTTTAAACTTTTGGTAGTTCTTTTAAGGCCTCTTCAATTTTTTCCTGGGGATAGGCATAATCTTTTAATTTTCCGGCAAAGTAAGCTTCATAAGCAGCCATATCCATATGACCATGTCCACTATGAGCCAGTAGTATTGTTTTTGACTCTCCGGATTCTTTACATTTAAGTGCCTCATCGATAGTAGCTCTAATGGCATGATTGGTTTCCGGAGCACTAATAATCCCTTCATTTCTGGCAAAGGTTACTCCGGCTTCGAAAGTGCCTAATTGATGCTCTGCCCGTGCTTCAACTAATCCCAGATTAAGTAAATGACAGATAATCGGGGCCATTCCGTGATACCTTAAGCCACCAGCATGAACCGGTGGAGGAATAAAGCCATGTCCCAGAGTATACATCTTTAATAAAGGAGTAAGTCCGGCTACATCACCATAATCATAACTATAAGGACCCCTGGTTAAAGTCGGACAGCTTGCCGGTTCAACATTTATTATTCTCAAATTGGGTTTCAATCCTTCAATTTTATCTTTTGCAAATGGCAAGAAAAGACCGGCAAAGTTTGACCCGCCTCCCACACATCCAATAATAATATCAGGATATTCATCGATCTGCTCCATAACCTTTTTTGTTTCCAACCCGATGATAGTCTGGTGTAATAGAACATGATTTAATACGCTTCCTAAGGAGTAATGAGTATCATCACGTTTTATTGCCTCTTCTACTGCCTCACTGATGGCCAGACCAAGACTACCCGGACAATCGGGATCTTTAGCCAACATATCCCGCCCGGCTTGAGTATCAGGAGAGGGACTGGGAATGCAATTTGCTCCCCAGGTCTGCATCATTACCCGACGATAAGGTTTTTGCATATAACTGATTCTAACCATATATACTTTAATCTCCAGACCGAAACAGGCACCGGCAAAAGATAAGGCACTGCCCCATTGCCCCGCTCCCGTTTCTGTAGTAATCCGATTAATTCCTTCTTTTTTATTATAGTAAGCCTGGGCTACTGCCGTATTAGGCTTATGGCTTCCCGGGGGACTGCTACCTTCATACTTATAGTAAATCTTAGCGGGAGTATCCAGTGCTTTCTCTAATCTCCGGGCGCGGTAAAGAGTAGTCGGTCTCCATATCCGATAAATCTCCTGCACTTCTTCGGGAATTTCAATATACCTCTCGGGACTCATTTCCTGTTTTATTAACTCCATAGGAAATAAGGGAGCAAGGTCATCAGGCCCGATAGGCTTGCCTGTTGCCGGATGTAAAGGAGGTGGGAGTGGCTCTGGCAAATCGGCTAAAATATTATACCAGGATGTAGGCATTTCTTTTTCATCAAGACAAAATT
>Ga0307379_10003923_pt1 | contig 21409 bp, 26 predicted proteins | sample UN2MG_FD_202237 | JGI IMG/M metagenome (GOLD analysis project Ga0307379, IMG submission 202237) | Soil microbial communities from Risofladan, Vaasa, Finland - UN-2 | ecosystem: Environmental > Terrestrial > Soil > Coastal area > Acid sulfate soil | place: Finland: Risofladan, Vaasa | collected... | reverse complement strand
ATATTTAGGTTATTTTTTTGCTAAAATAGTCGAAAAGGTAAACAAACAAAGGCTTCTTGTTTATCCAGTCACTCCTTTAATGACTCTCTTTAGAAATGGCTTGAGCTTTTCTAGGAATTTGAAGAACGCTTTTTCATCTATTTGTTGTAGCAGTAGTCCTTTTTCTTCGTCCCATCTGAACGGTTGAGATGTCACTAAATCTTTTTTCGCTTCTAAGTTCTCCCTGTATTTCTTGTATAAATCAAGCATGAACTGTGTTTTGCTGACGATTGGATCGTACATGTCTTCCAGTTCGATTTGTTGTTTTTTGGAGATGAGGTAAACATCAAGGAAGTCGCGTGCCTTGATTCCCTGTCGTGTTAGTATTGAACGAATCTTCTCAGTGAGGATTTCTCGAATGTCATATATCTGAAAGGGTATTTTCTGCATGTATTACTCATACTCTGGAAACAGCAAGCTCAATTCTTCATCATGCCCTGATAGCATTGATTTCAGTTCTGCATTTTGAGGGGCAAAAAATAGTTTTTCAACAAAATTTATCTGGACTTTCATGAAGCTTTGGCGATTGAGCACCTCAGACCTGTACCAGATTTTGAATGTGCAGAATTTATTTCCACCGCCCAGTTCCACGAATTTCTTGTTGTGTTTTTTACATCTAAATTCAATGCCTCGCTTGGCTGATATTTCCTCGAAAAGCTCTCCAATATCGTCAATAATCTTGGACAGGTACCGTCGGATTTCCTTTTGGGACTTGCCCTCGAAGATTGTCTGATCTTTCCAAGTGAAATCTATATCCTCTGAAAACCGATAGTATCCAAGGTAATGTTTTATGAGGCATGTTCCACCCTTGAAGATGAAGTTCTCAGAAAAGAACCCGCTTTTTGAGAGGTCAAACAATATCTGGTGGAGGATGAGGTCTTTCTCTATCATGTCTGTTCTTTCAATTTTGTGGATTCTGCCAACTTCGTTAGCAAAGTCTTTTTTCATCCGACCAACTCGCCAATTATGTCTTGGACGGTTTTAGGGTAATACTTAGAATATTTTCTGACCTTTAGTTTTGATAGGTTCTTGCTCCATTCCGAGACATTGATAGCTATTTTTTCTTTTGGGATTCCGTTGTATCTCCACCTATAACTGAAATCCAAGATTGTTTTTTCAGGGTCAGAGTATCTCAGCCCATTCTTGATTATGCCAAATGTGAAGAGTGAAGGCTTGAGCTTCACAAATCTGAACTTATAGCCAGCTATCCTTATTGGCTTGGCACGGAATACCTTGTCGCTGACTACATATTCTATTGCGAAATGCTCGTGCGTCATGTTATTGAGTTTGAGAGCGGTGTACAGTCCGAAATACCAGTTCTTTATGCCCTTCAATTCTAATCCTTTGGCAACGAGTTCGAGATAATTGTACTTGGCTTTTCCCAACTTGAGTTCATCTAGGGATTTGACGTAGAATATTCCTTTGAAAATTCTTGTCAGGTGCCCACGTGAAACAAAGTGCCCGATTGCCGATCTGTAATGCAGATTCATTTGTCTGCAATAGTTCTTAAGCTCTGTAGAAGTTACAAATTCTGTGTTATCCCTTCTGAGCTTTTTTAGTAATATGCTTTCTTTCATATTACAATACACCATTTTTGGCTTATTATGATATATATCATAAGGTGCTATTTAAAACCAGCACTCTGTTGTCATCGGCATAGATGTTCTATAGCTAAAATAAACGTAAAAAATGCTTTTTTTGGGAGTGTTAGTTGGTAGCGGGGAGTTGATTTGAACAACCGATCTCTGGGTTATGAGCCCAGCGGGTTCACCTGGCTACCCCACCCCGCTACATTCGAGCTAAAAACATTTGCCAGAATATTTTTTCTAGCCCGGTATGATACCTTTGTCGCACTCTTTCTTAAGCTTTGCTTTATCCAATGTTACATTTGACCGTAAGCACGTCATGGCGGCAATAATGTCATCTATATATACTAACGGAAATCCTTTAACAAGCCTTAAATCCAATAACTCCAACACCAAAATACATGACCAAAAAATTAACCGTAGACGAACTTCTTGAGAAAGCAAAGAAACCAGCCAAGCTGGCGTTAGCTTATCATCCCTTCTACGAAGGCAAAGTTCAGGTTATGCCAAAATGTGTTATACGAGGTTCACAGGACTTCGCAATATGGTACACTCCGGGCGTGGCTGCCTCCTGCAAAGCCATAAAAGATGACCCCGAACTGGTCTTCACTCACACGAGCCGATGGAACTACGTGGCTATAGTGAGTGATGGAACACGAGTTCTAGGCTTGGGCGACATAGGTCCAGAAGCTGCCCTGCCTGTTATGGAGGGAAAAGCTTTGCTCTTCAAGTATTTGGGTGGAGTGGATGCTTTTCCCATCTGTTTGGCAACCAAAAACCAAGATGACTTAGTCACCGCATGTAAGTGGCTGGAACCTACATTCGGAGGCATAAATCTGGAGGATATAGCCAAACCCAAATGCTTCCATGTGTTGAACCGTGCCAGAGAAGCGCTCAACATTCCGGTCTGGCACGACGACCAACAGGGAACAGCCACAGTCATCTTAGCTGGACTCATTAATGCTCTGAAGCTGGTTGGAAAAAGTATGAGCCAAGCAAAGATAGCTATGCTGGGCGTGGGAGCCGCTAATACACGAACGGCTCTAGTCCTCATGAGAACAGGGGTTAAAGCCGGCAACATCATAATGGTGGACCGGGAAGGAATTCTTCATCCAAACAGAAATGATGTGGAAGCTGAAAAGGATGAGAATCCTTGGAAATGGAATTTCTGTCTCGAGACTAACAGTGAAGGAAAGACTGGGGATGCGGCTGAGGCGTTAAAGGGTGCAGATGTCTGTATTGCCGCTGCCAAACCGGGTCCGGGTACAATCAAGAAGCCTTGGGTCAGTAGCATGGCGACTGATTCGATAGTTTTTGCGTGTGCGAATCCTATTCCCGAGATATGGCCTTGGGAGGCGAAGGAGGCGGGAGCAAAGATTGTAGCCACGGGTCGCTCAGACTTCGCTAATCAAATAAACAATTCTTTGGGTTTCCCAGCCATCTTCAGGGGAGTTCTAGACGTGAAAGCAAAGACTATCACTGACGACATGTGCATAGCCGCAGCCACTGAACTGGCTAAGTTTGCGGAGGAAAGGGGTATCCACGAGGACGATATAGTGCCGAGGATGGACGAGTGGGAGGTCTTCCCCAGAGAGGCTGTGGCTTGCGCCTTGGAATCCATCAAGGAGGGAGTTGCTAGAGTCAAGCCGAGCAGACAAGAACTCTGGGATAGGGCGACTCGCATCATTAAGAATGCTCGGGAATCAACTGATTTGCTGATGAAGAAGGGGCTTATCCCGCCTCCACCAGAGGATATTTGAGAAAAAGCTGTTTTGTTGGGTGTATTGGGGGCGCCCACGAGCCTTCTTTGTGTTTTGTTTCTTCAGTCAAGTGTATAACATAGTTATAATTAAATAGAGGGGAAACTATTTAGGTTATGTATGAAAATTTTTGTCTGTTGGAGGTTTGTAATTGGGTGACCAAACTAAACCTGACAGAAACCTTGACTGCGTGGGTCTTTTCTGTCCTGAACCCGTCTTTAGGACCAGACAAGAGATCGACAAACTGGCTGTAGGCGAAGTTCTGGAGGTAATTGCGGACGATCCAGCGTCTGAGGAGGACATACCGCGTCTGGTCAAGAGGCTCGGTCTTAAACTGTTAAAGGTTCGCAAAGAAAAAGACCAGTTTCATTTTTTCATCAAAAAAGTCGAATAGGATGTATTGTGGCAATTGAGAAAAGTGTATATGGACCACGGGGCTGGAATGCCTCTGGACTCTAGAGTATTCGAAGCCATGAAACCGTACTTCATGGAGGACTACGGAAATCCTTCATCGTCACATTCTTCTGGAAACAGCGCCAGAAGCGCTCTTGAGGCTTCAAGAGAAAAAGTTGCCCAGCTGGTGGCTGCAGAGAAACCTCGAGAGATTATCTTTACTTCTGGCGGCACAGAATCCAATAATCTGGCGATTAAAGGTGTTGCTTACCGTAACAGGGAGAAAGGAAACCACATAATCACCACCGCCATCGAGCACATATCCGTGATAAACATCTGCAAATTCCTTCAGAAGCAGGGCTTCGAAGTAACCTACGTTCCCGTGGACAAACAGGGAGTAGTTGACCTCGAAAAACTCAAAACCGCAATAAACGAAAAAACCATCCTCATCTCAGTCATGAACGCGAACGGCGAGATTGGAACAATCCAGCCGATAAGCGAGATCGGAAAGTTAGCCCATGACCACAATGTTGTTTTTCATGTGGATGCTGTGGCTGCGGCAGGAAAGGTGCCCATCAACGTTAAAGAAGAAAACATAGACCTCCTATCCATTTCTTCCAACGACATGTATGGACCTAAAGGCGTGGGAGCCCTCTACATAAAACAGGGAACCAAAATTCAACCAACCATTCAGGGCGGCGGTCAAGAGAATGGATTACGTTCAGGCACAGAAAACATTCCGGGCATAGTCGGTATGGGAAAGGCAGCTGAATTTGCTCAAGCGGAGATGGATGCTGAGGGCAAACGTTTGACAGTATTGCGGGACAAGCTGATTAAAGGCGTTCTGGACACGATTGATCATTCTTTTCTGAATGGTCACCCAACTAAGAGACTTCCAAGCAACGCAAATCTCAGGTTTAGTTATATAGAGGGCGAGTCTCTCATTTTAGGTCTGGACATGCATGGAATTCAAGTGTCCTCAGGCTCTGCATGCACTTCAAAAACATTGGAGCCCTCTCATGTGCTGCTGGCTATCGGCTTAGCTCACGAAGAGGCTCACGGGTCTCTGGTCTTCACCATGGGCAAACAGAACTCGGAGGAGGACGTGGATTACGTGCTAGAAGTATTACCAGACGTGGTGAAAAGATTGCGGGCGCTTTCGCCCCTAACTCCAAAGGAAATCTTGAGGTGAATGTGAATGTATAGCGAGAAGGTTATGGATCATTTCATGAACCCCAGAAACGTAGGCGAGATTCCAGACGCGGACGGCGTTGGAACCGTGGGTAACCCCGTTTGTGGGGACCTCATGACGATGTACATCAAAGTGAAAGACAACAAGCTGGTGGATGTTAAATTCAAGACTTTTGGTTGCGGAGCGGCCATAGCCACAAGCAGCATGACCACCGAACTTGCAACAGGAAAAACCATAGAAGAAGCAATGAAAATCACGCGGGCTAACGTAGCTGAGAACCTTGGAGGTCTTCCCCCCATCAAGATGCACTGCTCAAACCTAGCTGCAGACGCCCTGCATGAAGCCATAAAAGACTACCAAAAGAAGAAAGAAGCAAAGAAATAACCACTATACTGAATGCCGCTCATATTAGGAGCCTAATAACAGAGAATTGTTGAAAACATTACTTTTCCTGTTTTTCGTTTCCGCACTGTTACCCTTTTTCATGCCTGAGGAAAATCTGTTTGTTAATGTTTCTTGTTTTTGATTATTTCTCTGCATTTGTCTGCGAACTCGCACCAATCCAGACAAGACGGCTCCTTTTCTGGTCTGCTCACTTCCTTGTTGCATATGTCACATACGCCAGTGTCCTCGTCGCTCCAGATCTCCACGCTTCCGCCACAATTGGGACACGGAAAATACTCTGGCTTGGGACGAAGAAACTTTTTGATGCCCGGGCACGATTCTGCATTCGAACTAGTCATTTCTCTTTTCATCTCACCTGTTAACTGATTTCTATATTTTTTCTCCCTTTATGCTGATTGTTTCCTGCCTCAAAGGAACAGTTTTTCCCGAAATCTCCATGGCTTCCTTGACGAGGCGATGTAACCCAAAACAGCATGGAACCTCCATGTTGGCTATTGTGACGCTTCTGATGTTGGCTGTCCGGAATATCTCAGCCAGCTTGTTTCTATAGAGAGTTACATCATCAAGTTTGGGGCATCCGATGGCAAGGATTCTGTTCTTCAGCAGGTCCTCATGAAAATCTGCATAAGCAAATGGCACACAGTCAGCGGCTATCAGCAAATCCGCATTCTTGAGGAAGGGCGCGTTGGGCGGCATCAGTTTCAGTTGGTATGGCCAGTTGGAAATTCTGGATTCTCTTCTTTCTGCAAGTTTTGTGGTTGGCTCTTTTTCGAATTGCATCGCTTTCGCTGATGGACATAGCATGGGGGCGGGGGGAACAGAAGCTTTTAGATCTGATCGGTTCCTTTTTACGTGTTCTTCTGCTGCTTTCTCGTCGAACTCCTCTGCATCTCTCTGTATGACTGTTATGGCGTCTTGGGGACATTTTCCTAGGCATGCTCCTAAACCGTCACAGTATACGTCTTTGACCAGTCTGGCTTTTCCATCTGTTATCTGGAGTGCTCCTTCGGCGCAGGCGGGTATGCATATTCCGCAGCCGTTGCATTTCTTTTCGTCGATTTTGACGATGTTTCTTAATATCATCTTGTTTTTTCTTCCTTTCAGCTTCGAAGAAGGTACCACGGTTCTTTTATTAGTTCGTAGGCAATGAAGTTAATGTCTGCTTTCTGTTCGCGTTTCCGCGTTATGAATATGGATTCTCCTCTTTCGAGGCGGCTTTTCACTTCTTCAAAGTCTATCTCGTCTGCTTCTGTGACTTCAACGTTTTGGTTTTCGTCGCTTTTCAGGAAGAACAGCTGAAATGGAGGTTGTTTTTTCTTGTTTTCAACAACGTTTCTCATCATTTCTTTTTTCTCTCCTTTTCATGTGGTTCATCCGATCTGTTGAGATAAACTTCATATGAATATATATTCATACGTATTTTATAAGCTTTGCGGCGAACCAAAGTCCGAAGAAGACAGCACGGTTCTTGGAGCCGAATAATGTGAAAAAATGTTGCTTTACAGAACTGACATACAACACATAGCCTCTACAAAAAGCTTATAACAGTGTTATAACAATTCTATATTACCGACGAAAGGTTGGAAATTTTATGCCCGAAAAAAAGAAACTTGCACTAATTGTTCACAGCGGCACCATAGACAAACTCTACTGTGCCTTCATCCTCGGTTCCACCGCAGCAGCCATGGACATGGAAGTACATCTATACTTCACTTTCTGGGGCCTCAACATGCTCAAGAAGGGAGCCCTAGAACAAGCCGGACTGCCAGCCACATACAAGCAATACGAGGAAATGCTGAAAACGAAGCTGAAGGAGATGAAGTATCCCACACTTTATGATCTGTTGAAGAGAATGAAGGCGACGGGAAACGTGACAATCTATGCCTGCAGCCCCACCATGGAGATGTTCGGAGTGACAAAGGACACTCTAATTCCTGAGGTAGACCAAATCGCAGGGGCTACAGTGTTCCTGGACATAGCCGCAGACGCAGACATATCACTCCTAATCTAAAAACCTCAAAAACACAAGAACCCCCTTTCCTCCTTTTTTTCACTTTCAACACAATTCACAGCACCCACAATAGCATGAATTTCTCTGCATAATAATCTGGAACTGCTCACAAAAGGCAATGTACATTACACTGACTTGGAAAAGAAAGTTAGTGTGCCTTAACGGGAGTATGACAGAAAAAGTTGTTCAGCTAGCGGTTTTCTTCAACTAGAACTGAGCTAGAAACACCCCTCCTTTGTGTGACCGAAAAACCGGGACGATTAGAGGAGCTAGAAAACATTCAAAGTAGCAAAAAAGTAACTGCCGGGTTAGGCTTTGTCGATTACTAGAAATTTTTTCTTTTCTGTTTTTATGAGAGTAGAGTAGAGTATTCCTTCGAAGTCGTTGCTTTTATGTTCTTTATTGTTACTGAGCGTGACGAGTGTCAGAGTAACGTCTTCCACAAAGGTTGGGTTTGTTCTGTAAAGGCTTTTTCCGTTACTCCACCACACGGGACTGGAGTATACCCCACTACGAAAAGATGTGTGAAGACAACGCCAAACTCATCATCAACTACCTAGAAGCCTATCAGGTCACAGGAAAAGAGGTTTTCAGGGACACTGCCAAAGGAATTCTGTCATATGTAAGCCCCAAGCTTAGTGATCAAAAAATTGGCGGATTCTATGGTAGCCAAGACGCTGATGAGGTTTACTATAAGCTGGGTCTCACGGAACGGCAGAATAGAACGCCTCCTAGAATAGATGGCACTTTATTCACAAACTGGAATGCCATGATGATCTCAGCCTATCTGCTGGCTTCGGTGGTTCTTGAGGAGCAGTCTTATCAGAAGTTTGCTCTACGGACTACTAACCTGCTGTTGGAAAAAGCCTTCAGTCCCAACAAGGGAATGGACCATTATCTCATTGAGGGCAAGAGCCATCTTTCAGGTCTTCTCGCCGATCAGGTTCACATGACCCAGTGCCTGATAGACAGTTACCAAGTTACCGCGGACAGAAAGTTTCTAGACCATGCAGAAAGTCTTGCAGAATTCATGTTAAACAATCTTTGGGATACCACCGGAGGCTTCTACGATAAACCAAAGGAGACCCGCGCCTTTGGGGCTTTGAAACTCTTGGACAAGCCCCTTGACGAAAACAGCGTAGCCGCCGAAGCTTTCTTGAGGCTCCACCACTTAACTGGTAAACAAAAATACTTGGAAACCGCCAAGAAAACCTTGGAGTATTTTGCCTCGGACTATCAACGGTATGGTATTATGGCAGCCGTTTATGGCTTAGCCGTCGAGTTATATCTTCATCCAATGCAGATACATATAGTGGGTTCAATGAAAGATGCTGTAACACGTAGATTCCTGAGCGAGAGCCTGAGAGTCTATAATCCCCTGAAGGTCGTGGAAACATTGGACCCTGTTCTAGACCGCGGCAGGTTAGAGAATCTTGGTTACCCAGTTGCAGATGTGCCGACGGCATATGTCTGCTTTGAGGGAAAATGTAATTCGGTTGAGGACCCTGAAGAGATCGCTAAAACGATCAGATGATGCTTTGGAGAGAAAAACAGATGGAAACTGAGACAGAGCTTGACAAGAGGAAGAGGGTGCTGAAAATCATTGATTTGCTGGAGAAGGATTACCCAGAGGCAAAGACAGCTCTAGATTACACGAACCCTCTCGAGATTCTAGTAGCCACAATCCTTTCGGCTCAATGCACAGACAAAAGAGTCAACATTGTCACGAAATCTCTCTTCAAGAAGTACCGAACTGCAGAAGATTACGCCAACGCGGATTTGGGGGAGCTTGAAGAGGCTGTGAGGTCCACGGGCTTCTACAGAAACAAAGCCAAGAACATAAAGAATTCTGGTCGGATGCTGGTCGAAAAGTTCGGTTCGCAGGTTCCCCGGACGATGAGTGAGTTGCTTGAGTTGCCGGGTGTTGCCCGAAAGACCGCTAACATAGTGCTGTCTAACGCATACGGTGTAATTGAAGGAGTAGCTGTTGACACCCATGTTCGCAGGCTCTCCCAAAGACTTGGACTAACAGAAAACACGGACCCAAACAAGATTGAAGCCGACCTTATGCTGAATGTTCCGAAGAGTCACTGGGAAAGAATCACGGACCTGCTGATATTTCATGGAAGAAACGTTTGCGTGGCAAGAAAACCAAAATGCAGCACATGCGTTTTGAACAAGCTTTGCCCCTCAGCATTCAAAGTTTAGAACGAAATCAACGATTCAAAAATGCGATGGTAACATGTTGACTTCTAGCTTTTCTGGTAAAATTCCATGCAAATGGCAACCAGCTTCGCGTTTTGAAGGGGTTGCTGTAAGCCCAGTAAACCTTTTGCTAGCACTGTTACAAAGCCTAACGGTTTTCCGCACTTTTGGCATCTTACTGGTTTTGCTTCACTCATCTTCAATCACCATAAAATGCTCCATTTCCTCTTAATTGCCCTTCCCCTACATCTGTTATAGCTAATTTTTCAGAAAAAAGCTAGTTTTCAACAATGAACTGTTATTAGTCTCCTAATATGAAGTGGCGGGTCGCCTTGGTTCGTCGCCCAGTTTTCGCCAGTTTCCCCAATCTCTGAACTCGTATCCGCGATCCCCTAAGCGCTGAACGTCCAAGCTTAGGTTGCTCCCTCCCGGGCCTGGCCAGGTTCGCCTGGTAGACGCGGTTGACAGCCTCCCTACGGAGGTTGCTCCATGACCGCCAGCCTAAGAGGACGGATAGTCACGGTTAGAGGACTGAGGATGCCTAACGATCTTTGACGCCTCGCCAAAGCCTTCAGCCCGTCATGTAGAGGGTTTACGGTTCAGGGGACCCCTAGCCCCCCGCCTAGACCCGCCATATGAACTTAGAACACTGTTAAGACATAAACCTTGCTTTTCAGTTCCCAATATTGTTCCCATAGTTCCCATTGTTCCCAGTGTATCTTTCTCTATCTTGTGCTTCGTGAAGACACGCTTACCATCAACATAGCTATAATGAACCACTCTTTGACTATTGCCTCTCTGTTCCAGAATGCCTACGTTACCACAGATAGGACATCCAATCTTCATTTTTCAGCCTCCTCTTTTGGCTCTAACCATTTTTCTATCTAACTTTAACGTGCTACATTTTATTCCAAACAATGTCATATCTAGTGAAATAAACTTCGTAACCTAAGATATAGGATGAAGTAGATTCAGGAACCTGAAAAACTAAAGTACCGTGGAAAGTCCCGCCATCAAGAATGTCAACAGTCTCCCAGTCGTCTAAAAGATATGTATTACTATCAAAATCATACTTCACATTGTCTGCAATTACATAGAACCGAAATGGACTGGTGCTAAAACTCTCGTAACCATTATTGCTAATTGTTATATTCATCACAAGAAACAATTTGTCAGTGCTGGGCATCTCAATTCCAGATAGACCATGACTAATCCAGATAAGATGCTCTGATTCCGTTCCAACATATGAAATCGTTATGTTCTTACTCGTGGTTATTGGCGGTGCACTTGGCTCAGGTTCTGTCTCAGGCTCTGTAATAGTAGACTCTGACTCTGGAATAGGCTCTGGTTCTGGGTTCCATATTCTATCCGTAAACTGCTGCAAAGGTGGCAGCCAATATGGCGTGATTACAATTGCTAGAGACGCTGTAAATATAACCCCAATAACCCCAGCAATAATTACTTTCGAAGAATCTTTCATTCTACAATCTCCCCCCCTTTTAACAGTTAAAAGCATAACCTCATAAATTTTTCCTCGGCGTAAAGGGCTATAGGTTGCTCTAAATTCTTTTTTGTCAGTGTAATCAGATGCATTCTATCTCTTTTCCTCCTTCTCTTTTGTCAACCTAACCATTAGCGGTTTGAACCATTTGTGCCATTTCTCGTATTCTGCGGTCTTGTCTGTTGTCTCACTGCTTACCTCGTACCAGAACAGGTTGCCTCGTCCCATCCTTCTACCCTCGTATGTGTGCATGTCCAGAACGTAATCGTCTATTTTCTGTAAAGTCTGCAATTTCTCAGCTAAGTTCTTGTCTTTGTCGCCCAGTTTCTCTATTGCAGTCATTAGTTCAAGAAACTCGTCTGCCCGTCTATCCTTCTTTGCCTCTGTCATTAGCAATGCTGCTGCCACTGCACAACGCTTACCATCCCATGTATCGTATTTGTAATGCGATGCCTGTCTGGCTAACTCAGAAACAACAGCTATCACATTTGCATCCAAGACGTCTTCTACCGCTATTATGTTTAGTCTACGCCACAGAATCCAGCCCGTTTTTTTGTTGCTTAGCCTGTAAGCTACATACATAGCCTGTTCCGTTTTTCCTCTACGCACAGCCAATTGAATGGCACTGTCGGGGTTTACGATTCAAATACAGTTGATGATGAGATTAAGCAGGTTCAACTGGAGCTAACCGAGGACGGATACGTATACAACACAATCCTATCAGACGATCAAATGTTTGTAATGGACGCTTTCGGCGTAGAAGTATTCATTGAACCGAGGAGCTAAGTTTGACCACCGCAGACAGTCAAGAGCCTGAAGGCACAACCCTGAACGTGTACTCGTACGTGGTAAAACAGGGCAAGCCAGTAGGTCCACGGGAAGTCATGAGAGGCGCAAACCTCAGCAGCCCAAGCGTAGCCTACTGGCACCTCCAAAAACTCGAAAACGCGGGGCTACTAGAGAAAAATGGAGCAGGCGAATACGTAGTCAAAGAGAAAACTAGCATCAGCGGGCACGTCTGGATTGGACGAAACCTAGTGCCAAGACTGATGTGCTACTCCCTATTTTTTCTGGGCATCCTAGTTATCGAAGCAGCCATACTTTCTGTTCAGTTTTTGTTTAATGGACAAACCCCCAGTCTTGCTCTTTTTTATCTGATAGCGACAAACGCCATCGCCTTCGTCCTGTTCTTGGCTGAAGGACTACTGCTACGTCAAAAAGACCGACCAGAAAAAAATAGCAGCTGACAACCCATCAAATGGGTCAATTCATGTGCTAATTTGGCTACTTTGCTCGGGCGTAAGCCTCTACCAAGTCACGTGCTGAAAGGATACCAACCAGTTTACCTTCTTTGGTAATCGGCAGCCTCTTAATATGTTTTGAAGTCATGATGGCAGCGGCATCGTGAACGCAAATCCCCAGAGGCGCTGTAATAAGTGGCGATGAGCATGCTTTACCCACTTCTATCTTCAACGACTGATCTTTTGCCAAAAACTTGGTGAGCAGGTCCCTTTCAGTGAATATTCCTGTAGGCTCTCCATGGCTAGTGACGATGACACTGCCGATGCTTTTCTCACCCATGATCTTTGCTACATCTTCTACGGGCGTTTCCTCATCAACGCTTATGACGCCTTTGCTCATAAAGTAATCAACTTCAAACCACGCCTGCATAGTTTCCGGGCTCTCAGGGAGACACCGAATGAGATCTGAGGCGGATATGATCCCCACAACCTTTCCGGATTCACCCACTGCAAGTCGCCGAATTTTTTTCTCAATCATCATTTGAGCCGCCTCTTTTATGCTGGATTTTAGGGATATCGTAATGAGAGGGTAGGACATGATTTTCTCAACTTTTTCTTCTTTTATACTAACTCCGCCAACTAACCAATCTTTCTCCAGAGCAATTCCTTTATCCACAACTTCGCGCAGCAGATCCCTCTCGGTGATTATTCCCACCGGCGTCTCATACTTCACCACTATCAAGCTTCCAATGTGTTTTTCGCCCATCATTCTGGCAGCCTCATATAATGTGTTTTCAGGAGTTATCGTGACAACCTCATGAATCATAATCTGCTCTATCTCACAGTGCCGCGCTATGCATTGTTTGTGTTGTATGTTCACAACATCATGGGCACCTGAATCTTTAAGCGTCTTCATCTCCCCTCCTCGCCATAACCTTAATTGATAATTAAAGTATATAGATTTGTTCATAAATGAATTTAACGTAAATACACGAGTGAACAAGTTCAGTATCTCCGTTTTCTAAATTTAAAACGTGGATTCACCATTTCTCTTCATGAAGCACTTCCTTATTTCCCGAACTGGGAGAGCTGCTGTCCGTAATCGATGTAACAAAAAGCAAAGCAACTACGAGAATCAAAAGTGCTGAAATGACCATTTTCTTGTTTACTGACAATTCGTTAATACCAACACCATACAATGAAACATTTCAAACAGATGTTAGATTACATGTTTTAACCAATTCAATATGTAACTTTTGCTCAAAAATCAATCACGTAAACCAGTTGCCCTGTTCAGTGTACAGAGATAGATAAATAAAAAAGGTGATGGTAACGTTACGGGAGGGGAACATCTTGTCTTTTTTCTTAGGCAAAGAAATCGCTACGGAAACTCGGGTTGAGCTGCCTGTGGATGCTCTTCATCGTCACTTGATGGCTCTTGGAGCCAGCGGCTCAGGCAAAACAGTGCTCTGCAAATGTATGATGGAAGAGGCTGTACGCCACGGCATCCCCGTGGTCATAGTTGATCCCCAGGGTGACATCTCCTCTCTTGCCCTGAAAGGAGACCCCGAAGAGATGGAGAGCCGCGGAATACCATTGACAATGCAGGAGGAGTATTTCGAGAAGGCTAGGATAGCCATATTTACTCCCGCCAGCAGCAAAGGCATTCCCATCAGCGTCAATCCTCTCTCGTTTCCGTCAGAGGACACTCCCCACGAGGAAGCTATCTTGGCTATTGATATGACGGCTACTTCCCTCTCAAGCTTTCTCGGATATGACCTAGATTCGGACGCTGGAAAAGGAGCCAAAGCATACCTGTTCACGCTTCTGGAGCATCTGTGGCGAAAAGGAGAAACAATCAAAGACATGGGACACATGGCTGAAATAGTGCTGAATCCTCCTGCGGGAATCACCGAAATGCTACAGAGCTTTGTTACAAAGAAGGAGCCCCAAGAGATCGCCCGCAAACTAAGATTTCTTACCGTGGGAACCCCCTCTCTAATGTTTCAGAAGGGCGTCCAAATCGACATGGACATGTTCATGGACAAGAGCGACGGGAAGGTGCCCCTCAACATCATCTACATGAACACGCTCAGCTCCACAAACGACAAGCAGTTCTTCCTTGCCACCCTACTTCGGGAACTCTACTGCTGGATGCTAAAGAATCCCTCAGAGGACGTCCAGCTGCTCTTCTATGTGGACGAGATTGCTCCCTACATTCCGCCCTATCCGCGGAATCCTCCCCCAAAAGAAGCATACGCCTTTCTCTTCAAGCAAGCACGAAAATATGGCGTTGGACTAGTAGCCGCCACCCAGAACATAACCGACATCGACTACAAAGCCCTTGCACAGGTTAACACTTGGTGCTTGGGTCGCATGATGACACAGCAGGACATCGCGCGGGTAAAGCAGATTATCCAGTCAATAGACCCAACCCATGCTGAGGCGGTTCTGCAGAAGCTTCCGAGTCTCCGAACTGGAGAATTCCTCATGCTGTCCCCAGACGTTTATGATGACGTAGTGAATTTTCAGGTTCGATGGCTAGTAACCAATCATTTAACCTTGGATGAAAACGACATTCCCCTGTCACTAACCCCTGAAGCAAAGCAGTTCTTCGCTAAGTACCAGCTAAAAGAGGAAAAGAAAGAAAAAATAGTAGAGCCTGCCCCGCCGTCTCCGCCTCCATCGAAAACGCTCGCCGAACGAATCAAACTACTACTCAATTCTGTCAGGCAAAGCGTCTCCGCGGAATATATCGCAGAGAACCTTAATGTGCTTGTTAAAGATGCTGAAAAGGCGCTTAACTCGCTTGTCACATCCAAAGATGTAAAGAGAAGCCACGTTAGAGGCGACGAAGAGTACCTGTATTGGCTGTCCAAATTCGGCTTCGAACCCTCCAAGAACGTCTTGGGAGAAGTTTTGGCGATTCCCACGAGAATAACTCAGGTGGACGCGTTTAAGAGAGCAAAATCATGGCTTGAAGGCGGGCTCTTCAGTAAGAAAGAAGAATTTTATGACGCAACGTTTTCTCACATGCCCATCTGGAAGGTTTCAGCAACTCGCAAAGCGAAACGACTATTCTTTTTCAGAAGGGAAGAATTGGACACGTACTACTTGAGTGCCACGACCGGAGCCATGATTTCTCTTGAGAAAAGCGCAATGCTGTTTCACAAGTTGCTGACAAAGAGTGCTGAAAAACTCAAAAACTTGGATGATGATGATGACATCACGTTTATTCCAAGACTTCCCAAAGAAGTGCCTCGAATTCCTAAAATAAAGATGGGAAGGGACAAAATTTACTCAACTTTAAGGCTGACTTTAGGCGTCATGCCCGTCTCCTCTGAAATTGTGCTGTTGCCCGTGTGGGTCCTCAAAGTGAGACACAAAAAGATTAAGAAAAAACGCACAATCGTAATGGACGCAGCCACAGGACGCGAACTAGTTGGACACTTTAGGTCAAGCCGCCGTTCTACCCGAAAAAACGCTAAAAAATAACCAATAACTTAAAACATTTTGGCTCAGTTAAATTAACTGTAATGGAGATTGAGAGATTTTGAATGCGGAAGACGAATTGGTTTCTAAACTTAAAACCGAAATAGGCAAACAGCTGCCCGTCATGTTTCGTGGAATGGCTGAAGAAATGCTGGTACAAAACAAAGAAGTCATCATAACGTGGTTAAAAGAAAACAAGGATTTAGTGAAAGAAGTGATCGAAAGCTAACGCCTCAAGTGTCGGAGTTAGACTTCAATCTTGTTTTATGATCTCTTGAAAAGGCGCGAGCTATCTTCGTTAAAGCGTCTCTGTTTCTGCTTGACTTAACTCCAGTTTTGCTTTCACAAGCTTTTCGTAGAGAGCCGCAACTTTCGTAGCGTTCTTGTTAACAACAGCCTTCAGAAGGTCGCCCTCGATTTCAGCCACTTCTAAACGCTGGTAATAATCTAGCGATTCCTTGAAGTGCGCCAACACGATTTTTCCGGTTAATATGGGATGGTTGTTGGTAACGTTTGCCTCAGGAAAGCGGACCCCATGTTCAAGCTCGACTTCAATTCCCTGCCGAAAATTCTCAAGTTTAATCTTCGTTTCTCCGGTTTCAAGCTCAGCCAATATCGCTTCAGCTTCTTCGGGTAACACTTCAGCCTTTTTCAGCAGGGTCCAATCTCTGATTTTGAGTTCAGCACAAACTCTCTTTACTTCCTGCACGGAAACATATTCTGGGAGCTTCATACAGACTCACTGCTAATAATTGATTAATAGCCAAATAAAGAGTTGCCGTTTAGGAGCATGTGCACGCTTTAGAGAATGATTGCTGCCAAGTTGTTGTTTGGGTATAGTTAACCCCAAACCCAACCCAACGTTTACGCTTCTACGCCTGTTTACGATTTTTCTCCCTCTTGCTTGTTCCTATTCGTTTTCTCCTTCTTTCTTACCTACCTACCCTCACGTGTAAAACCCACACACACGCGCATGATTACTATTTTTTTAATATTGAATATTCTGAAGTAATCGCTAAAATGCTTCGTGAGAATATAACTTAAAAAAAGAGGAAAAAACTGTGGATATCAGATTGGACTCTAAAATCTTAAATCTAGTCACTTCGCTGGAAACAGACTTAACTAAAGCAATAAACGAAGCATTGACTATGTGGTTGAAAGAAAGATTACTTGTTTGCCCTATGACAAATCAATTCTGTAAATATCCCGAGGGTCCATGCAACGATTGCTCCTTAACTAAGAAATAGTCTTTTTTAGAAAAAAGCCTTTATTTATTCTCTTAGTTCACCATGTCTGTTTTAGCTTGAAAGATTAAATTTTAACCCCAAACGCAATAGTCTTTAGTCAAAGTTTCTTGACAAAAATGCTTTTCTTTCATCTCGTAAAGGCACTATTAATGCCTGTAGTGGGGGAAAAGGGCATGAAACGAACAGCATTGGCACTTGCACTCACCTCGGCACTCTTTCTTTCATTAGTAGTTGGAGTGCTAGTTGTTAAGGAGGCAAAAGCAAACCCCTTCATCATCTTTAAGCCTGCAACTCCAATTCCCGGCACAATTCCGCCCATCATCACAATGTCTAGCCCAAAAAACAATACGGCATACGCATCAAACACTGGAAGCCTCAGCTTCAACATAACTAAGCCGCAGCCACCCATTGCTTTGGAGGCAGGTGTAACCTCCGTCAAATACACGTTAGATGGCAATCTAACTGGACTTTATTATTGTACCCATTACAGCTCTAATTCGCCTCCAAGATTGCCCGAATTCAAATATTCTACTAATTTAACCCTGCCTGAAGGAAATCATACCCTAGTATTATCCGCAGTTGGGGTTGTGTTGCCTGGGAATATGACCCTATTTTCAGTGGGGAGCTCCTATACCGTTTTTTTCACCGTTGGCGCCAATTCAGAAACATCAATCCCAGAGTTTCCATCATGGATCTTTCTGCCACTATTTGTTATGGCTACTCTTTCGGTCATAATCTACAGAAAGAGGCTGCCAAAGAAAATGGCGCGTTAGCCCAGATTAAAAATTCTATGAATCTGTTACTGTACAATTATATGCAGATCAGGCAGCACATAATTTTAAGCAAATCTTAGAGAAGCTATGTCTCAGAACCCTACATAGTAAGGTTAATAGGTCAGCTCTTCGTCTAGCATGCTAGTTCACATTACCAAAAAGTGCAGGTAACCCCTTCACAATTTGACAAAAAACATGTTGACAGGCCTTTAGGAGAGAAAAAGCGTGGGAAAGATAGTAATCGCTTACAAGATTTTTCCATCAGAATCAGGAATCGACCTCGAATTGTTGAAAGAGAAAATTAAGAAGCAGTTATCAGGTATTGCTTCGGTTCAAAGATTCGCTGAAGAACCTATCGCTTTCGGTCTCTGTGCGCTGATTGTTAACATGGTTCTCCCCGACGATAAAGATGGAATTCTTGATGAAACAGAGAAACGATTGACTGACATTGAAGAAGTCGGTCAAATACAGACTATAGGAGTAAACAGGCTCTAAGTTCCGTCAAAGTTTATATATGAATAGCATCCTTCGAAAAATGTGAAGCTTACGATCACACATAAAGGAAGGAAAACGAGTGAGCGAAGTACAGCTTAGAGTAGAAGACGCTAGACAACGTGACGTTTATCGAGGAATCGCCCGAATCGACCAACAGACCATGCAAAAATTTGGCATCTCAGCGGGCGACGTAATAGAAATTGTTGGAAAAAGAAACACTGCCGCCATAGCTTGGCCAGCTTACTCTGAAGACCAAAACAGAGACATTATCCGAATCGACGGATTCACACGCAAAAACGCGGGAGTGGCAATGCATGAACTAGTGGTAATTCGCCCAGCACATGTAACCAACGCCACAACCGTAGTTCTAGCCCCCATCGACATGAAACTAAACGTGGATGAAGACTTCACAAACTTCGTGAAGAACCGACTTATGGAACGAACATTCGTGGAGGGAGACACCACCCTCGTCATGATGCTAGGCCACGCCATTCCCTTCCTAGTAACCAAGTCTCGTCCCCACGGAATCGTGAGAATCAGCCACGGCACAAGCGTCCAGATCCTAGCTGAACCAGCTCCTGAATCTAAAGGCGTGCCCCGCACCACCTACGAGGACATAGGAGGACTCCATGAGAAAATCCAGCGGATTCGAGAGATGGTTGAACTTCCGCTGCGACACCCAGAACTCTTCCAAAGGCTTGGAATAGAGCCTCCGAAAGGAGTACTGTTACATGGACCGCCTGGATGCGGAAAAACCCTTCTAGCCCGGGCAGTTGCAAGTGAATCCGAGGCTAACTTCTACTCAATCAACGGTCCAGAAATAATGAGCAAATTTTACGGCGAATCTGAAGCTAGACTCCGTGAAATGTTCCAGCAGGCTCAGAAAAACTCCCCTAGCATAATCTTTATCGATGAGCTTGACGCAATCGCGCCTAAAAGAGAAGATGTTACAGGAGAAGTGGAGCGAAGGGTTGTGGCTCAGCTTCTCGCTTTGATGGATGGGCTTTCGGGAAGAGGATACCTCATCGTCATAGGCGCCACAAACAGACCTGAAGCCCTCGATCCGGCTTTGAGAAGACCTGGACGTTTTGACCGAGAAATCGAGATAGGCGTACCCGACAAAAAAGGACGCTATGACATAATACAAATTCACACCAGGGGAATGCCCCTGAAAGAAGATGTTGACTTGAAAAAGCTCGCCAATATGACTCACGGTTACACGGGAGCAGACTTGGCCTCTTTGGGTCGCGAAACAGCCATGAAAGCGTTACGTAGATACCTGCCCGAAATAAACCTAGAGGAAGAACGTGTTCCCCCCAGTGTTCTGGAGAAAATGGAGATTAGAATGGAAGACTTCCTGAACGCCTACCGAGAGATCACGCCGACAGCCATGAGAGAAGTCTACATAGAAGTGCCTACTGTTCGTTGGACAGACATAGGCGGCTTAGAAGACGTGAAAGAGGGCCTCATAGAAGTTGTTGAGTGGCCCCTCAAGAACCCAGACGTTTTCACTCGAATGGGCATACGTCCCCCAAAGGGTATCCTACTATATGGTCCTCCTGGATGTGGAAAGACCCTGCTGGCTAGAGCAGTAGCCACCGAAAGCGAGGCTAACTTCATAACAATCAAGGGTCCGGAAGTCTTCTCTAAGTGGGTAGGCGAATCAGAGAAGGCTATTCGAGAGGTTTTCCGGAAGGCTAGGATGGTATCGCCAACTGTCATATTCTTTGACGAATTCGACTCTCTAGTTCCCGGAAGAGGCATGGGCTACACCGACAGTGGAGCCACAGAGCGGGTCATCAGCCAACTGTTAACCGAGATGGATGGACTCGTATCTTTGGAGGATGTTGTTATCATCGCTGCCACAAACAGGCCAGACATTGTGGACCCTGCGATTCTTCGACCCGGAAGGTTCGACCGTTTGATTTACGTTCCAGAACCCGAAGCAGAGAGTAGGCTATCCATCTTCAAAATCTACACCAAGAAGATGCCGCTGGCAAAAGATGTTGACCTGTCCCAGTTAGTCGTCATGACAAAACAGTATTCTGGAGCGGACATCGAGGCGCTTTGTAGAGAGGCTGGATTGAACGCCCTGCGGAGGGACATAACTGCCAAGGAAGTTGATGCCAGCGACTTCAAGAAAGCCCTTGAAATGATTGGTCCCTCTATAATGCCTAACATGGAGGCTTGGTACAAGGGCTTCATAAAGCATGTTCGCCAGTTGAAGAAGCCCACGACGCCTGTGGCTTGATAGAACATTTAGGAGTGTGAAGATGTATGATGAAAACTTGGAAATCTCATCCCCTCTATACGGAGATAAAGGAGCTTCTGGATCGGAAGGGTCCAATGACTGACGTTGAGTTGTATGATTTGGTGAAGGGAACTCATGAAGGCGTAGGATTCGGCGAACTGAACAAGACTCTGATGAGGATGGAGATTGAAGGAAGCATATATGTTTCAACTCGCACAAAAGGGAAAAGAAGAGTTGAATTAGCAGGGCAGAGCCAATAACCGCCCTCAAGCCTCTTCGTGGGGCTGTCTTTAACCAGTATCTGGTGGCGCAGGAATTTTGGGTGTAAATTTGAGATTGTTGGTTCCTAAAACAAAGGTTGATTTTAAGAGCCTAAGCGGAAAGTCTGTAGCCATCGACGCATACAATGCCCTTTACCAGTTTCTAGCAATCATCCGCCAGCCAGACGGAACCCCACTAAAGGACCGGTCAGGCAGGATAACCAGTCATCTGAGCGGTTTATTCTATCGAACCGCCAATCTAGTTGAGATGGGCATCAAGGTTGCCTACGTCTTTGACGGAGTTCCGCCAGCTCTCAAAGAGGTGGAGATTAAACGCAGAGCCAAAGTCAAGGCGGAGGCTCTAGTCAAGTATGAAAGAGCTGTACGAGAAGGGAAAGTGGAGAAGGCTCGAAGCTATGCTCAGATGACTTCTAAGCTCAAGGACTACATGCCCGATGACTCAAAACGGCTGCTCACCGAATTGGGTGTGCCGTGGATTCAAGCGCCGTCTGAAGGCGAAGCTCAAGCCGCCTACTTAACAATGAAGGGAGACACAGA
>Ga0307379_10003922_pt1 | contig 21411 bp, 37 predicted proteins | sample UN2MG_FD_202237 | JGI IMG/M metagenome (GOLD analysis project Ga0307379, IMG submission 202237) | Soil microbial communities from Risofladan, Vaasa, Finland - UN-2 | ecosystem: Environmental > Terrestrial > Soil > Coastal area > Acid sulfate soil | place: Finland: Risofladan, Vaasa | collected... | reverse complement strand
CAGGAACATCGGGTTCATCAGGTTCAAGCGGAACAGGAGGAAGCTCAGGTTCATCTGGTAGTTCTGGTTCGTCTGGAACTGGTGGAAGCTCCGGATCAAGTGGAAGTTCAGGAACATCAGGATCAAGCGGATCGTCTGGTTCAAGTGGAACTGGTGGAAGCTCAGGAAGTTCAGGTTCAAGTGGTTCATCTGGATCTAGCGGAACATCAGGCTCATCTGGCAGTTCAGGATCATCAGGAACATCAGGTTCAAGCGGAACAGGAGGAAGCTCAGGAACATCAGGTTCATCCGGATCAAGTGGAAGTTCAGGAACATCAGGTTCATCCGGATCAAGTGGAAGTTCAGGCTCATCTGGATCAAGCGGAACATCTGGTTCTAGTGGAAGTTCAGGTTCGTCTGGTTCGTCTGGAACTGGTGGAAGCTCCGGATCAAGTGGAAGTTCAGGAACATCTGGTTCATCTGGTTCAAGCGGAACTGGTGGTAGTTCAGGATCAAGCGGGTCATCTGGAAGTTCAGGCTCAAGTGGAACTGGCGGAACATCTGGAAGCTCAGGAACATCTGGTTCATCCGGATCTAGTGGAAGCTCAGGGTCAAGCGGGTCTTCGGGTAGTTCAGGTTCAAGTGGAACATCAGGATCATCAGGTTCAAGTGGAACATCAGGGTCGTCAGGAACGAGCGGATCATCGGGTACATCAGGTTCAAGTGGTTCAAGTGGTACAAGTGGATCATCAGGATCATCTGGTAGTTCAGGAACATCAGGAGAAGATGGACAAATCTCTGGTCAGCTTCTATATTTTGATAATGTTGACTCAGATTTGGAAACTCCAACAATTTCAGCAAATACAACTATTGCTTTTGTAACAGCATCAACACCAGATACTATGACAATTGGTGGTGGAGCAAGTTTTATAACTCTTGGATTTGTTGCTGGAATGACTATTGCAGTTTCTGGTGGATTAAACGATGGATTTAAATATGATATTCTTGCTGTAGCTGCTGCAACTCTTACATTTACTTATTCTACAGCAGTAGTTAATGAATCAGCTGGAACAGCAATTACAATAACTGTTAGTAGAGAAACTCTTACAAGAACTCCTGTTGCTGGTGTTCAAGTAGTTGAATCAAAATTAGTTACTAATGATGGAGTTGAAGCAACATTGGGTGTTCCTTTAGATTCTTATGTTACTACAATTGTTTATCCAGTTGCTACTACTTTACCAGTTGGAATCTGGAGTTTTTATTATTGGGCATATACTAGTTCTACATCATCAGATTCTTATATACATTTTGATGTATTTAAAACTACACCTGCTGGAGTTTCAACATTACTATTTTCAACAGATACTAGCAAAACATTAATAACTTCTGTAGTAGGTTCTACAAATATACAAAAGAAATATGAAGTTAAATATGCTGTTTCAGCAGATATTGACCTTTTAACTACAGATAGAATTGTAGTTAGACCTATGGCTACAACAGTTGGAATTGATAGAACTATTTCTTGGATCTATCAAGGAACAGCAATGGCTTCTCATGTTGAGACAACTTTCTATGTTCAACCACCATCAGGTACAAGTGGTACATCGGGTATAGATGGTACAAGTGGTAGTTCAGGTACAAGCGGTATAGATGGAACATCAGGTAGTTCAGGAACTAGTGGTTCATCTGGCTCAAGTGGAACATCAGGCAGTTCAGGAACATCAGGTTCAAGTGGTAGTTCAGGAACATCAGGTAGCTCAGGAACATCAGGATCAAGTGGAAGCTCAGGAACATCTGGTTTATCTGGTAGTTCAGGAACATCAGGATCAAGTGGAAGCTCAGGAACATCTGGTAGTTCAGGAACATCAGGATCAAGTGGAAGCTCAGGAACATCTGGTAGTTCAGGTTCAAGTGGAAGTTCTGGTTCAAGCGGAACTGGTGGTAGTTCAGGAACATCTGGTAGTTCAGGTTCAAGTGGAACTTCAGGTTCATCAGGTTCAAGTGGAACTGGTGGTAGCTCAGGATCAAGCGGAACTTCAGGTTCATCTGGTAGTTCAGGTTCATCTGGATCTAGTGGAATTTCAGGTAGTTCAGGAACATCTGGTAGTTCAGGTTCAAGTGGAACTTCAGGTTCATCTGGTAGTTCAGGATCATCAGGTTCAAGTGGAACTGGTGGTAGCTCAGGATCAAGCGGAACTTCAGGTTCATCTGGTATATCTGGGAGTTCGGGATCATCTGGTAGTTCAGGAATATCAGGTTCATCAGGTTCAAGTGGAACATCTGGTTCATCAGGTTCAAGTGGAATATCAGGTAGTTCAGGTAGTTCAGGTAGTTCAGGTAGCTCAGGAACTTCAGGTTCATCTGGATCTAGTGGAATATCAGGTTCATCTGGAAGTTCAGGTAGTTCAGGTTCAAGTGGTACAGGAGGTTCAAGTGGAACATCAGGTAGCTCAGGTAGTTCAGGAAGTAGTGGAGAGTCTGGATCAAGTGGAAGCTCAGGTTCATCGGGTACTAGTGGATCTTCTGGTGAATCAGGATCATCTGGATCAAGTGGTACGTCGGGATCGTCTGGTTCGAGCGGAACGAGCGGAATTACTGGTGCGGCAGGCTCGTCAGGGACTTCGGGAAGCAGCGGTTCTTCTGGAACATCAGGTATAGATGGAACAAGTGGAAGTTCTGGAAGTTCTGGATTTAGTGGAAGTTCAGGAACTTCTGGAGTTGATGGTAGTGGTTTAAGTTGGTCCATAATAACTACAGATACAACTGCTGTTATAGATACCGGTTATTTAATAAATGCAAGTAATAATGATGTTACTCTTACACTTCCTTCAGGTCCTTCTGAAGGTGATACGGTAGGATTTAGGGATTTTTATAACATGGCTACCACGTATATAATTACAATCTCTGGCGGAGGAAGTAATATCGAAGGAAGTTCTACCGCATTAATAATAGATATTAATGGTGCTGGCGCAACTTTAGTATATACAGACATCACAAGAGGATGGGAAATTGTAAATGCGGTGGGAGACGGTGGTATGGATTCTTTAATAAGCAATGCTGCTTATGATGAATCAACTTGGGATGGGGTAATAAATATTGCTCCAAGCAAGAGTGCTGTGCGAGATGAATTTGAATTAAGGGCACCAAAAGCATCTCCTACTTTTACCGGTGATATGACCGTATCTACTATTGGTGAAACAACCCCTGGAACAATTCGGGGTAAAAATAAAGAAATCTTCAAGACTGCTAGTGCGGATTCACCTTTAACTGCGGCTGAATGCTCAGGAACTATCGTAAGCAACTATGGTATGACAGATGCAGATTGCACTATTGATTTGCCTACTGCCGTAGAGGGATTGGCTTTTGTATGTATTTTACCTACAGTAAGGGCGAGATTCTTTAAGTTGCATTGTCCAACTGCACAGGCTGATAAAATCTATTTAATGGGCGTCGCTGGTTCTGATGATGGAAATGTTGGAGTAGCTTCTGGATATTCAACTGGAACAGCTTGTTCAGTTTTCACATTTAAATCAAGTGATGGTGGTTATGATTGGTTTGTTATCCCTATCTTTGGTCCTTGGGTGGCATCATGATAAAACCATGGGCTTTTATTCAGAATGGATGGATGGCATATGGTGGTAATATTACTTATGATGGTGACTACCAAATCCATACTTTTCTTAGTGATGGAACATTCGTAGTTGCCCGAGGTGGAAGAGCTGAAATTTTAATTGTTGCTGGTGGTGGTGGGGGAGGTTCATTTGGAGCTGGAGGAGGTGCTGGAGGTTTAATACATGATAATAATTTTACACTTACACCACAAACTTATGCAGTTACAGTTGGAGATGGAGGAAATGGAAGTACAACTAGCGATACTGGTGTAAATGGAGATAATGGTAATAATTCTATTTTTAGTTCATTAACTGCAGTTGGTGGAGGAGGTGGAGGTTCAAGAGGAGGATCACCAGGTTATTTATCTACTGCAGGTTCTAATGGTGGTTCTGGAGGTGGTAGCTCTATGGGTAATACAGGAGCACAAGCAGCAGGAGGAACTGCTACTTTAGGTCAAGGATATGATGGAGGAAAAGGTAGAATAGGTACTGGACCTCATACTCATGGAGGAGGAGGGGGAGCAGGAGCAGTAGGAGGAGATGGTACTACTATTATTGCAGGAGTTGGTGGTGCAGGATTAGCTTATGATATTAGTGGAACTTCAACATATTATGCAGGGGGTGGGGGTGGAGGAAGTTATACTGACCCTGCTTGTGCTAATGTAGGAGGAATTGGAGGAGGAGGTAATGGTAAATCAACAGTTGCAGAAACAGGAGGAGCAGGAACTGTAAATACTGGTGGTGGAGGTGGCGGTGCAGGTTATACTGGTACTGGAGGTAAGGGAGGTTCTGGTATTATAATTATTCGGTATTTAACTGTACCACCTGTTGTAGCAACCGGCGGGACAGTAACAACCGATGGTGACTACAAGATACATAAATTTACCTCTTCAGATGATTTTACTGTAATACGTGGTGGTAAGGTTGAATACCTTGTAGTTGCTGGTGGTGGTGGGGGAGGTGGCAGAATTGGTGGTGGAGGTGGAGGTGGCGGTTATGTTTATGGTACTTCCTTTCCAGTATCTGCTGGAGTGATAAATGTTATTGTTGGTGATGGGGGATTAGCTGGTCCAGGTAATGGAAGTGGGCCTGGATCACAAGGCGGTGATTCAGAATTTGATACTTTGGTAGCAAACGGTGGAGGGTATGGAGGTTATTATACATCTGCCGCAGGAGCTGGAGGATCTGGTGGTGGTGAGACTGGTTATGGGGATTATGGCTCCGGCGCTGCAACACCAGCAGGGCAAGGATATGCTGGTGGAGAATTTACAGCTACTTATGGCGGAGCAGGTGGTGGTGGAGCAGGAGAGATTGGTGGGAATGGTTCGAGTGGGCAAGGTGGTCACGGTGGCGATGGTATAGCTTCAAGTATTACCGGCTCGTCTGTAACCTATGGTGGAGGCGGCGGAGGTTGTGCATACCCAACCACAGGGACAAAAGGGAATGGAGGTGCTGGTGGAGGATCGTATGGTGGCGTTACTGCTATCTCTGCCGCTCAAGACCCAACACCTAATACTGGTGGAGGTGGAGGTGGTGGTGATACTGGTAGTGGTGTTGGGGCAGCTACTCCAGTTGCTTTACCAAGCAGTGGAGGTTCTGGAATAGTTATAATCCGTTATAAATATCAGTAAAAATAGTGGGTGATTATAAAATATAAGTTAAAATAGACAAGGAATGCTAATATGACATTATTTTCAAGTTTATATGGAAGTGGAACAAGTGGAACATCAGGATCCAGCGGATCATCAGGATCTACCGGAACATCAGGATCTAGTGGAACATCTGGAATAGATGGAACATCAGGTTCAAGTGGAAGTTCAGGTAGTTCAGGTAGTTCTGGTTCATCAGGTTCAAGTGGTACTAGTGGAGCCACAGGTACTTCTGGTACAAGTGGCGGAGCCTCACCAAGTGATATAATAAATTTAATTTATCCTGTGGGTTCTATTTATACAGAAATTACAGGTACTAATCCAGGCACTACATTTGGTATTGGTACATGGGTAGCATTTGGCGCTGGTAAAGTTCCAGTCGGTTTGTCTGCTGGTGAGGGTGAATTTGATACTGTTGAGGAAACTGGTGGAGCAAAAACACATGCTTTGTCTGTAGCAGAATTAGCAGCTCATGGACACACACAAGATTCTCATAATCATACTCAAGATTCTCATAATCATACTCAAAATTCTCATAATCATACTCAAAGTTCTCATAATCATACTCAAAGTTCTCATAATCATACACAGAATCAACATAGACATACAGTTGGCGCTCAAACATCACCAAATTACGGACAACCAGCTGGTGGTTCACCTACAGTTGCTGGAAATACAGGATATACTACAGCTACGAACATAGCAGCAACCGCTGCAAACATAGCAGCAACAGCTACGAACATAACAACAATAGCTACGAACCAAGCAAAAGTAGCTACGAACCAAGCAAAAGTAGCTACGAACCAAAACACAGGAAGTGGAACTGCTCATAATAACTTACAACCTTACATAGTTGTTTATATGTGGAAGAGAACTGCTTAACAAAGGAGGTATAATTTTGACAACTTATCACTATAATCCAGACACAAAGGAATTTTTAGGACCTATCTTACACCCCGAAACAACAACCGAGGTGCCTGCTCCCCCTTATTCTGAAGGTGAGATTCCTGTATTTGATGAAGAATCACAGTCGTGGATTTTAAAGCCTGATAATCGTTGGATTGTATATTATGATTTAGAGGGCAAACAAGCCATAATAACTAAGATAGGTGAAATTGTTCCTGAAGGATGTACCACGGAAGACCCACCTGATTCAACATATGATCTTGTAGATGGTGCTTGGGTTTTGAATTTAGATAAACAAAATATACAAGAGATTAGTGACTTAAAAAATGACCTCACAAATGCACTCATTTGGCAGTTCCGAATGATCCTGGCAATTTGGGACGTTGGGAAGGCCAAAGCTCTTTGGGGCAATGTTGATATTACTGACACAGAACTCAAACAGAAAGTTTGGGAATGGAAAACTAAACTTGACCGCTTGACGGAGTTAGGTGAGTAATATTGGATATTACAGAAGAATTTATTTGGGTTTGTAATTAGTGTGGCCAGAAGTACCAAGTATATAATAAACTATACTGGTTTTAAAAAATACTAAAGATCCATCATTATAGACGGAGGAAAAATGGGAAAATACGATAATCAAGGAAATCTCAATCTTACTAGCACACAAAAAATAATTCAAGGTGGGGTTGATGTGCTGGATGCGGCTCGTAAAGCAAAACTTGCGTCTATTCAACTTGATACTGGAGTAGAAATAACTGAAATTATCAGTGATACGACAGGAGTAGTGTATACTGATGTTCAACTTCTTACAGCAAAAGCAGTTGGCACTTTAATTACTGCAGGATCATCAGGTACTTCCGGAACTAGTGGTATTGCAGGCACATCAGGGTCAAGTGGAAGTTCAGGTGCTTCTGGTTCAAGTGGGATAAGTGGAAGTTCAGGTACTTCCGGAACTAGTGGTATTGCAGGCACATCAGGGTCAAGTGGAAGTTCAGGTGCTTCTGGTTCAAGTGGGATAAGTGGAAGTTCAGGTACTTCTGGAACTAGTGGTATTGCAGGCACATCAGGGTCAAGTGGAAGTTCAGGTGCTTCTGGTTCAAGTGGGATAAGTGGAAGTTCAGGTACTTCTGGTTCATCTGGTTCAAGTGGAACAAGCGGAGTATTAAGTGATCCAGGTACTATCGGAAGTTTAACTGTTACAACTAGATTAACGATACCGACTTCTGCGCCTGTTTCTCCGGCGGCGGGGGATATATGGATAGAATAACTGAAAAACTACATATACATGATGGAACCAACATTGCTGATATTTCGATTTATACAACCTATTATGATGAAATATCTAGTATGGGTTATTATATCCCACTATCTGTAGACGGAACACATACAAATTACTGTCAAATAACACCTAATCTACCAAACTCCGAAGATTCTCGCTTGAGAGTTTATTATGAAGGTCAAATTCATGCTGTACTGAAAAATTTTGATCCAAATGCAAATCCACCTCCAGTTGGTTTATGGGCGATGGGATATAATTCTCTTGGTCAACTTGGTTTGGGAGATAGAGTAACTAGAATATCACCAGTACAAGTTGGATCTTTGACTACATGGGATAAATTATCTCCTGGACGATCACATTCAATAGCAACCAGAGAAGATGGTACTTTATGGGGATGGGGAAATAATTTTAACGGTCAACTTGGATTAGGAGATAATATAAAGAGATCATCCCCAGTACAAGTTGGTTCCTTAACTGATTGGGATAAAGTATCTAGTGGAGATTATCATACAGCAGCAATCAAAACAGATGGTACTTTATGGATAACTGGATATAATTCTTCTGGTCAACTTGGATTAGGAGATAGAACAAATAGATCATCGCCAGTTCAAGTTGGTTCCTTAACTGATTGGGATAAGGTAAATTGTGGAGGTTTTTATACAATAGCAATCAAAACAGATGGTACCATATGGTCTTGGGGAAGTGGTCAAGATGGTGATCTTGGTTTAGGAAATACATTTAAATATTCATCGCCAGTACAAATTGGATCTTTAACTGATTGGAGTCAAATATCATGTGGATTAAATCATGCACTAGCAATAAAAAATGATGGTACATTATGGACATGGGGATATAATTATTATGGTCAACTTGGATTAGGAGATGTAGTTAACATATCTTCTCCTGTACAAGTTGGATCTTTAACTGATTGGGATGAAGTAGTTTGTGGTTCTTATCATACAATAGCAATTAAAACAGATGGTACTTTATGGACATGGGGATGGAATAATGAGGGACAACTTGGATATGAAGATATAGTTGATAGATCTTCTCCTGTACAAGTTGGTTCTTTAACTGATTGGGCTAAATTACCTTCTGGAACAGGGTATAAACATTCATTAGCAATTAAAACAGATGACACCTTATGGACATGGGGATATAATTATACTGGTCAACTTGGATTAGGAGATAAAGTTAAGAGATCATCACCAGTACAAGTTGGATCTTTAACTAACTGGGATATAGCAGGTTTTGGATTTGAGCACACACTAGCAATAACAACACTTCCGTGACTACATGGCTAGAAGTAGATGGAGGATATGGTCATTTGACAGGTATTATATTATAATAGTAATTCAAACTGTATAATATGAAAGGTGGAATATGAAATTATTAGACGAACAACTAAAATGTAGTTTACATGGTGATTTTAAAAAGGGATGGGAATTATGTCAAGAACTTGAGAAAGAAGTACATACTTCAATGGCACAATTATACGTGGACACACAGGAAAGCTATATCAAGTATAAACAATTGGAAGAAAAAGGAATCAATCATATTCGAGCTAAGTTTAATAAAGGTTGGTATATGATGATGCAAGGAGACTTATTTTCTGGCTTTACTCTAATGAACGAAGGTCGTAATGCAAGTTTATGGGGTAACAAACATATAGGTACTGATAAACCTTTATGGGATGGAGAAGACTTAAACGGCAAACATATTTTGTTTGTGTGTGAAGCTGGTTTCGGGGATCAAATGCTTTTTATCAGATTCGTAAAAGACATTGCTAAAAGGGGTGGGAAAGTAATTGTTGCGTGTGATGATTATGGACTTAGCTCTGTGTTTTCACGAATCCCTGAAATATCAGCGATTGTAGATTACAAAGCTGCTCTCGCCGTTTATCATGACTGTTGGATTCCTTCAATGGCAGCTCCACAAGTTCTTAAAACAACATATGATACTTTATCAGGAAATCCTTATTTGACAGCAAAAGATGAATATGCTGAAAGATTTAAACTGTTAATCAAAAGCGACAAGCTAAAAGTTGGTATTCGTTGGGTAAGTATGCCAAAAGAAGGAGTTTGTAATACTTTGGGTGATGCTTATCTATCTCGAAAATTTCCAGCTGATTTAATGTTTGATGCTGTAATGCAAGATCATGTTCAGTTATATAGTTTACAAAGAGACGAAGGTGTAGAACAACTTCCACGAATGTCAGGTATTGTTGATTTGGCACCGCTGTTACAATCATGGGAATATACAGCTGGTGCTATAGCTAATCTTGATTTGGTAATCTCATCTTGTACTAGTGTTGCTCATCTTGCAGCAGCTATGGGAAAACCAACATGGATTATAGTTCCATTGATGGCTTATTATACTTGGTCATTGCCAGGCGAAAAAACAGCATGGTATAACTCAGTAAAGTTATTCAGACAGGAAGTATATGAGAGATGGGATTCTACTTTTAGAAAAGTAAAGGAGGAACTCAATGCATATACTACTTAATTTGGGATGTGGAACTGATATCCAACAAGGGTATGAAAATATTGATACTCGTGATTTACCAGGCGTTATTAAGGCGGATGTTCGAGATCTCCCTTATGAATCTAATTCAGTTGATGAGATACGTGCAATAGATGTTTACGAACATATTTCCTTTAGAGAATCACAAAGATTACTTAATCACTGGGTTTCATTATTAAAACCAAGAGGTCGACTAATAATTCAAAGTCCATCTATTGAAGTTTTAGCTCGTAACATATTAATGTCAACTAGTGTTGAAGAAATCGAAAGCAGTATTGCTTCTATTTTTGGTAATCAAGATTACAAAGAAAATTCACACTTTACAGCATGTCATCCAGAACTAATGGTATATTATCTACGAAATGCAGGAATTACAAGAGAAATAAATTGTCATACTAAAAGTACTAACTTAGTTATAAATGCTAGGAAATAAAAATGTTTTTAAAGAATGTTTGATTTATTGGGGAAACAAAAATGACTAGAATTAAAAGTGGGACTATAAATTTTAGATAGTCTATAAGAGATTAGGATGGAAGATAATGTTATATTTAAACCTGAGATTAAAGATTATTCTGAAAGTAAATCTAGTGGTGATGTTTAAATACAAACAATTGGAATAGGAAATTGCACATAAAGAAACAAAAAATAAAAATAAGAACATATATATAAGAAACTAAAATGAAAGGAGTATGTATGAAAGCAAAAAGAAAATATTTATTAGAATTGGGGAACCTTATTAATCATCTAAAAGGACAGCCCTATAACATTAAATTTAGTTATTTTCTTGCTAAGAATCGAAGAAAAATTAAGGCAGAAATTGAAGCTCTTGAGGAAACTATTAAACCATCTGAAGAGTGGAAAACTTATGACAATGAAAGAGTAGAGATTGCAAAGCATTTTTCGGATAAAGATCAAGAAGGAAATCCAATAATTCAAGGTCCTAACTACAGGATGACTGAAAAATTAACAGAATTTAATGAAGATATTAACAAACTTAAAAACAAATATGAAAATGTTGTTGCTGAACGACAAAAACAAATTGATGATTACACTAAATTGTTAGATGAAGAAGTTGAATTTGATGGATATACTATTGAACTTTCTGACTTCCCACAACAACTAGATGCCGCATCTCTTGAAGTTTTTATGAATGTGACTCTTATAGATGATTAGAATATAAAAATGTCATTTAGTTGAAGGAGCTGAGATGGATACACAAATTAAAGAATATATTCAAATCAAAGATAGTTTAACGTATCAACTACAATCAATGCTGGAAGTTTACATGACAGGAATGTGGGATCCTCTAATGAGGCACATTATTGTTAAGGAACTGAAAGAGTTGATTGTAAGAGAACTGTCAAGAGAGTTTCCTGATTTTCCTATTCAATATTTACCACATATTAAAATTGGAGTATGTGAGGACATACATGTCGTTGAAGTAGGTATTCAACAATATCTTAACACAACAGGTGGTCTCGCATTTCTTGGTAATGTAGATCATGGCGGAACAACATACGACTTATATTGTCGTGATTCATGGGATTCAAGCATTTCTCATGTATTCTATGCAAGGTATGGTCATGATCAAAACTCATTTGAAAAGGGAGCAAAACAGCCTGCTGCAGAGTATATGATGGGCATGATGACTCCTCTATCAATAGCATATAGTTTCGCAATTGACGAAGGTTATATTTCTTAGAACTATATATATAAATTATTGAAGAAGGAATCTTTTACTTAACTTTTGAAAAGAAAGGAGAAATGAATGCCTGTATTAATTTTGTGTATCTGTATTGTCGGATCAATTGTTCTTTTGGTCTATATTAGTACTTTGTTGTATAACAAGTGGCGTGAGCACAAATATGGTCCGCTAAAAAAAGACATTGGGTTTGAGGATAAACGCTTTCAAATCCTGAGATATCTATCACAGAAAGGAACAACAATCAATCGCTTGAATGTAATCGAAGACTTGGAAATTGAGATTAGTCTTTTTAAAAGACTGATCAATTCTTTACAGCGCGATAAGTTAGTCAGTACAGGTCCGCAATCAGTAAAGATAACTCCATTTGGTCAAAATTATCATGACGTATTTTTAAATTAAGAGAATTATGATGGGAGCAAGATTACAAATTGAGAATGAAATAACCTTTGCTCATGGGAATGGTCAGGAAAAAAGGCTTCTTAATTTAGACAATTGGCGAGCCATATGTGAAGGGAGACATTCCGGTGTTGATGGATTATATGTAATTCTATCATCATGCCGAATGTATTTCATATTTGAGTTCACAGCGCCAATGTTTCATGAAGCCAATTATTGTAACAAACGACTAGACATCCCATATGAGTATATCAAAAATGTTCTGTCTTGCAACAAGTGTTCTGGTAATGGAAAAGTAGATTGGATTGAAGTTGCCAGAGGAACCAAACCAAAACATCATGCCAACATACCCCATTTAAAATTCATTCGAGCAAAGACTAAACCAATCAACATAATGAAACTCTATCCAGACCAACCATCCTACCAAGTAAGTCTATCATATACAAAAAAAGGGGAAGAAATTTGTAAAAAGTGTTGTGGGAGTGGTTTACATCTTGCAGAAAAATCTCTTGTTGAAAAAACAATAACTCTTGAAAATTCATAGGTAAATATTATGGCTATAATGAAATGGACAGGTTGCCATGTAAAAACTTTGACTCATTCACCACTCGAACCTGTTTACTTTAACATTCATGATTGGAGGATGATGAAATATGGGAAAATCTATAGTAAAATGCATGGACGTGAGGAACTTTGCGTTTTAATATCAGCAAAAGAAAATGTTCGAGTAATGCCGCACATTACAATCCCGGAACTTATGAATTATAATGCTCTTGGTAAAGACTTTGAAGTAAACAAGTATCATTTCAGGGGGGTGAAGGAAAGTTTATTATATTGTTGGGAGTGTGGAGGTGTTGGAAAGTTTGATTGGATACAACAAACGTCTCCAAGTAGAAGACTTAAATGGGAAGAAGCTGCAAATCATTTTGTGAGAGATGAAAGTTGTTATTATATTTATCCAGGACTTGATAATTATAGATTTGCCAGGGTAGCAATCCAACCGGGGGAAACTAGATGTGAAAAGTGCCGGGGATTTGGCATATCTCTTAACGGTAGGTTCGGTGCATTTAAAGGGATGAAAGATATCAAGAAAAAGTTAATCAAAATTGAAATTATTTAACGAAAGGAAATTATCATGTTATACCTAAATTTCGCAATACACTTTTGGATGTTTGGATCAGTTATTTTCTTTATTACCCTGGCAATGAGAGGCCTGTTTGTCTATAAGGAAAGTTATACATTCACAATGAGAGTGATCATTGTTGTATTATCCTTCGGGGGCGAATTGGCAATGACATATTATCCAGACATTTTTCTGATTAGTTGGTATAATATTGTCTCCAATGTTACCGGTTCAATTGTAGGTCTGTTTGTAGCAGAGGCATGGGCGATTCATCATAGACAAATGGTAAGATGTGCTCAACTACCAAACTCGATATTTGAACGATATAACACAAACCACTCAGTTGAGTCAATTGCTAAAATTGTATCTGAATAACCATCAACTTGGGGTCGCTTATATAGGACCCCACATGAAAGGATTTTTATGGCACCCAGACCAGATATTGGCGGCGTAGATTTTGATAAACTAGTTAGACATCTCGATGCAACAACAAAAAAAATGGATGAGCAATATAAATTTCTCGATGAAGAAGAAAGCTTTAACCGTATATTCGATAGAGGACAAGCCGAGTTTAATCAAAGAATGGAACCATTTGAAAAACATGATGAGCTTTTAATAAATAAACTAAAGACTTCTATAAAAATAGTTTTATTGGGATTTTTGGTTGGAATTATAATATGTTTTTCTATGCTCATCAACGCAATGTTCTTTCATATGCCCAAAAAAGTATCATCCGATATTAAAACATCATCACTACCAGCTATCGAAGAAATAGTACAACCTAACTCACTAAAAAAATTATAAAAGGAGTCATATTATGAAACGAGCAATAGTTATCTTATCGTTTTTATTTCTTTTTCTATCATCATGTTCAACTACAGAAAATATGATCAATCCAGATAAACCAACAGGTGATGTTAATTTAACCTGTATGCAAGATGTATTAACTAACAATGAGTTCTTCCAAAAATCATTCAAGTTTAATAAGGAGGGTCCTGAACTTACTATATATGCTAAAGGTTTATATTCTAGACTTTCATATGAGGACAGGGATACTGTGTTAGAGTCAGTCGGTCGACAATGGCAGGAGTGTTATCCAGACGATTTCCGTCCTATGACCCTCTGGCTGAAAGACATCAACGATATGATCATCACAGTCATCTTTGTAACCAAAGAATGACATGTCCATGTCATAACTGCCTAGTATACATCCGTTGCCAGCATCGAATTACTAAACATATGGTTAATAAAACGGTAGTGTACTATACGTTTGATGATTTGATTCATGAGTGTGATGAGTTAAAAAAGTTTTTTGGACTAAACACTTTACAACATAGGGTTAAAATCAAAACGCTTGCGATGTACTATGGGAAAACACTCACGAGTTATATAGAGGAACAACCACATGGTAAGAAACTCACAGAGGAATTTCTAAGGGTAATGCATATATATGAATTACCAAATAACTTAGATCCAAAAATAAGAGTAAAAAGAAAGTAACCTCCCCACCCCATTTTGGCGGCAATATTTATCTCAACCCCCGGAGCCCGAATATGACACAAAATCAAACCACAGACAAATCAAAAATATCATCAACAAAACAATTCCCATGTGAGAACTGTATTACATTTGCTATATGTAATGCTATAGTAGTAGGTTCAGTATCAGAGATGCCGATTATATCGATATCTATTATATTTAAACTCTATGATAGATGTAGTTTAATACGCGACTATATAATTGACCCCCTCAGCACTTATTTCCACAACAGCGAAGAATTATTTATAAACAGAAACAGATTAGAAATCACACGTAGCTATTTTAACGAATTTAAAAGGAGGGATAGATGTTCAAAAGATTAACAACTATATTGATCATTTGTATGATGCTAATATCATATGCATACGCTCAAGATTTAAATGTAAATAGGTATAGCGAATTTCCTTTTGAATCTTACGAGATAGGCGTTGATAAAAATATCAATGTGCCTGATTTATTGAATATTGAGTATAAAAATGTTTTTATATCAAAGGGTAAAGTGAAGTTGGTAGGTAAGGTTATTGTTCCTCTAAAATACAATCTAGTCGAACTACATATAGAATATTGTATCATAAACAAAACTCAGGAATACACAAGAATTGTTCAAGTAGAACTTATCAAGGGGGCAACCCCCAATACTTTTAACTTCGATGTAACCTATCCACTGGACCTAGCCAAATCTGAATTTGAGCTTTTCGTTATAGAGATCTATAATGAGCCCAAAGATATACAGTTATTATGAAAGATGGATTCCCATGCAAGCAATGTATAACTTTAGCTATATGTAGACATCTGGGTATACATACAGGTGGAGTTTCTGCTCTCACCAGGAAGTGTGTCCTTATAGAAGTATGGTTAACTGAAGATGGAGAATATGACTATCATATTAAAAACATATATGATGCTTATGATTTCTTTAAAAGGAGATGGATGTTATGAATTGTCCATGTAAAGATTGCTTAATATTTCCTATGTGTAGAGAGCAAATGAAACCTTATATCGGAGTCGATAGAAAAGAGTCATTATTTGGCTTGATTAATAAGTTGGTTTCTAAATGCTCTTTAATAGATATCTATATGACGGAGAAGTTCTATGAAGAGTCTGATAGAATTGACAGATCTGGTAAATATAAACTAAGTCTCTTAGATTTCTTTAAAACAAATATAGAGGAAATTTTCCTATGATACCATGTAAAGATTGCATAGTATTTGCATTATGTAACGCAAAGGCACATCAATTAAATGGAGTATATAAAACTCGTTATATAATTCAGCGATTAGAAAACAGATGTAGCCTACTACGTTCATGGGCTCATTTCGGGGCAAAAAATCCGTTTGGAGTAACAGATTCAAGAAAAAAACGGTTCTGTAAAACATTTAAAATTAAACTAAATGATACTCCTGACTATAACCTATTAAGACATATAAAGCAAAGATCAAAGGACTTTCCTGAAACATGATACCCTGTAAAGACTGCTTAGTATTCCCCATATGTTTAGCATTTATAAGGAGCGAAGTACTTCTAATAGCAATAGATGCAGTTTTACATATAGCGCATCACAAGTGTAGTATATTAAGAAACCACTTATATTATATCCATCCTGACCATCCCGAAGGATTGGATTCGGAAAAATATCATAGAATTAGAGATTATTTTTACAATTTCATTTCTGACAAATGAAGATAAACAAAAAGATAACAAATTTAGTAAATCAATATATTGAAAAGGAGAATAGATAACATGGGATGTTTTAGTTTTATATGTAAAGAGTGTGGGCAACCAATCAACTCAAGTAGCTTTCGTGGTGAAAGGGTGAGCTTGTTTCTATTGAAAGATGGAAATATAATTGACCGTATGGAAGGGGAATATGACTCCTATGGACGTGTATTTGATCAGGAAGGTAAATCAATTTGTTGGAATATGATCTGGGGAGATGTATGTAATTTAATGTTTGATAGGGATAAAGGAAACGGAATCGCTGCATTTCATACAGATTGTTGGAATAATGTCAACCCAACTGAAAGATCTGAAGATGATCCAGATCAGGGATGGGGAGATTTCATCAAACCAGAAATTCCATTTAAGAAAGGTTAAACCAATGGATCTCCCATGTGAAACATGCCTTGTGTTAGCACGATGCAAACAACGCATATGTCCTAACCCACCAAGATTCGTTCCATCAATAGACATAATTACACGTCTTTTAGCAATTGACTTAGAATCATCTATCAAATGTCCTGCGTTAAGGGAATATTGCAAAGTTAATTCAGATGGTGAAAATGCCTGGCGTGATATATACACCGTAACCAAGTTCTTCGGAACTCCATATGGAGAACCTTACTTATGAACCTACCATGTATAGACTGTATAACATTTGCCTTATGTAAAGCAAGATTAACCGATTATTTATATGTGTTTTCTAAACCAACAGCTGTAAGACAAATAGCTGATACATGTTCTTTACTGCATGATTTTATTATAGTAATGAAAGAAGGAAAGAAGTTTGGAATGTCTAGTTATATAAAAATCGACGAGGTGATAGATTACTATGACAACTATTCCATGTAATGACTGTATAGTAATGGCTATGTGTAATGCTAAAATGCACCAACCTGAAGATAGGCGTGGATTAAATGCACTACATATATATCGAAGTTGTAAATTGGTAAAGAACTATATAGACAAGCGTTATGTAATGCGAACAAACAAGAATGAATGGAAGACATCATTAATGGCAATACAGGTATTCTTTATAAAAGACTATTGCACAAACCCGTATGTAATTAGTGATAACATACCTCTTGAATAAAGGAAGGAGAGATGAGATTCACAAACCCATGTAAAAAATGTCTAGTCAGAGCAGCATGTACAAAAACTTGTGATATACAGTTTAAGTATACACGAACAATTCAAATATTCCTTGAAGTTTTTTCAGCAGCGATAATCATGATAATGACTTCCGTATCTCTGAGTTGGATTTGGGTTTAAAACACGGATATTGAAAACAATAGAGGAAAGCGATGAACTTACCATGTATAAACTGCTTAATTTTAGGCAGATGTAAAGCAAGAGTATTAAACCTAACTGATGATTTCAGAGATATAGATTTACACTATGATATGGCAATGGCTATTCACAAGCTAATTAATGAATGTTGTATATTGAAAGAGTACTCTATGCAATGTATAACCACCCAAGGCATTGAGCATCATCAATTAGATGTTAATAAAGTAAACGGTATAGTCGATTACCTTATGAATGGAATTATACAAGAGGAAAAATATGAAGAATATGAAGAATAAAGAAGTAGGTTTTACATTCAGGAGTAATACAATGCCTTATTGTAAAAACTGTATATCATTTGCTATATGTAACGCTGTATTAAAGAATCATGAATACCCCAGGCAAGGGTTGAGAGAAATAGCTGAAAAGAAATGCTCATACATGTTAGACTTTTTAACGTACGTATACTATCATAAAAAATTGGGAGTACAATCAGATATAAGCTACCGACGAATTATTGAAGTACTTGATGATTTTTAGAAATAGAAATAAACTTACATAAAGGACTTTGGAAAAGATCATGAATGTTCCCTGTAAAAATTGTATTGTAATTGGTATGTGTAAAGCAAAATTAAACGGTGGTGACATGATGGACCTAATGTGTTTATCAGATCAATGCTCATTGTTAAAAGAGTTCATACATCCAAAGAATAAAAGGGGTGATATAAAATTAGTTGATCAAGTTGAAACATACTTATGTGCTAATATAGATTACTCTCAAGAACCATTCAATAGGAAATAAAAACATGAACAAATATGATGAACTACTTCAAAAATTAATGGAGTCAGAAAGAATCCAAAATACATATAACAACTATATTATAAAAGATATAACCTTTAAAGAATGGGTTGAAGGGTGTCTTGATGAATTACATATATGGGGAGTAAAGAAAAAATGGATAAATCTAACCCATGCAAAACTTGCTTGACTTTAGCTATGTGCAGGAATCGTGTAAGAGAAACATATAAGACTACTGACTTTAATGTATGTACTGATGATGATGTCATTAATAGAGAGGTATTAATATTAGCATTAAGAAACCATTGTTCTATATTTGTAAAGATAGTTGAAATTCCAAAACACGAAGGAGACCGTATAACATCATATGACTTACAACGTACACTAAACTTAGCAGAAACATTGGGATTAAAAAAGAAGAGACGAGAGGAGGATGAATGAAGATATTTTCGAAGAATCATGATTACTATGATGGGGTCAGAGCATGGGGTGTTGATCCAGAGACATTATATATAAGAGGTAGATAACAATGGAATATAGATTTAAACGCCCACATACTATAGAGAATTATCTTGAAAACTTTATTCTATTTTTAGATAGTAATCCGGAAACTAGGAATCCAGTAAAAAAGTTTTTACAGAGTAAAGTAGATATTTTCTGTAGGCGATGTAAAGGACATGTGGAAGGTTGCCAGCATTGTAACTTCACAGGGATAGCCGAGTCCACCCATAGGGAAGAAGCATTCGTGCAGAACGGTCATGTATATGTTTCTAAGTAAATGATTTTTATAAAGAGGTGGTTGGAAGGAGAATAAATGAGAATATTTTCGAAGAATCATGATTACTATGATGGGGTCAGAGCATGGGGTGCTGATCCAGAGACAGTATATAAGAGGAATATGAATTGCTTTCATCACTCATCTCAAGAATATGAGGATATTGTTGAGATCGGACCTATTAGTGATAGATTGATCAAACTCCCATTTGTCGATTTTTGTAGTTATGGAATTGCAATTAAGAGATCATTAATGACTGTGTTTTGTGGAAGAATTTTTCCACTTATTGTATATACCTATGGAGAGGGAGTAGTTAGTAAACAAAAAGTTAAATATTGTTATACTCTCAACTCCGTTACTAACTTTATACTTAAATACGGAACTAATGAATTTATTAAAAGTTATAACGAAAACAAAAAGTATAGATGGATGGGACGACGAGAGACTAAGGATGCTTTTATGAGGTTATTTGAAGATTCAGGAAAGGTGTATGAAGAACTAGTAGAATACCATCATAAGATAGGGGTGCCCGTATTCTCTATAGAACCACAGAGAGATCAATCGTTAACTTATAACCCAGTGTTGAAAGATGTTAAGTTTTATAAGATATTTGATGCTTATCAAACATTTCAAGAACTTTCAATGTTTATTGGTGGAGTGATGGGAGGGCAAGCTCCACATATGATTCAGATCAGCGATGAGATAAGATTGGAGAAGCATGGCTTTGATAAGAAACTTAGTTTTAGAAAAGAAAAAGAATAGTGAAGATGCCATGCAAACTATGCTTAGTATTTCCAATATGTAGTAGTCGTATGAGATTACGAGTAGAAGAATTGGGGGGTATATTACCATCAACACTTCTATTGATATTACCAGGTGAATGTCATTATATAAGAGAATACTTGGGCATTGATGATTCGGATCCAGGTATAAGATATACACGAGCATCAATGAACGAACTTCTTAAAGTAATGGGGGTGTGGAACCTTGAACAAGAAAGAAGAAAGAGAAAATGGAAGACGACCGTACATCAAGGAGATACAACATGAGAGCAAGAAAATTAACAATTCTTTTTATTAGTATATTAGCAGGAATAGTATTTGTAACGAATGTTCTTGCTGTGGATGTTAAACCATATGTCAAGATTGGTGGAATGGAATTGATTGAAAAGGGTATAAGTGAGGGGCATAAATCTTTTGGGCTTCTGGGTATTAATGTCATAAGAGAACTGGGAAAAGCAGAGTTGACCGGCACGCTGGAAGGCTTCGTAATGACCGAGGCAGTAGACGAAGATCCAGAATTGCTTCACAATGGTTTTAGAACCGGCATTGAGTATAAATACTCATTCAACGTTCTAAATCCTTATGCAGGGGTTTACTTTGAAAACTGGAATAGAGATAGTAATTCTAAATATCCTGATAGTTTCACCAGGATGGATTTCGCAGAAGCAACATTTGGATTTACCGCCAAGAAGAAGTATGTGTATGCTAGGGTAGGCGGGATATACCCATTCTGGGCAGACGTTGGAGATTATAATCCTCATGGTAAACTTGGCTTTGAAGCCAGTATTGGTTTTGAGTTCAGAAACTTTAACATTGGCTACTCATACAAGAGGATATCTTTTACAGACCTTGAGTTTAATTTCTCTTGTGCTGAGATAGGCTATAGGTTTTAGAAGATTGAAGGAGCATTAGCACTAAACCCACCAAAGTAACCATTACAAGTACAAGTGGTGGTTATGTTACAAAGGAATTATAATTATGACATTACTATCCTTCTGTAAACAATGTACAAGCACCATATGCAATACCACGGAGCAAGCAAAAAAGAATAAACAAGTAACATTAATAACGGAGTTGATGAGTGAATGTTCTGTGTTCAGAGACATTGCTATAAATAAGACTATTGAGGATACGCTGGGGGGCAATCACTAGAATGAAATCACAACCAAGACAATCATCAACCAATGGACCATTTCCCTGTAACGAGTGTATAGCTTATGCTATGTGCAATACTCATTTCTTCAACAAAATAGATCATGTAAAAAAGAATAGACAAATGACATTGATATTAGAGTTAATGAATAAATGCTCTATATTCAAAGAAGCTCTTATTGAAACGCTT
>Ga0307379_10003921_pt1 | contig 21413 bp, 7 predicted proteins | sample UN2MG_FD_202237 | JGI IMG/M metagenome (GOLD analysis project Ga0307379, IMG submission 202237) | Soil microbial communities from Risofladan, Vaasa, Finland - UN-2 | ecosystem: Environmental > Terrestrial > Soil > Coastal area > Acid sulfate soil | place: Finland: Risofladan, Vaasa | collected... | reverse complement strand
AACTGGGCCGACAGGCCCGACTGGCTCGCAAGGTCCGCAAGGCATCCAGGGAATCCAAGGTATAGCAGGAAGCGATGGAGCAACCGGCTCGGCCGGTATGGTCTGGATCGATGGTGGGTGGATAACTACTACCGCGTATGCGATTAACGACGCTCTCTCATATAACGGCATCTCATATCGATGCTACGATGTCCACACGTCGGCGGCGACCGACGAGCCAGGAGTTGGTGCGACGTGGGCAACTCGCTGGGAAGTGCTAGCAGATAAGGGCGACATCGGCGCAACTGGTTCGCAAGGTATTCAGGGTATCCAAGGTATCCAAGGTGTCACTGGCGATACGGGTGGAATCGGACCCCAAGGCATCACCGGCGATACTGGACTGCAAGGCATCCAAGGCGACCAAGGAATTCAAGGGGTTACAGGCGACACAGGATTGACCGGCGATACGGGTGCGACCGGCCCTGCTGGTGCAGACGGCACAGACGGTAGTGAACTGAACTGGATCGACGCAGGTTGGTCTGGAGCCATCGTCCCGTACGCGCTTTTGGATGCTCTTTCACATGACGGCAGTTCATACCGGTGTATCCTTGCTCACTCTTCTGATCCAGTTAATGAACCCGGCACTGGCGGTGCCTGGGAAACGTATTGGCAAATCCTGGCATTGCAAGGTGTTCAGGGGCCGCCAGGCGCGGCGGGCGCAGGCGTGATGGCGGGTGGCACAACCGGGCAGGTGATTACCAAGCTGTCTGCTACCGACTACGACGCTAATTGGCAGGACCCGGCAGGCGGCGGCGGCAATATAATATGGGACTGGTTTGACGATACTTGGTATACCGGCACGCATCAATACGAAGAAGGACGAATCATGCGGGCGGGTATTGGCTATCGCGACACGTTCCTTTCGCAGACCAACCATACAGCGTATTCATATTCACAACCTCGTGAGGGAAGCAGCTGGAAGAGCCGATGGACGCAGATTGGCGGGGGAATGTGCTGGCGCGGTACGTGGGTCAATGGAAATACCGGCGACGCGGGTGATTACGAAATTCAGGATGTTGTGGTTCGTAGCGGCGTCAATTATCTGTGTATCGTTGCGCACGATGCAGACACTACGGCCGCTGCTCCTGGGACCGGTGGATCGTGGGCTTCATACTGGGTAGTCCTCGGTCCTGACACTATTAGCCCTGCCGGTGCTACGGCCGCAGGACGTAGAACGAAATTCTTCCCTGTCAGCATGATGAACTACCCACGATCAGGGGGTGTTACCGTAGGGCCGTCAGCAATCGACATTCTTGAAATTGGTACCAGTTCACCAAGAACAAATATCCCGGTTGCTTGGTTCGACGATACGACGCCCGAGTATTTGTTCTGGAACTGGGCGCCTCCGTTGACATGGGATCACGGTTCGAATCCGTGGTTTAAAATGCGGTTTCACTGGGTACCGTCAAACACAAACACGACTAATGTGTTATGGCGTGGGCATGGAAGAGCGTATGACGATAGTGATACGCTGCTCTCCGGTCCAGGCACGCTTGATTACTATGTGGACGCTGCAAATGGTCTGACTACGGATATCCACATTACCGATCCGTGGCCGTATGGCTCTAGCATCTCAACCACATCAGACAGCCCACTTATCTGCTTCGCTGTTTCGCGGTATGCTAACAGCGGTAGCGATACCTATACCGGCGATGCCGGGTTGGTTGGAGTCGAAATTGAATATTATGTCACTGATTACGCAGTTGTTTGATGCTGGGGGCACCTGCTCTCGGAAGTCGTCGTGGTAGGGTCGATCCGGCTCCTCGACCCTACTGCGGCGCAATTGGAGAACAGTAATGGCTGAGAAAAAGTTTCCACGGATCATTGGTATCGACCAACTCGCAGACGAAACCGCACTGGATCAAGAAGACCGGATGTATGTACGTGAAGCGAATAACGTTGATATCGACGCGGCCGGTAATATCAGTCGCCGTAAGGGGGCGATCCTGGAATTAAGTGGTTCAGGCTACCATAGCCTGTATACTTCCTCACGCGGCTGGATCATGCTGTGTAAGAAGAATCAACTTGGTGTCTACGATCCAAGCTCTGCGACATTCACCCCGCTGGTGAACATGACTGATTCGCGCATAACGTCGTACGTAGAGCTGAATGGTAATCTCTATGCGATGAACAGCAGTTTTGCGTGTAAGTTCACACCTGGTTCTGCTGAATATAAACCGATTGGCGTCCCACTGCCTATCGTGAGCCCGAGCTTTACTGCTACAACCGGTTCGCTTGATCCGGGATCGTATGGTGTCACCTTTACGGTTATCGATCCTGATGGCGAAGAAAGTGGTACGGCACCAATTACACAAATTGATTTAGAGCATGGAGGTAGTATTGCAGGGACGCTTTTCACTATTGCATCCGGGTATAAGCATCGCATATACATGACAGCAGCAAATGGTGAACGTCTTTACCAGGCAGCCGAGTTCGACGCCAATATAACCAGTTACACTATTGCGTCCCCCGAAGAAGGTCGAGAATGCGAGACCCACGGATTGGAGCAGCCGCCTAACGGACATATCATTCGAGCTCATGGATCAAGACTCATGATCGGGTCTTCGAACTACGTGTATTACACCGAAGTTTTTCGGCCGCATCTCCATAATCCCAATGATTTTATCCCAATCAACGGATTCTGTACGATGATCGAATCTGTAGATGATGGGGTCTTTATTGGTGATGATAATGGAGTGTTTTTCTACACTGGCAACGAACCTGCTATATGGGAACAAAAGCAGGCGTCGGCAGACAAAGCAGTATTTGGTACTTCTGTCGTGGTATCAGGCAGTTTCTTCGGTGAGGAATTTGCCAAATACGATTCTGTAGCTGTATGGCTTACGTCTTCGGGTTACCAAGTCGGTTTACCGACAGGGCAGGTCGCAAGACTTAATTCGTCGCAGGTAAGAACGCCTGCGTATTCGCAAGGAGCATCCGCTGTGTTAATATCAGATGGTCGTAAGCAGATGGTAACTCCTGTAAACTCTAATGAGCTGGCGGGAGCCAGCGTTTCTCTCGACTCAGTGACTTTCTAGGAGATAACAATGTTTGGCTTGGACCTGGTAAAACATATTCGGGAATTCAGGAACTACATCCTTAACAGGCAGTATGAATTAACCCCCCACGGAATCCTGTTTCCGAAGGCTTCGGCCGTCGCACGCGGGAAATATACCCATTGGGTAACCGGCTATGAATCTGAGATGGCAACTGACCGCAACATCGTCCCCGATGAAGGTCTGAACCACTTTCTCAGTGTCGTTTTGAAGGCTGGCACCGCAAGCCCCAACTGGTATCTGGCACTTCATTCCGGTTCGGGTACTCCAGCTGCTTCGCTCACCGCTGCGACCTATAATGCAACCCTTTCCGAAATCACAGCTTCGTCTGGTGATCCGGGCGGGTACACTGAGGCAACTCGTGTAGCATGGGCCGCTGACGCGATTGATACCGTGAATACTGAAGTCGTGAACGACACGACTCCAGCCGCTTTCACTGTATCGACGACCACTACCCTGGTTGTGAACGGCGCTGCGCTTATGAACAAATCTGGTAAGACGGACTACACTGGCGTGATCGCATCTGCTGGTAAGTTCACAGCTACTAGAAACCTGGCGAATACAGACGTTTTCAACCTGAAATACAAGGTCGATCTGGACGCAGTCTGATTGCCGTGAGTTGAGAGATCGGCGCGAGGTCCGAAAGGGCCTCGCGCTTAAAGTACTCCAATTTCGAAAAACGCATTGTCGAGGTCTTTCGTCAATCGATTCAATTGTTTCGCTGTTAGAATGTTCGTTACTAGTTCCCACTGGTCATCGTGAGCCCACTCTGGTTTAATCCAATTATTCTCTGCGTCTTTGTTGGTTTGTGATTCATAGTGCCCAGTAGGGTATGTCCACGTCATCCACTCATACCTTTTATTGTATGTGGCTGGGTTCGAATTTAGTGTTTGTTCGTATGGGTCCGGGGTCTGGTCCCACATTTCGTATGGATTAGCATCAGCTAAATAAATTCTATTCATGTATTCTGCACGACTAATAAGGTCATCGTCCACACCAACACCGGCTGGATCACAGCAACTTTTTACGGGACGGCGTAGCCAAAGATATGGTTTCTTAGCCCCGCGACCTGTATCGGTAGAACGATGGACAGCATAAGATTCTGCCATCCATTTCCTATCTGAACCCTCTGTCTTAAGCAGTTTGAAGTCGCCGGAAGAACCATATTTTAGATAGTCGTTTTGAAATCCAATGCTCGGACCGCACTCCCAAGCCCCTTTACCACTCATTGCGATCCACCAAGGGCTCATAGATACTCCGGTAAGCGGACGGAATGCCAGGGAAAAATTCTGCCCATACCCACCCCCAAAAGTACAATACGCTGGATAGGCCAGAGTTCGCAGTTCACCAGCATCCATCCGACCGCCCGACCCCGCAGACCAATTTCCTGGGCTGGCTATTAGATAATAGGATGGGTATGTTATTTCATGTGCCATCCCACCAAGGGCTGCTACATTTGTTCCATTTGACCGCACAGTGAGATTTTTTGTCGTGCCGTCCTCATGCAGATTGAAATATTCATCTCCTGACGCGTCTGTCGTTACTTCCAGATAACGCCATGAATTCTTAATCTCTGGATGATGTTGAAGAACGGCGCGTACAAGAACTTCATAGCCCCCCGTCGTTACCCCTACGTTCTCTGTATAAGACCAACTACCGGAAATTTTATGTATGGGTAATCGGTCAACTTCCTGCTTCAGATTCTTTGTTACAACGATATCCATTTGGTACTGGCATGACGAACTACTGTCCTTAGATTCACCAAACATCGCCCCTGAACCGGAAACCTCAAGTGCATAGGTATATAAGGCCTGGGCCCCTGGAGCGATATGAAAAATCCAAGGTTTTGCCGGGGGGACAAAAGCCACGATCCCGCTATTACCACCATCACCCCAGCGGCTACCTCCTTGATTGGCTGACAAGATCACAGGATTGTTTGCGCCATCCAGAGAGATTGTTGCCACAAGTAGATTTTCGACTGTGCCGTTTATGATTTCGTAGTTCCCATTGCGCATGTCCATTTTAAGCGTTTTGGTTGCGCCATAAACGTCCGAAACATCTGGGCTATTAGCAGTCCATTTCTGTATTCCAAGATATCCATGTTGGTATTCGCGTATGAAATATGCATACCCGTCTTTGTCGATGTAATCTACGCCACGCGGATGATACATATCAGATGCGATTCCAGCCCAAGCAGTAGCTGTGGTTGTACCAGGAAACGATGCGACGGACTCCCACTCACCTGTATCGGCCAAGAAAGCCGACATTGTTTTACGAGCGATGGCGTCACTCGATATTCGCCAAGTTAGTCTGTCGAAATTAGTTACCTCGCTAAGGTTTACATAGTGGCAGTAAATGTACTTTATATTATTCATTGTTAAGATGCAGGCTCCGCAAACCCTACCAGGTCCTAGAAATTTCCGTCCTCGGAAATATAGGTAGTAACTAAGATACGTATGTCGCGAAGTTCCTTTCGATACAGAACCTGTTGAGTGCGGCGGAGAGAAATCTGGCCCAGATTGCCCGTGCCATGTAAGGACGTCGCATTGCGTCCAAGCTTCACCACTTTCTGCATGCCACCAACCGAGATTCGAACCGTATGGCGTAGTCCCACCCAGTTCGTCCGTGAAACTGACGATATGCCATTTACCTGTAGCCTGATTAAATCCTATCAGATATCCTTTGACGTCCTCTGCGCCTGCTCCGTGACCATCCCAGTCTATCTTGCGAATGATGAAGGCTGGGGGGCAACTGTAATGTTCGAGATCGGATTTGACTTCCTCTATGTATTTCTCAGATGGTACGCTAGTGCTGTTGATTTCGACGAAAGTTTGTTCTTTGGCTATTTGCACAGTGATAGAAGTGTAAGGATCAACCTGCACTGTGCGCTTCATAATGGGTACGCCTGCGAGTTGTTGCACGGATTGGGTCTTGAAAAGCTCTAACAAGCCGCGTTTAATGTGTTCCACACCGCGACGTTTGGCCTCGTCGTTATCGCCGTTAATACGAATCTGGGGGAATTCCTTAGGCATTCAATAGATTCCAAAGATGTGTAATAATGTGGTGCAACCCTCTAAGGATACGCAATGGCAAACCTCACAGTCACTAGCACCACTGCGATCTCAACTCTAACAGAGAACGCCTCGACTATAAACAGGACGCGAGCCGCCATTTGCGTGACAGAAGCGCTTGTAACCACAGAGAACGTTTCGACTGTAAACAGGACGCGAGCCACCATTTGTGCGACGGAAGCGCTTACGGTCACAGAAAGTGCTGCGACTGTGCCCGATTTCGTGACTGGTACTGCGACGCTAGCTTTCTCCGGTATTAGTGCTCTTACGGGCGCAGGTACGACGGATTTGTTGTATCACGTCGATACCTTCTATGCGACCGACTCGATGTTAGGCGTCTTCGACTGGACGATCACTGACACGATTATCGCCGGTGATTCAACACTCGCGATTCTGACCAATTCACTGGAAGACGCAGTACTCGTTACTGAAACGATTACGCATGACTGGATTGCCAATCTCGAGGACACTTTCTACGCTGGAAACGCAATTGGACCGGTAATCTGGGATGCGAACCTCTGGCCAACGCCGAGAGAACGCTGGCGGGAACAAATCAAAGTTTTCCTATCGGAATATGTGGTTGGTTCGCTCACTGCGACCGAAACGCTTAATACAAGTCGAATAAATTCGCTTGAAGACAGTTTTACAGCAACGGAAGCTCTGACAAACCAAGTTGAACAAACAAGAACACTGACGGGTACGATTCGAGCTACCGAAAGCTTGACGCCTGGAGCCTTCGAACAGCTGATTACTGGTAATACGATTATTGTCACGGGCCTGTTTACAGACACAGTAAGCCCGCGCCAGACGTATACCGAAACGTTCTACGCTAACGAAGCTCTGGTTAATAACGCAACCCTCTCGACTCTGAATACAGATGTTGTTGTAGCGACTGGTACGATCGAGTTGCCGGGTATGGTAGCCAACCAGGCACTGCATGAAACGTTAACTGCACACGAAGTACTCTGGGCATCGGACTTCGCTGCTCTGGCCTGGGTGCTGAATATAGAGACTACAGGGCTCTCGACGTACGATAACTTTGGCTTTAATTCTGTCACAGCGTACAACGGCATCCTGTATGCAACATCCCCCGAAGGTGTTTTCGTTATCAACGGAGACAAAGACCAGGCTCGCCGGATCACCTCTCGTGTGAAAACAGGCATGCTGGACTTTGGCATTGAGACTACCAAACGCATCTCGGACGTGTTTGTAGGCTACACGGGTGGAAGATTGTCTTACGAAGTAGAGACTTACGACGGACCAACAGAAGTGTATACTTACGAAATGCCAGAACGTGACTCAGACGCTCCACGGAATAACCGCGTAAAACCCGGCCGTGGATTGTCTTCTCGTTATTGGCGCTTTGGAATCGAAAATATTGACGGTGCTGACTTCCAGTTGCATAACCAGACAGCTGTGGTTGGTGTCTCTAAACGGAGATTATAATGGCAGTTCCTCTTTATAGTACAGACCGAGGCCAAGCTGGTTTCTCAACGAATCCATTCGAAAACTCAATAAAATATGCGGATCAGGTAAAGACCGCCGTCACAGATCAGTTTATCTATGCTAAAAATGCTTTTCTTGGTGGGGGAGACTCCGCCTATGATGCTGTAACCGGAACAGCTGCAGCGATCGAAGCTCTTGCAGGCTTCGAGCTCCAACTGCCTGATGATTTGACGCTGTTGGAACCGTCATTCGACCCTACCATCAATCTGGAGTGGGACCTCGGAGATATCGTTCAGGAAAATTTTGGTAAGATTTCACCCTTCGATCCCGGCCAACCGCCTGAAGCGGGTACATTTCCATCGATCAGTTCTGTAAATATCCCAAAATTCAGTTCCAGTATCGCGCATCTGAGCATTCCTCCGACTCCAGGACCAAAGGACTGGGAGTTCACTACTCCCGCACCAACCCATGATCCTTTTGAATTTCCCAAGGTACCGACTTATACGTTGCCGGATGATCCGACAATGGTACCGATTATCATTCCGCCGACGCCAACAGTAAAACTACCCACGTTAACGCTGGCTGATTTCCCTGAGTTGCCTGACATGAACATCGACACGTTGATTCCATGGTCAGAGCCGACGTACGAACCTGAGATCTGGGCTAACGTAAAAGCGCAGCTGCTGACGTTCTTCGCCGGTGGTACAGGCATCCGGCCGGATGTCGAAGCAGCCATGGTGCATCGGAATACTGAGCGCGAAAGCCGGTTGGTTCGACAGCAGATTCAACAGGCGGAAGAAGAATGGTCAGCTCGTGGTTATACCGCCCCTCCTGGCATGTTGGCCAAGCGCATCGATACGCTGCGTGAAGAAGGCCTTATCAAGAAACTGGGTGCCAGCCGCGACGTCCTGATTAAAACAATGGATGCCGAGATTGAAAACCTGCGATTCGCTGTCCAGCAAGGCATTGCCGGTGAGCAATTGTTTGTTTCGATCTTCGCAGCCGCCGTCGAGCGGCTATTTCTCGTGCAGCGCCTGCATGTGGAATATCAGATTCAGTATTACAACACACTGGTCGCTGCATTCAATGCCAAGTTGCAACAGAACCTGATCCGGGCGCAAGTCTACGAAGTACAGGTTCGCGCCGCACTGGCCGAGATTGAAATCTTCAAGGCGTTGATCCAGGCCGAAAGCCTGAAAGTCGATATGAACAAGACTTTGGTTGAGCAGTACGCTGCTGCAATCAAAGGTCGTGAAGCCATTGTCAGCTTGTATACCGCACAAGTTCAGGCTGTTGGTGTGAAAGCCGGGGTCTTTGAATCTGAAGTTAATGCATATCGCGCAGAAATCCAGGCTTTTGGAGAACTCGTGCGGGCCGATCAACTTCGTTTCGAGGCATACGCCACTGCAATGGAAGGTGAGAAGGCCAAGGCCAGTATCATCGAATCCGAAGCTCGGGCATACCAGGCAGAGGTCAGTGGGATCGAAACCGGTGTTCGGGCAGAAGCTGCTGCTTTGGAAGGCGCAATCGAAGAGTTTAGAGCAGAGGTCCAAGCCTATACTGCAAAATTAGCTGGCTATACTGCCTTGAACCAAAACGAGTTGTCTGGGATTCAAGCCAACGTCGCCGGTTACCAAGCCAGTACGCAGCGTTTTGTTGCCAACCTCGGTGCTGAGGAAGCGAAATCGAAACTGGAACTCGGGGCCTGGCAAGCGAAACAAGCTATCACTATTGCGCAGTATGAGGCACAGGTAAAACGTTTCCAGGCGTTGCTGGAAAAAGCCGTGCAACAGGCGGGTATGGCATTGGAAGGTATCAAGTCTGCTGGACAGCTGGCATCTACAATCAGTGCTGGAGCATTAGCTGCCATGCACGTAGGGGCAACCATCAGTGGATCTGGTGGTGTAAGCGCTTCTGGTTCGGATGGCGTATCTTTCAGCTATGGCGATACAGTGAGCAAATCCTGTGGCGAAAGCAAATCAATCAGTATCAGTTACGAATCATCGAGTGAACCCGAACTCGGCTGCAATATTTAACGGAGATTACGATGGCACAAGGTATGACAACAGCGCAACTGGAGTTGCAGAAGAAGGCGAAAGCGAAAGAAGCCGCACGCCTGGCAAAAATGCCGCCGAAGCCAGTACCCCCGCCGGTAGCGGAACCGGTACAAGGCCCACTCCGTTCGCAGCAGCCCGTAGCTACGCCACAGGTAACCTCTGGCGGACGGGATGTGCTACGGGGACCTAACCCCGTAGCGCAAGGACAACAGGCACGACGGACTGCGCGGTACCAGGAAGACCTGCAAACCGAATTGATGACGCCGCAACCAGCTACTGCTTTTGATAAGCAGTATGCAGGTAAAGCACCAGGAAGCCGTGTTGACATACCGGCTCAGGATTATATCCGGCAGATGAAGGACTTCGAGCAGACCCGTCCGAAGATGGCCTGGGAAGATCGTAACAGGCCCCGCCCCGCTGCGGCTCGTACGGATATTCCTTTCGCCTCAGAAGGGAACCAGACGTTAGGACCCGATCTTCTGGTACGTCCTAATGCGCATAAAGATTACCAGTCTCCTCTACCTTATAATGAACAAACTTATTATCCTGGAGCGCAGACAGCAGTACGTGCTGCAGCGAGCAGCAACCTGATCCGTGATCCGAAAACCGGCTTGCCTGTATCGCCTGAAGAGCTGAGACAGCCCTCCGCCGGAATTAACTATCCAGAGGCGAATGCGCCTGTCCTGGAAAAACCACCGCAGGTAGGTGTGTTCAATAATTCGTCAAAAGCTCCTACGCAGGAAGAGCAATGGGCTGCTATGCCGCCACAACGCCGTATGGAAATACTGCGCGATCCGAAACTGGCACCGCAAGCCCGTCCTGTAGCTTCTATGGAAGAACGCTATGCCGCTCAGGGGATGCAGCCACCAAAACAACAGGAACCTGAGAGTTTTACTGGGTTCCTTAAAGATACCTGGAACCGCCCTGCAGGATCTTTGCAGGAATCTGCTTATGCTTCGGACCAAGTTCCAGGCGTAGTAAAAGCAGGAGTACGAGCTATTGATACTATAGGCAAGGTTGCAACTCGGTTTACGCAGGAGAACGTAGTTCCTCCTCTTCGTCTTGGTGCCAGCGCCGTGAACAATTATGGAGAAACGGGTAAGTTCGAGGCAGATCCGGCGCTGGTAGCGCAGTATCAGACTCCTGTGGCGCAAGCAGATTTAAGCAAAGTTCCGGCACCAAATGCAGCTTTTGGGGATAAGTTAAATCCCTCATTAGCCCCTGAACAAAATTCAAATACGTTGTTAGGTAGGGCTCCTTCACCAGTAAGAGATGCAGCGAACGCCTCTGCAGCGACAGGAGATGCTATACAGAGCTCAGGCAATAACACAGCTCCTGGCTCCAGGCCGATCTATTCAGACGGAAAGGGTGGTTTCTCTGATGTAAACGCACCAAGTAGTACGCTTTACACACCTGGCAGTGGTTTGCGTTCCTCAGGTGTAGGTACACCGGCGCAAGCACAAGGTACACCGGGCAACGCTGCCTATATGTCACGACCAGAACAAGGTATTTATAATCCTACTGGGTATGATAACGCCGACCCCTATGGTCAGAGCAACGGACAGGGTCCTGGTTACATGGGGCCTGGTGGACGTGCTAGCCCAATCAGTGCGGCAAGTCAGCGGGGCACAGCAGGCGATCCGCTTTATCGCCCACAAAGCTTCGAAGAAGGGCCGAAAAATCCTAATACAGGTCGTGGCACGTTTACCATCAACCATGCTGGTCCATTGCACGGTATGGGGCCGGTGTCTGGTGCCGCATTGCATCAGATGGCTGAGCAAAAACGAGCGCAACTCTCAGCTGCGGCACAAGGCGGCGGCATCTTGCGGCAAATTGCTGGCATCAATAGGAAAGCGGATAGGGCTTACCAAAAAGCCATTGATGCAGGTATGAACGTTAAAGTTGCACAGCAAACTGCTGATGGTATTCGATCTCAAGCCGACCAGTTGGTTAATATAGATAAGACGCAAGCCCAGCGTGAAGGTAATCAATTGTCGGCAGATACGTACGATCGTAGAACTGATGTAAGTGCACAATTAGAAGCTGCTAGCATTCAAGCGGGGTCAAGTGCTGCTGGTGATAAAGCTTTTGGCGAATATGTGAAAGGGATTACTTCAGAATTTAATCCTAAAACACAAAAGTGGGAAGATAATCCGAATATGGCAGCTCGGGTTGTAGATATGATGGGTTCGTACAAAGGATCTAACAGAACACGTATTGCTCGCGATGTATTAAGCATGGAGAAGGTGCTCCAGAGTATTCGTCAAGATACAGGTATGGACTTCAACGATATTACAGAAGTTCTGGACTTCACTCCTGGTGGGATAGAGATACGCGCTGGTAAGTTCAAAGATATGTGGAAAACTTCTGGTTATGATCTGGAAGATTTCGTTTCGGCAGTGTTGCCTTTCGGTGATTCCGGTCGGGTTATCGAAGGAATAAAAAATGGCAGGAATGTACGGATTCCTTATAACGTTATCGAAGATAACGCGGTAACACCCAGAGTCTTTCGATCACTTCGTGGCGAGGAATAAACATGCCGCTAAGAAGTCCGATACGGAATAGCGGAGAACTCTTCGCTGATTCTTATTCCAGAAACCCCGCTACCTATGCTGGTGAACTGTTAGGTAGTATTCCCGAAAATGAGCTCCCTAGCCTGACAGAAATGGAAGCAGCACAAGTTGCACCTGATGCAGATGTAGAACGTGGTATTCGTTCTACATTACTAGGTATGGAAGCGGGTGGTTTGTTCGCAGACTCACAAGATCGGGAAGCTGCTAGAGATATGGAAGGGGCGGCTCGTTTGGATGAACAAGCCAGACGAGTGCAAGTACAAGCGGGTGAAATGCAGGCGCGTGTACCGTCATTTGGCGATGTTCATAATGCAGGTGACTTCGTTGACTATGCCCAACAGGGTATAGGTTCTGTTCTAACAACCGCTGCTCCTGCATTTGCAGCAGGTATTCCAGGTGCCATAGCAGGTGGGATGGTAGGTGGCCCGGTAGGCGCTTTCCTCGGAGGTACCGCCGCAGGTGCAGCAGTCATGTATCCAATGGAAGCAGGGGACATGGCCTCGCAGCAGCAGAATGATCCTTTCACACGTGAGCATGTTTCGGTAGAAGATCGTATCCGTTCACGCGATGCCTACGCAGGTGTTGCATCCTTATTCGAGGCAATAGTTCCTGGTGGTATGGTTGCAGGGCGCACCATAGCCCGGCCATTAGTACGTGCCGTAGCTAAAAATGCTATGCAGACTACTGGCAAAAAGGCATTCGGACGCACGCTGGCGGCAGTAGGAGAAAGCCAGGGCGAAGGTTTTACTGAATTAAGTCAGCAATTGGCCCAGGAACACTTCCTGGATCAGGACAACCCGAACCGAGATCGCAGTGGCGATCGCATGGCTCGGATCGATTCTTATATCTTAGGTATGTTTGGTGGTGCCAGCATGTCGGGGGCTGCATCATTACCTGGATACGCAGTTGAGAAGTTATCTGGTAGAACGCCCAAGAGCGCCACCGGTGGGATAGTGTCGGATGCAGAGCTACAACAGCCGAATGTCTCTGAACAGGATATTATGGAAGGCAGTACGGGTGAGGTAGCGGACAGCCAGTTGTACTCGCGGCAAGGTACGTTGTTCGACGAACAAGAAATGATGCGCAATGCAACACGTGATTCGTTGTTGTATAGCATGGCGGAGAACACAGAATTTCGTACGGATGACGAGATCCGTCGAGCTGCTAAATTCGTATTAGAGAACTATCCTGGGATTGTAGAAACAGAAGAAGAAACCCGTTTAAAAGGGATGATTGCAGGCAAAGGACTGAAACGCAGTAAGCCTACAGATATCGATACCGCATGGCTCGAACGCTGGGCACAGTTAGAAAAAGAAGCACCGAGTTATGTAGGTGCTTTCGACCAGACTGGTGAAGTAAGCGCAGGTGAAGAAGGTCAAATTGATCTGGATGCTGCACCGTTAGCACGGTTCATGGGTGAAGAGTTCGAAGATCTGCGAGGACAATCGAATACAGGGCCAACACAGGATTACACACAATTGAATCCTGTAGCTACCGGCTATTTCAAAGGACATCAGGTAGCTGTTGATGCGCGTGATGCACCTGCAGAAATCATGCGGCTTCTGAAGGAAGGTCGTATCACGCATGAACAAATTGCCAATAAGCAGCATAAGATTCAGCCTCTGGGCGATTATCTGGCGAGCCAAAATCTAAGTCCTGAAGAACTGGATACGGCTATGTTGCGTATGCGGCGTGGCTTGATTCAGGGTATCAAAGCAAACCGCGAAACAGCCGCTACGAAAACAGAAGACCGTAGCGCTGATATCGTAAAGCAGATTCAGAATTTAAAGAGCCTGACGGATAAGTCCAAGTCTGAACGGTCACGCCTGAATCAATACGTCATGATTACGCTGCAAACCGGCGATGACGTCATGGCTACTCGTATCCAGAATAAAGAAGCACGGAAATTACTGGATACGAAGACACCGAAGACTGCTGCAGAGAAAGAAGCGCAGACAGTACGGTTTGTTAGAAACGACAATAATAAAACTGATTTGAAAACACAAGCAGACCTGGCGCGTATTGCCTGGGAAGCTAATCCAGATGCAGAGCTTTCCTGGGAACAAGCGGTTGAAACAGGAACAGGAATGATCCTGGCTCAAGGACAGCATCGCGGTGTGCTGGACCCACTGACTAAAAAAGCCATTGGTTCTTTTACCCAGATTCGGGAAACAGAAAAGGGGCCAGGTGCTGCATCGGGTGACTTGATCGAAGGACTTTCTCGTAAGGAACATTTCCAGGCGCAACGTCGTGCCATGCGTTTCGAAGATAAAAAGAAAAGTCAGAAACTGAGGAAAAAAGAGAGTCTTATAGAAAACGAATCAGAGTATGCGGCTGGAGAATTTAAAGAAGAGACAGCGCATACCGAAAAACTTCCTTTCACAGGTGCTGAAGGTGTTGCTGGGCAAACTACAGTACTTACCGAAGCAGGTAAAGCAGCAGAGCAACCCATATCTGAAGAAGATAAAGCCTTAGCAACACTCCGCAAAGCAGAATCGAAAGGTAAGAATACTTTCTTCCAGGAACAAAAATCAGCGCGTGTCTTTGAAGACCAGACAGGTACAGGTTCGCGAGAAGCAATACGCAATAAAAAAGAGGATATACAGGTAACTGCCAAGCAGCACTTGCGAGCAGTTGAAAGAATCATCAAGGACCTGGAACTGCTTGAAAGCCGTACCACAATGACTCTGGAACAAGTCAAAACGGCAATGACGAAATCAGCACCTGCGGCAAAGCTGTATAACAACGTAGTGGCAGAAGCATTGGATGTCTACGAAGCGCGATTACGGGAAGAAGAAGCAACACAACAACGCCGTGTTGCAGCAGCAGAAAAAGTGAAGCGTACAACAAAAAAGAAAAAGAAAGCCGTTAAAAAAGCATCGCCGAAGCCTACGGTTGTCCAGCATTTCACCCGTGCTTCGGTTGAAAACGATTCGAAATCTTTATATTTGTTTACCGATAACGCGACCAGGACCAGTGGCGCTACACCCATCCCTTCAGATACCTGGTACGCTGAAAAGTATGGAGTCAATAAAAACTACCCAGGAACAACGCAAGCAGTTATCCGTGGGTTAAAGAACGCATTTCCGATTACCACCATGGTTAATGGAATGCGCAGGCAATGGACTGAAGCACAATTTGAACAGTTTAAAGCAATCATCGATAACGAAATCGCAACCATCAAGAAAGCATTACCACGTTTTCCCGGTGGTATAAAACTGGGCCCTGGTCGGATTGGGCAAGGCAGTATTGCGCAGTTACCCGCAAAACTACAGGAGTATCTGGATAGCAAGCTGGCCGAGATTGGAATCAAACAAGCCGCTCCCGTACGTGAAAACTCGGGCACTCAGCCCCAGCCAACCGCTCAGAATTCACGTACGCGAGCGCAGAAAACGGCTTCAGGCAACGTTATCGTCAAAAATGGCGTTGCTGCTGCCAAAGCCTATGTTGCAGCAGATACCGCGAATCGCGTTTACACTTTGCGTACCTCGGGGGCTTACCATTTTGGTAATCCGTTCAGTAGTGAACGCAAATACCCTGGGGTGGTGCAAATGGTCAAGACCACTGCCGAAGCGGTACAGGCATATCGTGACTGGCTGACGACCACCAAGTACGACAATGATCCAGCCTTCGGCCCTCGAGAAAAGGCTCGTAAGCAATGGATTCTGCAGCAGTTGCCGAAACTGAAAGGCAAGGAGCTGGTTTATTATAAAGAACTGGGCGAGCCGTCACATGCCAATGCTCTGGATGAACTGATCCAGGCTGCTCCTGCAACGCAGGTGGCACCGGGTGAAACAGCGTCACAACCTCAACAGAGTCCTCAGACTGGATTCAAACCACGGCCTGGCTTCGAGACACGGGTCTATAACGATATTCAGAAAGGTGTAACTACCTTCGTATTATCCAAAGCTAATAGCGAGACAGTACAGGATATGCTGCGTGACCAGGGTTTCACACGCACAGGTTTCAACCCAACAACGCGCTTGCATACCTGGAAGAAAGAACGGGATACGAAACCACAACGGATGTCACCCAGAATACAGGAACTGTTAAACAATAACGAAGTTGCTTTACCTGCAGATCCTAAAGAACGTATTGCAATAGTACGTAAAGCAATGCGTCAGTTGTTTCCAGAAGAACACTTAGAGCGTGTCTTCTTCAGGATGTCTGATGGCGTCATATACAATGAATTTGGCAAAGCTATTGACCAATGGGGCGCTTTTTATACCCAATCAGAAGATAAAATCACAATTAATCTATACGCAACAGATTCTATGGCAGAAATGCTATGGAATGCCTGGCATGAGTCTTATCATCGTGGTGCGAATTTCCGATTTCAGGTGAATTCTGAAAAAAATGTTCTTGATAAAACAAAGACAGGAACCTTCAGGTTTACAAAAGAATTTACAGATATTTTAACAAAAGCCTATAAAAATCCTTTTGTTCGGGATATAACCCTCAAAATGCTGGATAGGGGGTATGACGGATCATTCAATGTCATTGAAGAAGCGCTTGTAGAAATAGGGGCTGCATTAGAAACCAAAAATTATGAAAAATTTAAAGCAGATTTCGGTGTAGATATTCCCGTAGACATGCGTTCGAAGCTGGCTGGCGTCGTAAACGAGTTCGTCCAGGCCGTGCGTAAGATGTTAGGTCTGAAGACAACCACGTCTAACCAGGAGGTCCTGGACATCCTGAAAGAGTTCCGTAAAGGACTGGATGAACCTAAACAAGTGCCAGTTATTTTTCATTACAACGATGATGCAGTAAACATTAAGTATTCCCGAAAAGGGGTTACTGAAGATACCAGTACCGCAGTACGTATCGCTCTGGAAACCGCAGGCTTCAAATTTGTTTACGGCAAGAACATACCGAGTATGGACGCTTTGCATCGAGTGGCATCCAAGACTCTGCGTATGGAGAATCCAGAAGACTCTGCTGCAGCTCTGGCGGTATTGGTCTATAACGAGCTAAAGCTTCCAGCCCGTAATGTTCAGATGCGAGAAAACATCCAAGCAGCGATTACAACTTGGCTTCAGACTGGGCAAACACCGACTAACATCGAAAAGACGTTATGGGCTCAGGTTCTGGAAATCGTTAATCGAGTCATGACGTTCCTGACTGGTAAAGAATACCGTGTCATTGAACAGCGTTTGACGGATGAGTTCCAAAAGATTGTACAAGACCCGTATAAGTTTCAGTTCAAACCGGCTCTGGGGCGTACGAAAACAGATTTCCAGACTCTGGTTAACAAGAACCCGCTGGTCGATAAACTGTTTCAGTCATTGGCTAAGACTAAGGTCGAATATAGTCTGACAGGTAGTATGGCTTACGCCGATCAAACGTCGATTTATCGAAACATGAAGTTACCGATACATGATGTTGATCTGTTGTATTCCAGTCAGAAAGACATCGATAAAAGCATTGCCCAGGTAGAGAAAGATTTTGGTAAAGGAATGCAGTTGTATGATTTCAAACCGAAAGACGTTCATACCCATCGTGTCGTCGGTTATGTCTATCCCAGCAATCCTAAGCATACGATAGAACCGATTACACTAAAGAAATTCAAGAGGACTGCAAAGGGGTGGCTGCCGGAGCGGTCCTGGCGTGTTCTGGATGAGAATGGCAAGCAAATTGGTAAGTATCAGCTAAAGGTAAACCGAAGAGGTGAGTCCAAAGACATCGTTGAAGGTGACATTGGTATTGCCGTGGACTTCATGCATAAAGCTGAAGCACAGAATGCTGTTCCTCAGTCCTATACATCCGCAGTAACGGGTAAACAGGAAAAGATACAAGTCAGCCATTTTATAGATGGCTTTGTCGCCAAGCTTACTTTCTTACGGGATAAAGACATCACCGATCTGTTAGGCGCAACGCCCGCTGAAGAGGCTACGGTTACGAAGTTACCTACCGCTATGACGCCAAAACAACGGGCTGCGGCACAGCATGCAGATATTCTTAGTGACCCAGTATTGCAAAACGATGAGTTATCGGCGCAAGGATTTAAGAGTTTAATTCCAGATAGTCTGACAGATGCCTGGGAAGCTTGGAGTTCTGAATACATGGAAGAAAGCGATCATGCTTTCGAAAACCTGAATCAAAAAGAACGTGAGTTTCTGGAAGAAGTTGCTGATTCAGTTAATGGATATGAAAAACAAGAACAGTTATTAGCTAAAAAAGCCATAGGCGAAAATAAACTGACTCCGGTCCAGTATTCTCGGCAAGATCCAGATGGTAAGAACACCATGCTGAAAGCCTGGGATAAAACACTTACTAAGCAAGGTAAAGTGTTACGTTTCAACGAGCAAACCGGTAAATACGAAGTTGTAGATCAACAAGGTGAACTGGATCTTAGTGCAACTAAGGAGCTGCGCAAATCGTTATCCGGTATGCGTCAGGATTCTGGTTTTACCAGTGCCGAGGAAGCAATTCTTAACAATCCAGTTATCGCAAAGCGGGCCAAAGCGGTACGGGATTATATCCTGCGTGCGTTTGGGCCTGAAATGGCAGCGCAAATGAAGTTGATACTGGGTCGTGATGCCGTAGATAGCAACGGACAGTTTTACAGCGGTGCTTACAATATAGCAGACCGAGTCATTAAGGTAGCTATTGATTCCTTAGATCCGTTGAGTGTGACGTTTCATGAATCGATGCATGATTTTGCCGCGCAACTGGAAAAAACAGCTGAAGGTAAGAATCTGCACAATCGGTTGAAAAAGATGGCCAGTACTCCGTTCATGATCAAGCAGCTAAAAACTTTGCTGGCTAACGAGCCAGCTGCCCTGGCACAGCTGTCCGATGTTAACGAACGAGTGGCTTATATATTCCAGTTCTATGCCGCCAGCCAGCAGGTTGGTGGGCCGGTATTCAAAATTCACAACTGGAAGAATCTGATCCAACTTCTGATTCGGGCTTTTTCACGTATAACAGGTGTGATTACCCACAGTCAGGCTTCGGAGAAGATTTTCAATGCACTGTATTCGGGTGATCTTGCAGGAAATGATTTTAGTTCCTTAGCGGAATACAAAAGCAAGACCCTGAAAGAGGCTATTGACTATACCTTCAATACCCTGAAAGGCAGTTTAGGGGGCCTCATGTCTACACCGATCACTCGGATGAAGGCTATGAACATCCCTGCTATTAGCGAATTAGCGCGTATGTGGTATAGCGACCCGTTGGATAAAGGGGAATTAGGTACTTTACAACGTACACAACAACAGCAAGGCATTTTTCGTAATGAATACCGGCAAATCCTGACTGATCTGAAACCCACAGAACAGGAATTGAAAACAGCAGGAAATAATTTACAGGCAATGCGTTTGCCCACCACCCCCCTGGAGAAAAGGTTAGCTGCTTTCTTCAATAAGATGTATGCCTATACCCAGTACGGCGATAATCCAGTCCTGCGTTTCGACGGTCTTGATCCACAATCGAATCAGCCGATCTGGTCAGCTATGGAGAAAGCTAAATATCGGCGGTATTTCCCACGTAACTGGGACATCAAAGCTATTCTGGCAAAACGTAAATTATTCACTAGCTTGTTAATGGAACATGGTGGCCTGGAAGAAGAAGATGTAGCTACCTTTATTGAAAATCTGGAAAAATCCGATGGTGCAGTAGAGCAATCCTATAACCCAGAATTTTCACCGTTCATGGGTTCAGTCAACAAGCGAGTATTCGAGTTTATCAGTCCTAAAAATGCTGAGTTCTTCGTCGAATTTCAGGAACAGAACATAACTAAGATCATTGATCGTTATATACGTGACGTCACGCACCGGCGGGAACATTCACGTACCTTCGGTTCTAAAGGCGAAGTAACAACCCGTTTGCTTAAAGAAGCCAGAGCACAAGGCGCTACGACCGCTCAGCTAGATTACGTTAAGAAAGCAATCCAGGGATTAGAAGGTAGATTAGGTACGGATAAAGTCAGTGACTTGATGCGCAATGTCATGGTTATCGCGATGTCAATTGTGAATTTTGCCGTATTACCACTGGCTTTGTTTTCCTCGTTGGTAGACCCTCTTGGGGTGCTGATAAGAACCGGTAGCGTAAAGTCTGCTGCCGCGACCTTTGCAGCAGGCGTACGTCAGATCGTCAATGACGCTCGGAAGACTAAGTCGGGTTCGATGCAAGAACTAGCTGAGTTCTTAGGTATCATTGAAAATAACATGGCCATGGATATCATGAACAACACCGAGAACGGTATGTTCATGAACGAAAAGCTCCGTAAACTGAATGCGTTCTTTTTCAAAGCCATTGGTCTGGAACAATGGACACGTGGAACGCGCATAGGGGCCCTCCAGGCGGGTATTGGTTACTTACGAGCTAACTACCAAAATCAGAAAGCACTTGATGAGCTGGGGCTAAAGGCTGGTGATATCGAACTAACCGCTGATGGGATAAAAATCCATCAGTTAGAGTTCACAACTGGTGACACAGCAGGTAACGAAGCAAAAAGTCGTCGGGTTCAAAATGCGTTGTACCGGATGGTTGATGAGTCGATTCTAAGACCTTCGGCTGGAACCCGCCCATTGTGGATGTCGGACCAGCGGTTCTTACTGATGGGTCATCTGAAGCAGTTTACCTTCACTTTCCATAACACCATCGTGAAACAGTTGAATACTCGCATGAAAGAAGCCCATGCGGATGGTGAAAGCTGGGCTAAGGCCTCTTTAGCCTTTGCACCTTTACTTACGTACGTCCCTGCCATGATGGCGGCGGATATGGTTCGCAGCATGGTTGCTGGCAGGTGGGACGAAGATGACGATGAAAAGTCGTTTATGGAGACTTTTTTCCAAGCACTCCAACGCAGTGCTATTTTGGGTAATAGTACTTTTATCATGGATATCGGTGATGATATCCAGTTCGGTGGTCTACCTATTAATACAGTTCTAGGGCCAGTAGCTGAGAAAGGCTTCAGTCTATCTAAAGGCATCTTAGACCCTGATGTTTCATTTACCAAAGCAGCAATGCAACTGATGCCAGGCTATGCAGCATGGGCGCATTGGGGTAGCGAGAACTGATCCTGGTGAAACTCGGTGAACAACAAGAATTATTCATGCGCTACGTTCCTCGATTAATCGATAAAGCTCATGAACTGGGATTTGAAATCCGTGGTGGTGACTTGTTTCGAGATCCCCGCGTGTTCGGTGTATTAGGGGATAAGAAAGG